>Ga0209989_100022_pt1 | contig 29081 bp, 37 predicted proteins | sample Antgeofumaro1A2B_FD_188083 | JGI IMG/M metagenome (GOLD analysis project Ga0209989, IMG submission 188083) | Geothermal fumarole subsurface microbial communities from Mt. Erebus, Antarctica - 1A2B (SPAdes) (version 2) | ecosystem: Environmental > Terrestrial > Volcanic > Fumaroles | place: Mt....
CGGCGCCCGGGACGCCGGCGGGACCATCCACGGCGTAACCCTCAGCCTCTTCGACCCCCTCAAACCGAACCCCTGGCTTACGGCCGAGGTCCGGGCCAGGCTGCTCGGGGAGCGGCTGGACCGCTTCTACGACCTGGCCGATGCCTTCGTAGTCCTTCCGGGCGGTACCGGAACTTTGCTGGAGCTTGCCTACGTCTGGAACCTGGCCGTTATCGGGGCCCTAAATCAACGGCCAATTCTGCTCCTGGCCAACCCCTGGCGGGCGTTGGTGGACTTTCTGGCCGGTCACCTGATAATTATCCCGGAGGACCTGCGCCATCTGACCTTTGTTGAGACCGTGGATGAGGCGGTAACCTACCTGCGGAGGTTTTTCGGTGAGGTCCCAGGGTAGCATCACGGATGTGCCGGGGGTCGAGGTCGGCCACTGGACCGACTTGGAGGGTGTAACCGGCTGCACGGTGGTCCTGTGCCGAGGCGGGGCCGTGGCCGGGGTGGACGTGCGGGGCTCCGCTCCCGGGACGTACGGCACCGACGCCCTGGCCCCCACGGCAACCGTCCAGAGAATCCACGCCGTGCTCCTCACCGGCGGGTCGGCCTTCGGCCTGGATGCCGTCGGGGGGGTGATGCGCTGGCTGGAGGAGCGGGGTATTGGCCTGCCGGTCGGATCCGTCCGGGTGCCCATCGTAACTGGGGCGGTGATCTTTGACTTAAATGTGGGCCGGGCCGACCGGCGGCCGGGCCCCGAGGCCGGGTACGCAGCCTGCCAGGCGGCTAACACCGGCCTGGTTGCCGAAGGTTCGGTGGGGGCGGGGACTGGGGCGACGGTGGCCAAGGGCCTGGGCCTGGCGCGGGCTTACAAGGGCGGGGTGGGTACGGCGGCGCGGCGGCTGGCGGACGGGGTGGTGGTAGGGGCCCTGGTGGTGGTGAACCCGGTGGGCAACATCGTCGACCCGGCCAGTGGCCGGTTGGTGGCTGCCCCCACGGACCCGGCCACCGGCGAGCCGGTGGTCGACCCGGCAAGGCTGTTGGCCCGGCGGATCTTCCCGACCCAGAACACCACCATCGGGGTGGTGGCCACCAACGTGGCCCTCAGCAAGGCCGAGGCCCAGAAGCTGGCTCAGATGGCCCACGACGGCCTGGCCCGGACCATCTGGCCGGTCCACACCGCCTACGATGGGGATACAATGTTTGGGCTCTCCACAGGGCCCCTGCGGCCGGAGTGGGCCGAGGTGAGCCTCTTGGGGGCGGTCGCGGCGGAGCTGGTAGCCGCAGCCGTTTTACGGGCCGTTTACCTGGCCCGGCCGCTAGGAGGCATCCGGGCGGTGGGGGAGGAGGCCCCGTGTCAGCAGGTGCCGTAGCGGCGTAGGATAAGCTCGACCTCCTTATCGTCCACGTCGAAGTCGACTCCCGCCCGTCGGAGGGCCCAGGCCTCGGCCTGGGTCAGGCGTCGCATCTGGCCGTCGATATGGACGGTCAATGGGAAGTTATCCTCATACTCGAAAATTACCATCCGGTCCTGAAGGGTCATCTCGGAGATCCGCATCGGCAGGCGCCTCCCTGAGGAGCTTTTCTAAAAACGCTGGCAGGTCGGTCACCAGCTTTGACCGAGCCCAAACATGGTCAAAGCCGGCGGTCCGGGCCTGGCGGAAGAGGCTTACGTCGCGGTGGGGCCCGAAGCCCAGCACTGTAAGCTTGGGTCCTAGGCGGGCTTTAAGCTCTTTTACGGCCCGGGCCCAGCGGCCCGACGGTCCCGCTAGGTCGACGACCGCCAGAACCGGCCGGTCGTCGGGGACGGCGTCGGGGTCACAAACCTCGATACCCAGCCTCTCGGCCAGGTCAGCAAGCCTTACCCGGAAGTAAAGGTCGTCCACCAATAGGACTAGCCGCAAATTGCTTAGACCCCCTAATCAAGATTTTACACATTCCCCAGGGTAGTGCTAAATTTCTTCGGATAAAATGGGACCCAGGCGGGCCTTTAGGTGGCTATAATAACGTAGGCTTGCTGTGTTAGGAGGCTTTACCACTTGGACTCGAGCTGGTCTGCCATGCGTAGAGGGAGTTTGCCCCCGAATCACACGGCGGTGGAGGAGCGGATTAACCTGGTGAGGGGGGTCTACGCCTCCCAGGTTATCCTATCGCCGAACAACGAGATTCAGGAGATTCATGTCTTGGCCTCGTCCCGGCGCAACCCCAAGCAGATCGTTCGGGATATCGAATCTTTGATGCTGGTGATTTTTGGTGTTCGACTCGATTATCGCAAGATAAGCCTGGTGCAAGTGGACGAGGCCCGCTTCGAGACGTGGTCGCCCCGGGTTCGGCTTCAGGCGGTGCGGATGACCACGGAGCGTGGGAACCGGCGGGCTCAAGTTAGTCTGCAGTTGGGGCCCCGTGAGGTCACCGGCGAGGCCCTGGGCGAGCGGTCGGATGCCCTGGGAGACGCCGAGCTGGCCGCCGAGGCGACCCTCCGGGCCCTCCGGGAGCTGAGCGACACGATACCCGAAATCCGGCTCCGGGAGGTTCGGGGGATCGAGCTTCAGTCCGGCCGGACGGTCCTGGTGTGCCTTGAGGTGGTGGCGCCCGAGGGAGAGCAGCAGCTTTTCGACGCCAGCCAGAACCGGTTGGGGGTGGTCGGGCTGGAGGGCCGGCTGTTGGGGGCCGCCTGGGTGCGGGGTGATTTGCCCACCGCCGCCGCCAGGGCCGTGCTCGCCGCCCTGAACCGCCGGCTCCCGGTGCTTCGCCGGGCAGAGGCGCCTGATCTGCTCAGTCAATAAAGCCCATGCCTCGCTTTGTCAGCCTTGTGGAGGCGGCTGCCTTGGTCCCAGACGGGGCCACGGTGGCCCTGGCAGGTAACCTGGATATGTCGCCCCTCGCCCTGGTTCGGGAGCTCGTCCGGCAGGGCCGGCGAGGGCTGCGCCTGGTGCTGGTCCCCAGCGGGGGGCTTGCCGCCGACCTGCTCATCGGGGCGGGGGTGGCCGAATCGGCCGAGTTCGGCAGCGTTCACCTGGGCGAGTACGGGGTTGCCCCGGCCTTTAAGCGCCTGGTGGAGGCGGGGAAATTCCGGCCCCTAGACAGCGGCTGACCAGCCGTACTGGCGGGGCTCCAGGCGGGGGCCCTGGGGGTACCGTTCATGCCCGTTCGGGGCTTTCTCGGAACCGACTACCTTAAGGTACGTCCGGAGTTCCGGGTAATCGAAAACCCCTATAATCCCGGGGAGCCGGTGGTTGTGGTCCCGGCTGTCCGCCCCGATTTCGCCCTTATCCACGGCTTTCGGGCCGATGCCCAGGGCAACGTGCTTACGGACCCGACCCAGGATGCAGGCCTGATGGCCCGGGCCAGCCGGTGCACCGTCGTCACGGTGGAGGAGGTCCAGAAGAGCCCCCTGGAACGGGGCCCGGGCTTTGTAGCGGCCTTCTACGTTGGGGCTGTGGTGGTCGCCCCAGGTGGGGCCCGACCGGGGGCATGTCCCGGGTATTACGGCCGGGACGAGGCGGAAATCAAGGCCTACGTGGATTTGGCCAGGACGGAGACGGGCTTTCGGGAGTATCTGACCCGTTACCTCCTGCGGCCGCAGGCCTATGGGATGGGCCTACCGGGTTGAGGAGCTGCTGATCACCGTCCTGGCGGGGGAGATCCGGGACGGGGATGTGGCGGCGGTGGGCGGCCGGTCGCCTATCCCGGCGGCTGCAACCCTGCTCGCCCTGTACACCCATGCCCCGAACGCCACCGCAATCATCCTGGGGAGCCGCCGTCATTTTCCCTTTACGGAGGGGAGCAAGGAGTTCTTTGACCTGGCCCAGCGGGGTGGCATCGACCTGTTTTTCTTAAGCGGGGTGCAGATCGACGGCCAGGGGAACATCAACTTGCACGTGGTGGGTGATTACGAACAGCCCCGGGTCCGGTTTCAGGGGGGCATGGGGTCGGGGATGCTCTACTATATGGCCCGCCGAGTGGTGCTCTTCCGAATGGAGCACAGCCGGCGGGTCTTCGTGCCCCGGGTGGACTTCATCACCGCTTCGGGAACCACACCGCCGGGAGCCCACCGGCCGGGTGGGCCCACAGCGCTGGTCACGCCCCGCTGCGTCTTCGATTTCGACCGGGAGCGGGGCCGCTTTCGGCTCAGGTCGCTGCATCCCGGGGTTACCCTGGCGGAGGTGGTGGGGCGGACCGGCTTTGAGTTCGACATCCCGGAGGCAGCCCCCACAACCCCCGAGCCCACCGAAGAACAACTGAGGGTGCTTCGGGGACCAGTACTGGCCGAGCTGGCGGAGGTTTACCCGGAGTTTGTGAAGGAGCTCACGGCAGGCTAGTATAATAACGTCGGCAAATGGCCGTTGAGCGTACCGTCGACTCCCGGGAAATCTACCGCGGCCGGGTCGTTAGCCTGCGGCTGGATACGGTGGAACTGCCGGACGGGTTTCGGACGACCCGGGAGATTGTGGTCCACGGCGAGGCCGTAGGAATTGTCCCCGTCCTGCCCGACGGCCGTGTGGTGCTGGTCCGGCAGTTCCGAAAGCCGGCCGGGGCAGAGCTCATCGAAATCCCGGCCGGGGGTGTGGAGCCTGGAGAGAGCCCGGAGGGATGCGCCCGGCGGGAGCTGGTGGAGGAGACGGGCTTCAGTCCCGGGCGGCTGGTGCCGCTGGCCCAGTTCTACTTGGCGCCAGGGTATTCAACGGAGCTTATGCACCTTTACCTGGCGCTGGAGCTGGTGCCGGCCAGGGGGAAGGCGGCCCCTGACGAGCGGATCGAGTTGCTGACGGTTCCCCTGGCCGAGGCCATTGCCCTCATCGAATGTGGTGAGATTCGGGATTGCAAGACGGTTGCTGGGCTCTTCCTAGCCCGGGAATTTCTGCGCCGAGAAGGAGGGCCTCGATGAGGATTGCCGTTGTAGGTGCTGGCGGAGTCGGCGGGTACATCGGGGGGCGACTGGCCCTGGGCGGAAACGACGTGATCTTGATCGCCCGGGGTGCCCACCTTAAGGCTATCCAGGCCGGGGGCCTTAAGGTCAAAAGCATTAACGGGGACTTTGAGGTCCGGATTACGGCCACCGATCGGCCGGAAACGGTGGAACCGGTGGACCTGGTTATCTTTGCCGTAAAGTCTTACGATACCGAGTCGGCCGCCGAGCAGATCCGGTCGATGGTCGGGCCGAATACGGCGGTCCTCACCGTCCAGAACGGGGTGGACAACGAGGAGAAACTCGTCCGGATTTTCGGGCCGGAACGGGTCCTCGGGGGCGTGGTCTATATCGACAGCTTTATCGTCGCCCCCGGGGTCATTGCCCACACCGATGGCGGCCGGGTGGTTTTCGCCGAGCTGGACGGGCGGCCGTCGGAACGGGCGGTCCTAATCCGAGAGACACTGGAGGCGGCCGGCGTCCCGGCGGAAATCTCGGAGGATATTGCCAAGGTTAAGTGGACGAAGTTGCTCTTTAACTGCGCTCTGAACGCGATGACGGCCCTGGCCAGGTGCTACCACACCGACATCCTGCGGACGCCTGAGGGCCGGGAAGTGTTTATCGGTTTAATTCGGGAGGCGGAAGCTGTAGCCCGGGCCCGGGGCATCAACCTGGACCCCAACGTGGTGGAAAGGATCGTCGAGCGGGCCGACCGGCTCCCCCCATCCCGGAGTTCGATGCTTTACGACGTTCTGAGCGGCAAGCCCCTGGAGGCGGACGCCCTTAACGGGGTCATCGTAAAGTACGGGCGGGAGCTGGGGATCCCGACCCCCTTTAACCAGGCGATGCACGGGACCTTAAAGGTCATCGACAGGATCCACCGGGAGGGCCGCCGAACCGTCGAGGAAATCTGATGGAGAAGACGAGATGGATTTTCGGCTCACCGAGCACCAGCTGATGGTCCGTAAGGCCGTGGCCGAGCTGTGCCGGCAGTTCCCCGACGAGTACTGGCGGGAACTGGACCGCCGCCGTGCCTACCCGGAAGAGTTCGTCCGGGCCCTTACCAGCGCCGGCTGGCTAAGCATCCTGATCCCCGAAGAGTATGGCGGGGGCGGGCTGGGGATCAGTGAAGCGTCCATCGTCGTGGAGGAGATCCATCGCTCGGGGGGTAACGCCGCCGCTTGCCACGCCCAAATGTATATTATGAACGTAATTTTAAAGCATGGGTCCGAGGAGCAAAAGCGGCGGTTTCTGCCGCCCATCGCCCGGGGCGAACTACGCCTGCAGGCCTTCGGGGTTACGGAACCTGAGGCCGGCTCGGACACGACCCGGATTCAGACCCGAGCCGTCCGGCGCAATGGCAAGTATTACATTACCGGCCAAAAGATCTTCACCTCCCGGGCGCTCCACTCGGACCTGATGCTCGTCCTGGCCCGAACCACCCCCTACGAGGAGGTGGAAAACAAGACCGAAGGCATGTCCGTCTTCATTGTCGACCTACGCAACGCCCGGGGCGGGCTGGTGATCCGGCCCATCGAGGTTATGGTCAACCACCAGACCAACGCCGTCTACTTCGACGAATTGGAGGTGCCCGCCGAGAACCTGGTCGGGGAGGAGGGTAAGGGCTTCAGGTACCTGCTGGACGGCCTCAATGCCGAGCGGATCTTGATTGCGGCCGAGTGTATCGGGGACGGCCGCTGGTTTATCGAGCGGGCCGTCCGGTACGCCAACCAGCGGGTGGTTTTCGGCCGACCCATCGGCCAGAATCAGGGGGTCCAGTTCCCCATCGCCCGGGCCCACGCCCTGGTCGAGGCCGCCGACCTGATGCGCTGGAAGGCCGCCTGGCTTTATGACCAGGAACAGCGCTGCGGGGCCGAGGCCAACCTGGCCAAGCTTCTGGCCTCGGAAGCCTCCTGGTACGCCGCCAACGTCTGCCTGGACGTCCACGGGGGGATGGGGTTCGTGGTGGATATGGACGTGGAGCGGAAGTTCCGGGAGACCCGCCTTTACCAGGTTGCCCCGGTAAACAATAACCTGGTGCTGGCTTACATCGGCCAGCACGTGCTGGGACTCCCCCGGAGCTACTGAGGCATGACCGGCATCCTGGAAGGGATTCGGGTGGTGGCCCTGGAGCAGGCCGTGGCCGGGCCGCTGTGCACCCGGCACCTGGCCGACCTGGGAGCCGAGGTTATAAAAATCGAGCGACCAGGGGAGGGGGATTTCGGCCGCTACTACGACTCGGCGATTCGGGGCCTGAGCGCCTGGTTTGCCTGGCTCAACCGGACGAAGCGGAGCCTCACCCTTAACCTGAAAAGCCCGCAGGGCATCGAAATCCTTCACCGCCTCCTGGCGGGGGCAGACGTGCTGGTGGAGAACCTAGGGCCCGGGGTGGCCGACCGGCTCGGTTTGACCTGGGAAAGCCTGGCCGAAAGGTATCCCCAGCTTATCGTCTGCCGGATCACCGCCTACGGGCGGGCGGGCCCCTACCGCGACCGCAAGGCCTTCGACCTCCTGGTCCAGGGGGAGACGGCTGTCATCGCCCTCACCGGCACCTCGGAGGCCCCGGCCAAGGTGGCGGTTTCGGTGGCTGACATCGGGGCCGGGCTCTACGCCTTCGCCAGCATCCTGGCCGCCCTCTACCGCCGGACCCAGACGGGCCGGGGAACCAAGGTAGAGGTCTCCCTCTTCGACGCGCTGGCTGAGTGGGTCTCGCCCTTCGCCTATGGCTATCTTTACACGGGCCGCCAGCCGGAGCGGGCCGGCATGCGCCACAACATTATCGTGCCTTATGGGCCTTATAAGTGTGCCGATGGGTATGTAAATATCGCCATCCAAAACGAGGCCCAATGGGTCCGCTTCTGTGCCCAGGTTCTGGGGATGCCGGAGCTGGCCCGGGACCCCGACTACGCCACCATCGAGCTCCGGGTCCGGAACCGGGGGCGGCTGGAGCCGCTCATCGAGAAGGTCCTGAGCCAGTGGCCGGTGGCGGAGGTGGCCCGGCGGCTGGAGGCGGCCGACGTCCCTTACGGGCTTGTGCGGGACCTTGCCGGGTTCGTGGAACACCCCCAGCTTGCGGCCCGCGACCGCTGGGTCGAGGTGGAGTCACCTGTAGGGCCAGTCCGCCAGTACCTGCCGCCCTTTGACTTCGCCGACGCCGAGGTCCGCTTGGGCCGTATCCCGGCCGTCGGGGAACACACCGAGGAGGTCCTTCGGGAGCTGGGCTTCGACCCCGAAACCATCGAGCGCCTGCGTAAAGAGGGCGTCGTCTAGAAAGGAGGGAACTGCCATGACCGTAAAGCCCGGCTGGGAGGGGCGCTTTTACGAGGATTTCGAGGTTGGCGACGTCTACGAGCACCCTATGGGCCGGACGATAACCCAGACCGACAACATCTGGTTCACCCTGCTCACCGTCAACCCGAACCCCATCCACACCGACCGGCACTACGCCGAGGCCACCGAATTTGGACGCCCCCTGGTGAACAGCGCCCTGACGCTGGCCGTGGTGACGGGCCTAACGGTGGCCGACGTGAGCCAGAACGGGATAAACCTGGGCTGGGAGAATGTCCGGCTCCTGAAGCCGGTGTTCGAGGGAGATACCCTCTACGCCCGAACCGAGGTCCTCGAGAAGCGGGAGTCGAACTCCCGCCCCCACATGGGCATCATCAAGGTCCGGACCGTGGGCTACAATCAGGACGGGGTGGCCGTCATCGAATTTACCCGCGCCATTATGGTTTATAAGCGGGGCCAGCGGCCTCCAACCGCCCCGGTCTGGCAGAAGCTTCGGAGCCAGGCTGAAACTTCTTAGTCCAGCGGCGGCCGGCGGTGGGCCCACGGACGGGCCCGCTCGAAGGCGGCCGCCGCCCGCAGAACCAGGAGGTCCTGGCGGGGCCCACCCACGACCTGAAGGCCAACCGGCAGGCCGTCCCGGGTCCAGCCGGCGGGAACACTGGCCGCCGGCTGGTTGGTCAGGTTAAAGGGAAACGTAAATGGAGTCCAGCCCAGGGACTCGTCCAGCTCCACCCCGCCCACTAACTTCGGCGGGTAGACCCCAACCTCGAAGGCAGGCATCGGCATCGTCGGGGTAACGAGCAGGTCGTACTTTTCGAAAAAGGCTATGCACTTTTCGTAAAGGCGGCTCCGTTGCGCCTGAGCCTTGGCGTAGTCGACGGCTGTGAATCCCAGGGCCCGCTCGACGATCTTCAAAAGGGTCGGGTCGATGTCGGCCTGGCGGTCGGGCAGGTAGTCCACGACCTGGACCGCCAGGAGGGTTCCGAAAAGCACTTCGAAGGCGGGCAAGGGGTTTTCGAATCCGGGGCTGGCCTCCTCGACGATGGCCCCAAGCTCTTCAAAGGCCCTCACCGCCAAGCGGGTTAACTCTAAAACCTCGGCCTCAACCGGGGCGTAGCCTAAGTCGGGGCTCCAGGCGATTTTCAGCCCCTTGAGGCTTTCGGCGGCAGCCGGCACATTATCCAGCTGGTCGGTCGGAAAGGGCAGGGAGTAGGGGTCTTTATGGTCGTAGCCGGCCATGGCCTTTAGGAAGAGGATTCCATCGGCCACTGTCCGGGTCATCGGGCCCAGGTGGGAGAGGGTCGTAAAGTAGTCTAGGGTGGGCGCTCGGGAGACCAGGCCGTAGCTGGGCTTGTAGCCGAAGATGCCGCAGAAGGCGGCCGGAATCCGGATGGAGCCGCCGCCGTCGCTGCCCTGGGCCAGGGGGACCATTCCGGCGGCCACGGCCGCGGCCGCCCCACCTGACGAGCCTCCCGGGGTTCGGTCCGGATTCCAGGGGTTGCGGGTGATGCCGAAGAGGGGGCTGTCGGTGACCCCCTTGTGACCGAACTCGGGGGTGGTGGTTTTGCCGACGATGATACCCCCGGCGGCCCGGATGCGGCGGACTACCTCGCCGTCGACCTGGGGGACGTTTTCGGCGTAAAGCTTTGAGCCAAAGGTGGTGCGGATGCCGGCAGTGGGGACTAGGTCCTTAATGCCCACCGGCAAGCCGTGGATGGGGCCAAGGGGGTCTCCGCGCATCACGGCAGCCTCCGCCTGGCGGGCCTCTTCCCGGGCCCGGTCGAGGACCAGGGTGCAGAAGGCGTTGAGCTTTGGGTTTAAGGCCTCGATGCGGGCGGCGAAGGCGTCGAAAACCTCAACAGGGGAAAGCTCCTTGCGGCGGATCCGGTGGGCAAGCTCAACGGCAGGGGTGTAACATAGTTCGGTCGGGTTCACAGCTCAGCCTCCTTGCAGGGTTCCCGGTGATTATAAACCTTGGGGGCAAGGGGCGCGCTTTAGTCGGCGAACTCCTGGGTGAACATGGTTCCCCGCAGCTCACTGCGCACGGCCCCGATCCCCACCCGCCGGAACTGGGGGTTTAAGATGTTGGCCCGGTGGCCTGGGCTCGCCATCAGCCCCTCGTGGGCCAACCGGACGTTGGGGGCGTAGGCCAAGTTCTCCCCGGCCACCCGAAACCGCACCCCAGCCCGTAAAAGGCGGTCGGTGGGGGACCCGGTAACGGGCGACTCGTGGCCGAAATACCCCAGCTCGAACATCTCCCGGCTGTGCTGGCGTGCAACCTCCCGCATGGTTTCGTCCATGACCAGAGGAGCGAGGCCGGCCCGGGCCCGCTCCTGGTTTATCAGGTTAAGCATCTCCCCCTCGGCCTCGGGGTCGACCGTAAGCCGGCCCAGGGCCGTAAAGTTGAGGCGCATCCCTTCCTGCGTCTGGGGCGGGGCGAGGAAGCTTAAACCTTCGTTGAGTTCCCGGCCCATCAGCCGCTCGAGGGTGGGGGCCGCGTTCACCGCGGCCGCCACCAGCCGCCGGGCAACCTCAGAGCGTTCGATATCGGCGGAGATGCTGGGGACCAGGGGAAGGGTGGCGAAGGGCAGGACGAGGAGGGTGGCGTAGAAGAGCCCTTTAATGAGGCCGGGGACTGCCCCCAGTAGGGTGTTGATGGGGGCAAAGGGCTTTAAAATCGGCCTTAAAGGTCCGGCGGCCAGAAAGAGGAGCTGGACAAAGAGGCCGTAAAGGAGCAGGCCGGCCACGACCAGCCCGAGGAAGCCCCCGATGAAGGCCAGTGGCTGGGGCAGGTCGGGGACCGTGTTGAGGATGAGCCGGGCGGCCCAGCGGTAGCCGGCAATGGCGGCCCCAAAGGCGACCAGGACGCCGAGGATATCGAGGAGGCCGGCGACAAAGCCGCGGGCCAGACCGGAGAGGACGGCGGCCCCGACGACGGCCAGAACCACCCAGTCGACCCAGTTGAGATGCTTTAAAAACTCTGGTAAGTCCACGCGGTTGATCTTACCTGATTCTCCCCGCAGGGAGCTCGGCCCTGGACCGGGGCCGGTTTTCCAGGGAAAGTTCGGGCGGTTATCAGGGCCGCCCGCCGAAGTTGAGCAGTATCAGTTCGGGGATCCTGCCAAAATGGCCCAGGTTACAGGTGTACAAGGCCGGGGAATGAGGACAACAGCCAGTTACAAGTAGGTCGAGGGGCCCAATAACCTCATCCCCGAAGCCTTCCGCTGCCGGTAAAGGGTCCCGGCCCGGAGGGCGCCGGTCGGGTCCAGGTCAAAAACGGGCAACGCTTCCAGCAGCAAGGCAAGGTCTTGACACAGGTCAACTCGAAGGCCGTCGCCACCACCAGTGCGGCCCGTCCCGGCCGAATCAGGTCCGCAACCGCCGAGGCCACGGGCTCAACCCCGGTAAAGTACTCGATAACCACATCGGCATCTGGGGCTAAAAGCTTCTTTACCGCCAGCTCCCACCGTAAGGGGAATTCGGTCCTGGCTTTCCGGGTCGCCTGGTGGTTACCCAGGTAGAACTCGATGGCCTCCTGGTCCACGCGGGAATAGCCCCGCCAGCCGCGGCTAACCGCAACGGCCTGGGGCAAGGCCTGGTGCCGCCGTGCGTATGGCCCGTGTCAACGTAATGGCCGCTCGGCATCTCCCGTTGCGTTATCCCCCTGATGGGGAGCAGCAGTTGGGCCCCGGGGGTACATAGCCGTGCGTTTTTGCAGGCTACCGGTTCGCCGCCGGCATGGCCGGGAATAACCGGAAAGGTGTATATGTTGATATACATACTTGACAAACTAACTACGTGGGGTTACAATAGCGCGAAATTCCCAAAGGAGGTGGGTCTTGGGTGTCATCGATGAGTTGCTGGTTAATAATGAGAAATACGCCGCCGCCTTCACCAAGGGTGACCTCCCGATAACCGCGAAAAAGGGGGTGGCTATTGTCGCCTGCATGGATGCCCGGCTTGACCCGGCCCGGGCTTTGGGCCTCGAGGAGGGGGACGCCCACGTCATCCGAAACGCCGGCGGGGTGGTCACCGATGACGTCATCCGCTCCCTGGTGATATCCCAGCGGCTTGTCGGAACCCGGGAGGTGATGCTCATCCACCATACTGACTGTGGCATGCTTAAGTTTAAGGACGACGACCTTAAGGCCCAGCTCGAGCGGGAAACCGGTATCAGGCCGCCCTTCGCCTTCGAGGCCTTTGAAAACCTAGAGGAGGACGTTCGCCAGTCCATCCTGCGGATCAAGGCCAGCCCCTTCATCCCGTACAAGGATAACGTTCGGGGATTCATTTACGACGTAAAAACCGGGCGGCTCTATGAGGTCAGCCTCTGAGTCGGTCCAGCTCCGCCCGGGCAACGGCGAACACCCGGTCCAGCATCTCCTCCGTCAGCCGGCCGGTCTGGGTGTTCTGCCGGCTGGGGTGGTAGGAGGCGATGAGGGCCACCCGGTCCAGTTTGTATTGGGCTCCGTGGGCAAATGCCAGGCCCGGGGGCGGTCGGTCGGGCCAGTAATAGGCGGCGAGAAACCCCGCGAAGGCGATTCGGCCCAGGGCGACCACCACCCGAACCCGGGTTAAGAGGCCCAGCTCGGCCACCAGGTACCGGCGGCAGGCGGCGATTTCGGCCGGGGTGGGGCGGTTGTCGGGCGGGGCGCAACGGACCACCGCGGTAACATAGGCGTCCCTGAGTTCCAGGCCGTCATCCTGCCCCAAGCTGATTGGCTGGGTTGCAAACCCAAACTTGAATAGCGACCGGACAAGCCAATTGCCCGACGAGTCCCCGGTGAACATCCGGCCGGTGCGGTTGGCCCCGTGGGCAGCGGGGGCCAGCCCGACCACCAGGAGCCGGGCGGCCGGGTCGCCGAACCCCGGCACCGGGCGGGCCCAGTAGTCCCAGTCCCGAAACTCCCGCTTTTTAATTTGTCCCACCCGCTCCCGGTGGGCCACGAGCCGGGGGCAGAGCCGACAGTTGACGAGCCCCTGGTTTAGGGCGGCCAGATCCGGAACCCTAAGGCTACCTTCCGCCATAAAACGGGTACTCGGGAGATTCTTCGGCCGGGCCGCCCTCCGGTTTCTGGTCGGGGGCAAGCCGGGCCAGTTTGGGGTAGCTCACGGCGCCCCCGCACCGGGGGCAGCGACCAATGAGCTGGTGGGTGTAACCGGCATATTGACATTCCAGGCAGCGGAGGTAGTACCGGCGGGAGGTGAGGCGGTGGACAAAGTCCAGGACGACGAACACCACCAGGATAAAGGAGGGAGTGCCAAAAAGCAATCCGACCCAGATGACTAGGCTGGGGTCGTCGGCCGGCAGGCCCAGTACGGCAAGTAGGGTGTAGGTCCACCGAACCAGCTCAGCCAGCACCGCGCGCCAGATTATACCATTCCTGAAAACGTAAGCATTAATGGGTAGATCCTGGCTAGGATGCCGAACGAACGTGGTTAACATAAACGTAATGAGTTTATGTTAACTTGAGAGACTGCTTACAACCCCAGGCTATTTTTCGCTGACCAGGCTGAAGGCGATAAGGCCGACCTCCAGCAGGACCACCACGGCAACGAAGGCTGCCAGCTCCCCGGCCGCGACCACCTGGGTCAGGACGTAGTAGGCCCCCAGGGCCAGCAGGCAGAAGACGGCCAGGATGGCGTAGGCCTTCACGGCCCGCCCCCGCCGGTCCCGGCGTTGGCCTGGGCCCCCTGGCCGAATATCCGGTCCGTTATTTCGGTTCCCCGCCGGTGCATCTCCTCTAAGCCCGCTGGGTCTTCGTCCCGGTAGCCGAGTAGGTGCAGGACCCCGTGTACCACCAGGAAGGCCAGTTCCCTTCCAAATGGGTGGCCCTGGGCCCGGGCCTGCCGCTCGACGAAGGGCTTGGCGATGACCACCTGGCCCAGCTCCCGGAAGCGGCTTTGGCCCGGACTGGGCCAGTCTCCGGCCGGGAAGGAGAGCACATCCGTGGGCTCGTCGATGCCCAAATAGCGGGCCTTGAGCTGCCGTATCGTCTCGTCGTCAGTAAGGGCTACCTCAACCCGCACCGGCTCCGCAACCCCCTCGGCGGCCAGGGTGGCCAGCACAGCTTGGCGGATGAGGGTTCGGAGCCAGCGGGGAATGGGCCCCAGGGTTGAGGCGATGGCTACCCGGGCTGGATGGGACGGTTTCTGCGGCGGTAAACTCAAAGATGGCATGGTAACCATCGATATCGATCCAGTTATACTCGAAATCGGGCCGCTGGCGGTGCGCTGGTACGGACTGATGTACGCCGTCGGCATCCTGGTCGGCCTCTACGTTAGCCTCCCCTACGCCCTCCAGAAGGGCCTGAAAGAGGAGGACATCTGGAAGGTTTTCTGGCCGGCGGCGGTGGCGGCCTTTCTGGGCGGCCGGCTTTACTTTGTCCTCCAGCAGGACCTGGGACCCTACCTGGCCCAGCCCTGGCGTATCCTGGCAACCTGGGAGGGCGGCATGGCCTTCTACGGGGCGATTTTCGGGGGCCTGGCTGCCATCGTCGTAGCCTGCCGGATTTATAAGGTTCCGATCTGGCCCCTGCTGGATGCGGCCGCCCTTTTCGCCACCGTCGGCCAGGCTTTCGGCCGCATCGGCAACCTGATAAACGGCGACATCGTCGGCTACCCCACCACTAACCTCTGGGGGGTGGTCTATCCCCGGTCCCCATTTGTGGCCTCGCCCACCACGGCCTACGAGCCGGCGGCCGTCTACGAGCTCCTCTTTAACCTGGTCCTTTTCTTCATCCTCTGGAACGTCCGCTTTCGCCTCCGTCCCGATGGCCTGGTCTTTGCCCTTTATCTCATCCTTTATGCGGTCGGCCAGTTCGGCCTCTTCTTCGGCCGGGACAACGTGGTGGTCTGGATGGGCCTTAAGCAGGCCCAAGTGACCTCCTTGGTGGTTCTCCCCTTGGCTCTAGGCGTCTTCTATTGGCGCTGGCGCCAGCGGACTTGGGTTCGACGTTGGGGCCGGGCGGCGGGAAGGCTGAGGCCGTCCTCAGCGAACGAAGAGGCTGCGGGAGGCGGCCTCGGTCACCCCGATGATGGGCCAGGCAAAGATAAAGACCAAAAGGACGCCCGCCATCGAGGCGGCCAGGGCCAGGGCGACCGGGGCTGAAACCTTTACCGGGCCCAGCACCTTCGGCTCCAACAAGTACATCGCCCGCACGACCTTGATGTAATAGTACGCCGAGATCGCGCTGTTTAATACCCCGATGATGGCCAGCCATAGCAGGCCCTGCTGGACGGCCCCGGCAAACAGGTAAAACTTGGCCACGAAGCCGGCTGTGGGCGGGATACCCAACAGGGAGATCAGGCAGAAGGTCAGGGCGAAGGCCAGCAGGGGCGCCCGACGGGCAAGGCCGGCGTAGTCAGCGATGTCGTCGCTCCCGACCTGCTGGGAGATGGCGGTGACGGCAATGAAGGCGCCCAAATTGGTGAAGGCATAGCTGAGCAGGAAGAAGATGAGGCCGGAGGCCCCCAGGTCCCCGCCACTGGCGAGGCCGACCATGACGTAGCCGGCGGCGGCGATGGACGAGTAGGCCAGGAGCCGCTTGATATTGGTCTGGACTAAGGCCACGATGTTGCCCAGGGTCATGGTGAAGACGCTTAGGACGGCGAAGATGAGGGGCCAGTCCAGGGCGGCGTTGGCAAAGGCGGTAGAGAAGAACCGGAGGACCAGCGCAAAGCCGGCCATCTTGCTGGCCACCGAAAGGTAGGCCGTTACCGGGGTTGGGGCTCCCTCGTAGACGTCGGGGGCCCAGAACTGGAAGGGGACGGCCGAGATCTTAAAACCGAATCCCGCAACCAGCAGGACCAGCGCCATGGCCAGGGCAGCCCGATTGAGGCCGGCGGCCTCGGGAAGGCCCCGGCTAATGCCGACCAGGTCGGTGGCTCCCGTCAGGCCGAAGAGAATGGCCATCCCGTACAGGAGAAAGGCCGAGCTAAGGCCCGCCAGCAGCAAGTATTTGAGGGCCGCTTCGGCCGCCCGGGCGTCCTTCTGGAGGCCGGCTAGGACGGCCAGGGGGATGGTGGCCAGCTCCAGGGCCAGGTAGATGGAGATTAGCTCCCGGGTCGAGGCCATGAGCATCATCCCGGTGGCCGAGAGCAGGATTAGGGCGTAGTATTCGCCGTCGTAGAGCCGGAAGCGGTCCACGTAGTCGGCCGAGGCCAGCAGGACTAGGGCGGCCGCCAGCAGAAAAACGAACTTGAAGAACACGGCGTAGGGGTCCAGAATGACCGTGTCGAAAAGATAGCTTCCGGTCCGGCCGATAAGGGTGGCGCTGAAGGCAGCCGGGACGACCAGACCGCCGACGGCCACCAGGAGTAGAGTCCCCTTGCGGCGGGTAAAGAAGTCCAGGATGATGACCAGGATGGCCAGCCCCACCAGGCTTATTTCCGGCAGGATCGGCGTAAGGTCCATGGTCTAAACCCGTCCTCCGTGTCGATTTCTAGCCGCCAAGCCGGGCTACCAACTGGGGTAGCGTAACGTTGATTATCTCCGTTACCCACCGGGGGTAAACCCCGATGAAAGCGATCATGGCGGCGAAGACCGCCAGGGGCAGCCACTCAACGAAGTTAGCATCCCCCACCTGCTCCAGGGCGACCCGCTTAACCGGCCCGAAAAAGACCCGCTCCACCGCCCAAAGAATATAACCGGCCGTAATTACCACCGTGACAACCCCCAGAATGGCCGCCAGCGGCCAGACTGGGAAAGTTCCCAGGAACACCAGGAATTCAGCAATGAACCCGCTCAAGCCCGGCAGTCCCAGGGCGGCAAGGCCGGCGAAGACGAAGAGCCAGCCGATGATGGGCATCCGGGCCGCCAGCCCGCCCAGGTCGGGGATCTGGCGGGTGTGGGCCTTGTCATACACCAGCCCTACTAGGGAGAAGAGCATGCCCGTGATGAGCCCGTGGCTGACCATCTGCAGGACCGCCCCGGTGAGGGCAGTCTGGGTGCCGGCGGCAATGCCCATGAGCACGTAGCCCATGTGGCTGATACTGCTGAAGGCGACCAATCGCTTTAGGTCCACCTGGTTCAGGCAGACCAACGCCCCGTATACCACGTTCACCACGGCCAGGGTCACCAGCAGGGGGGCGTATATCCGGGCCGCCTCCGGGGCGATGTTAACGACTCCCCGGATGATGCCGTAGCCGCCCATCTTCAGCAGAATGCCCGCCAGCAGAACGCTGACGGCGGTGGGGGCGTCGGTGTGGGCGTCGGGCAGCCAGGTGTGGAAAGGGAATACGGGGAGCTTGACGGCAAACCCAAAGATGAGGGCCAGGAAGACCAGGGCCTGGAACTCCCGGGCCAGGTTAAGGCGGCCCAGCTCCAGCATATCAAAGGTGCCGATGCCGGCGGTAAAGTAGAGCCAGAGGATGCCGAAAAGCATCGCGGCGCTGCCCACCAGGGTATAGATCAAGTACTTAACCGCCGAGTACTCCCGGCGGCCGGTTCCCCAGACCCCGATGAGCAGGTACATGGGGATGACTTCGACTTCCCAAAAGAGGAAAAACAGAAAGTAATCCAGGGCCGAAAAGACCCCCGAAACCGCGGCGACCAGAATGAGGAGCAAGATAAAGTACTCTCGGTCCCGGTAACTGATGTTCCAGGAGACCAGGACGGCCAGGAAGCCCAGAAGCAGGTTAAGGATCAGGAGGGGCAGACTCAGGCCGTCGACCCCCAGGTAATAATCCACGTTGAAGCTTAAGATGCGGACCCACGGCACCCGTTCCACGAACTGAGGTCCGGCCTGGGTCAAGTTAAAGTTGACCAACAGGTAAATCCCTAGGAGGAGGGGAAAAAGGGTAAAAGTGACCGAAACCGCCCGGATGAGCCGGCGGTCAGGCGGGAGTACTGCTAGGAGGAGGGCCCCTGCCACCGGAAGCAAGATTATGGCTGTGAGCATCCCCTTAACCTCGCAACAAGGCTATGAGGTCGCCGAAGAAGCCGAAGAACGCCGCCAGCAAGATGATTCCAAAGGTGACCATCAGGGCGTAGAACTGGACCCAGCCGCGCTGAAGCAGCCGCAAGCTCCCGGCCATCATCACTGCCAGTTCGGCCACCGCGTTGACCACTCCGTCCACCCCGTACCGGTCGACCCAATCGAGGACGGCCGCCACGCCCAGAACCACCCGGCGGGCAATCCAGTTGTAGAGGTGGTCCATGTAGTAGCGGTTAACCAGCAGGGTATGTATCGGCCGGAAGGCCGACGTAAAGGCCTCCGGCGAAACCCAGCCGGCCCCGTAGAAGGCGTAGGCCCCGAAGATTCCCAGCAGGGAGACCAGGGCCGAGAGGGCCATTGTGGTCGTGTCGAGGCCGGGCTCGTAATGGGGATGCCAGGGTAGGCGGGAGATTAAAAACTCTCCGAAGGTGCCGAAGATCCCCCCGAAGGCCAAGAATCCCGAAAGGACCGAGGGAACGGCCAGCAGAATCAGAGGAACGGTCATCACCGGTGGCGACTCATGGGGCGGCCCATGGTGGCTGTGGCCGGCCGGGGCGGGGCCCACGCCCCGGTACTCGCCCCCGAAGGCCAGGAAGAACATCCGGAAGGTGTAAAAGGCGGTTAGAAAGGCCGTCACTAGGCCCAGCACATAGAGTATTTGGCCGACCCCGCCGAAGCGGAGGGCGTCCAGCAGGATTTCGTCTTTGCTCCAGAAGCCGGAGAAGGGGGGCAGGCCGGCGAGGCTGAGCGCCCCAGCCAGCATCGTCAGGAAGGTCACCGGCATGAACCGGCGCAGGCCGCCCATCTCCCGGAGGTCCTGGGTGCCCAGGCTGTGGATGACACTTCCGGCCGCCAGGAAAAGCAGGGCCTTAAAGAAGGCGTGGTTGAACAGGTGGAAAATGCCCGCCACGAATCCCCCGACCCCAAGGCCCATCATCATGTAGCCCAGCTGGGAGATGGTGGAGTAGGCCAGGACTCGCTTGATATCCGTCATCACCAGGCCCATGGTAGCGGCTATAAAGGCGGTCAACCCGCCGATAACGGCCACTACCAGCAGCACGTCTGGGGCCGCCAGGAAGAGGGGGAGAGTCCGGCCAACCAGGTAGACACCGGCGGCCACCATCGTGGCGGCATGGATAAGGGCACTCACCGGCGTGGGGCCTTCCATCGCGTCGGGCAGCCAGACGTGGAGGGGGAACTGGGCCGACTTCCCCACGGCCCCGGAGAAAATCCCCAGGGCCACCGCCGTCAGAGTTATGCCGGCCAGTTGCTTCGCCTCGGCCAGGTCGATGAGGTGACGGATATCCAGATTGCCGGTCGCGTTGAAGGCCACCAGGAGGGCGGTCAGAAAACCCAGGTCACCCAGCCGGGTAACGAGGAAGGCCTTCTTGGCCGCGGCGGCCGCAGCCGGCCGTTGATACCAGAAGCCGATCAGAAGATAAGAGCACAGGCCGACCAGCTCCCAGAAAATGAAAACCAGAAGCAGGTTGCTGGCCAGGACCAGGCCGAGCATGCTAGCCGTAAACAGGGACATAAAGGCGTAGTAGCGGGAGTAGCCGGGGTCGCCGGCCATGTAACCCTGCGAGTAAATCTGGATCAGGAACGAAACCAGGCTGACGATGATGAGCATTATGGCCGTGAGGGAGTCGATGACCAGTCCGACCTTAAGGACCGAGCCGCCGATGACCACCCACTGGATAGAGGACTCGATGGTGCGGTCGGCCGGGAGGTTGCCCACGGCCCAGAAGGCGAGGAGGGCCAGCAGAAAGGTGGCACCGACGGCGGCGATGGTTACGTAGCCCGAGAGGCGGGGATAAGGCCGGGTAACGAAGACGCAGAGCAGGAACGAAAGGAGAGGTAGCAGAATGAAGAGCCAGGCCAAGTCGGGTGCCATCAGCCTTGCCTCCCGCTCTGGGACCCCGGGGGAAGGGCGCCGGGGGCCGGCGGAAGCTCGCCCCGTCGCTTCGCCTCCCGCAGGGCGACCAGTCGCTCCAGGGCGGCGACGAGGCCCCGCTCATGGGTCCCGGCGGCCAAGGCCGGGCCGTAAACGGCCTCGCCGGACCAGGCCCGCATCGCCTCCTCGGCGATAAACTCCTTGCCCCGGGGGACGAAGAGCCGGTGGGGGGCCATCATCCCTTCCTCAAACCGGTTGGGGTCCACCAGGATCTTCACCGGACATCCGCCCAGCTCGATTACCCCACGCCACATCTCGGCGACGATCAGGTTAGGGACCGTCTTCCAGTAAATCCAGGACATCGGCCCTCACCACTTTAGAAGGTCGACTTCCGTGGCGTCGATGGTCCGCCGCTGGCGATAGATGGCCAAAACGATGGCCAGGCCCACGGCGACCTCGGCCGCCGCCACGGTTATCACAAAGAGGGCAAACACCTGACCCGTAAGGAGCTGGGGGGCCACCACCCGGGTCAGGGCCACAAAGGCGATGTTCACGGCATTGAACATCAGCTCCAGACACATCAGAATGGTCACGGCGTTGCGCTTGCTCAGGGCCCCGTAGAGGCCGAGACTGAACAGGGTTGCGCTCAGGACCAGATAATGGGTTAGGGTAATGGTCAAACTCTATTCCTCCCGGGCGATAATAATGGCCCCGACCAGGGCCGCCAGCAAGAGTACCGACGCAACCTCGAAGGGGAGGACCCAAGGTCCAAAGAGCTGGCGGGCCAGCACCTGAACGGTGTCGGTCGGGTATGGCCCGGTGCCCGCCGCCCACTGGGTCTGGGTGAAGACGGCCAGCAGGCCGATGAGGAGCAGCAGCCCCAGGAGCAGTCCAGGCACCCGGAGCTGGTTCCATTCGTTGCCCCGCTCCACCTGGCGGGTAAGCATTATGGCGAAGACGACCAGGATAGAGACTGCCCCGGCGTAGATGAGCACCTGGACGGCAGCTAAAAAGTCGGCCTGAAGGAGAACGTAGATTCCGGCCAGGCCGAAGAAAGAAGCCACCAGGAAGAGGGCGGCATGGAACATGTTGCGGCCGAAAACGACCCCGGCCGCCCCGCCCAGGGTGATGGCGCTGAGGACGTAGAAGGCGGCGACCACCGCGGGCTCGCTGGTGTTCATTCTTCGGCCTCCGGGGGAAGGGGTACCCGGGTCTCGTGGGGCACCTCCCCGGTCGGGAGAAGGGGCACCCGCTGCTTGCCGGGGACGGGCGGCAGCTCTACCTGGCCGTAGGTGCTCGGCGGCCAGGGCAGTTTTTTCAGCCGTTCCTTGGTATAAAGCAGGGTCGAGCGGTCGTAGGTGGCAAGCTCCGTTCCCCGGCCGTGGAAGAGGGCCTGGAAGGGGCAGGCCTCCACGCACAAGCCGCAGTAGAGGCAGAAAGAGGTCTGCATCTCGTAGCGGGCGACGTATCGCCGGGTGGGGTCCGAAGGGTGGGGGAGGGTTTCGATGTTAATTACCCCGACGGGGCAGGCCTTGGCGCAGAGGGAGCAGCCGGTGCAATTCTCTTCAATCCAGACGAAACTGGGGGCCCGAATCCGGGAAGGGTAATGGAACTTCTCTTCCGGGTAGTTTACGGTGACGGGCCGGCGGAAAAGATGGCGGAAAGTCACCGCCATCCCCCTCAACATCCCCAGGCCGTATTTAAGGCCGTAGCTTACCGTCGGTATCGGCATAGCCGCTTTACCTTACCCAAGGATGAAGACGCCCAGGGCCGTGATGAAGACGTTAATAAGGGCCACCGGCAAAAGGAGCTTCCAGGCCAGCCCCAGAAGCTGGTCGATCCGCAGCCGGGGCATCGTGGCTCGCAGCCAGATAAGCAAGAAGGCGACGAAGACCATCTTCAGGACAAACCAGACGTAGGGCGGCAGGAGGGGCCCCCGCCAGCCGGCCAGGAAGAAGGTGGTGATGAAAGCGCTGTAGGCCCACAGGTGGGTGTATTCGGCAATGTAATAGAGGATAAACATAAAGCCGGAGTATTCGGTGTGGTAGCCGGCCACGATCTCCGACTCGGCCTCCAGGATGTCGAGGGGCGAGCGGTTCAACTCCCCCAGACCGGCGACGAAGAAGACCAAAAACCCCAAAAACTGGGGAATAATGTACGGGACCGTCTGGGCTTCGACGATTCCCCGGAGGGAGAGGGTGCCGGCTGCTATGACCACCCCTACGATGGAAAGCACCAGAGGCACCTCGTAGCTTACCATCTGGGCCACCGCCCGCATCGCCCCCAGGAGGGCGAACTTGTTACGGGAGGACCAGCCGGCCATAAATATGGGGATGGTGGCCAGGGAGCCCATGGCGAAGACGTAGACGACCCCGACATTTAGGTCCGCTACCACCATCCGGGACGTGAAGGGGATGACCGCCCAGGGCATGATGGCTGGGACGAAGCCCAGGATTGGGGCCAAAATGAAGGCGGGCTTGTCGGCCACGGCCGGGATGATGGGTTCTTTGAGCAGGATTTTTATGGCGTCGGCCACCGGCTGAAGGAGGCCGTAGGGACCGGCCCGGTTAGGCCCGAAGCGGACCTGGAAGTGGGCGATCACCTTGCGCTCGATGTAGTTCATGGCCAGGGTATTGTTGACGGCAAAGAGCAGGGTGGTCACCACCGCGATGAATCCAACAATCCAGTAAACGGCCCAGCCCGGAAGAAAGGTATCCAACCAGGCGGCCAGGGCCTGGACCAGATTGGACAGGTCGTACAGGTAATCCAGCAAGGTCACCGGTCAACCTCGCCCATGACGATGTCGATGCTGCCCAGGATGATGATGGCGTCGGCCACCTTCCAGCCCACCGTCATCTCCTTAAGGGCCGTTAGGTTAATGTAGGATGGCGACCGGATCTTAAACCGATAGGGCCCCACGCCCCCGTCGCTCACCAGGTAGAAGCCCAGCTCCCCTTTAGGCCCCTCCACGTGGGCGTAGGCCTCACCCGGCGGGGCCCAGATGTTCCCCCGAAGTCCCGGGTTAATCCAGGGGCCGCCGGGGATGTCCCGGACCGCCTGCTCCAGGATCCGCAGGCTTTGGCGGCATTCTTCTAGCCGGACCATAAACCGGTCGTAGCAGTCGCCGACCGTTCCCACCGGAACGTCGAAGTCGAACCGGTCGTAGATGCTATAGGTGTCGTCCTTACGCAGGTCCCAACGAACCCCGCTGGCCCGCAGGACCGGCCCCGACGCCCCGGCGTCTATGGCCAGTTCCTTGGGCAAGATGCCAACCCCCCGGGTTCGGACCTTGAAGATCTCGTTTTCGGCGATGAGCTCTTCGTATTCGTCCAGGTAAGCCCGCATAGCCGGGATGAATTTTTTAAGTTCGGGGATGAACTCCGGGGGCAGGTCCATGGCGACCCCGCCGGGCCGCATGTAGTTGCAGGTAAGCCGCTGGCCACAGGCCATCTCAAAAAGGTCTAAGATCTTCTCCCGGTCCCTGAACATGTACATGAGGGGGCTTCCCCAGCCGCCCACATCCTGGTAGAAGGTGCCCATCGCCATCAGGTGGGAGGCGATCCGCTGCAGCTCGGCCATAATTACCCGGATGTACTCAGCCCGCTCGGGCACAGCGATGTCCGCCAGCTTTTCGACGGCCTGGACGTAGGCAAAGTTGTTGGACATGGCCGAGAGGTAGTCCAGCCGGTCGGTAAAGGTGATGTTTTGAAGGTGGGTCTTTTCCTCGGCCAGCTTCTCCACGCCCCGGTGCAGGTAACCCAACACCATCTTGGCGTCCACCACCACTTCCCCGTCCACCGTTAGCACCAGGCGGAAAACCCCGTGGGTGCTCGGATGCTGTGGTCCGAAGTTGATGACAACCGGCTGGGTTTCCAGACTCATCGGTTCACCTCACCCCAGGGGCTCTGCCGGCTCGGCCGGCAGGGGCAGGGGAATAAGCTCCTCGACGTAGTCCTTCCTTAAGGGGTGGCCCCGGAAATCTTCCCACAGGAAGATGCGACGGAGCTCCGGGTGGCCGGCAAAAATCAGGCCCATAAGGTCATAGATCTCCAGCTCCTGGAGCTCGGCGCTCCGCCAAACCCCGACCAGGGAAGGCACTACCACCCGCTCCCGGTCGGGGGTTCGGGTCTTGAGCACAAGGCTGTGGTGGTGGGGCATGGATACCAGGTGGTAAACAAGCTCAAAGTAATAAGGGTAGTAATCGACGGCCGTTATGGACACCAAGTAGTTAAACTCCAAGCCTTGGGCCGTCTTGAGAAAATGGGCGGTCTCAACTAGCCGCTCAAGCCTTATCCGGATATACTCCGGGGTATAGTCGACAACCGCCCCGGGAACTGCGGCCTCGAGCTGGCAGACAACCTGAGCGGTGTCTAGGGCAACGATGCGCGTCATGACCCGGGCAGCGGCTGAAGGGGAATGCCAATTTTCTTGGCGAAGTAGGCGGCCTGCTGGCGGGCCAACTCGGCCAGCTCCTCGGCCGTCCGCATCGCCACGGCCGCCCGCTCGGGCTGTTTACGAGCCAGGCTCTGGGCGGCGATCTTTTTCTGAAGCTGGACCAGGCCGTAGAGGAGGGCGTCGGGCCGAGGGGGGCAGCCTGGCACGTAGACGTCCACCGGCACGATCAGGTTTACGCCCTCCACCACGCTATAGGCCCCTCGGAAGGGGCCGCCGTGGTTGGAGCAGGAGCCCATGGAGATAACCCATTTGGGCTCGGCCATCTGGTCGTAAAGGCGGCGGATGGCGGTGGCCATTTTCCAGCAGACGGTCCCGGCCACGATCATCAGGTCGGCCTGGCGGGCGGAGGGACGGGCCAGCTCCGCCCCGAACCGGGCCAGGTCATAGCGGGGGGTTCCGGTGGCGATGAACTCGATGGCGCAGCAAGCCAGGCCGAAAGTGAGGGGCCAGATGGCGGACTTTCGGGCCCAGTTAACAATTTCGTCGACAGTGGTGAGCAGAATGTTCCGGCGCAGATCCTGTTCGAGAAAGCTTATGTCGTCGGCGTAGGGGATGCGGGTGGCGTCATGAAGGGTCTGGGTATCTAGGGTCTGCAGGCGGTTGATGTATTTGCCGGGCGGAAGAAACTCGATGGGCTTGCGCTCCGCCACTGCCTTACCTCCACTCCAGGGCCCGCTTCCGCCAGGCGTAAACGTAGCCGACCAGCAGAACGGCTATAAAAAGCACCATCTCAATAAAGCCGAAGAGGGCCAGCTGTCTGAACTGGGCCGCCCAGGGAAAGAGGAAGACGGCCTCAATGTCAAAGATGAGGAAAATAAGCGCATAAAAATAATAGCGAACGTGGAACTGGACCCAAGCATCCCCGATGGTTTCCATCCCGCATTCGTAAAGGGCCTCTTTGTTAGGGTCACTTTTCCGGGGAGCCAGCAGCCAGGCGGTCAACACCCCCCCGGCCGGGAATATCAGGGCGATGACGAGAAAGAGGCCGATGTAACCGAACTGCTCGAGCATTTCGCCTCCCGTCGGGCTTAGCCCGAGGTTTTCCTCCTGACTATAGCACAGCCTCGGGGCGGGTGCAAGTGAAAAAAAGCACGAACAGCTTTAGGGGCTGAGGGCCGCCTTTACCGTTCGCAGGGCCTCGGCCGTCCGGCGGGCCGGTGGGAGGGGCCCGAGGGCGGTGGCCCGGCCCACGTGCAGGTCCACCAAAGTGGGGCCAGGCAGCTTGAGCACCTTGGGCAGGCGCAGGCTGAGGGTTTCGAGGTCGTCAAACCTGAAGGCCTGTAGGTATCCCGCCGCCCGGGCCAGCCCGACGAAGTCGGTCCGGCCGGCACCGGGTACCGGCTGCCCGCCGGTGGTCTCGTAAACGCTGTTGTTGTACACAAAGTGGATGAGGTTCGGGGGTGAAAGGTTCCCGATGGTCACCAGGGAACCTAGGTTCATCAGGAGGCTGCCGTCGCCGTCGATTATCCAGACCTGCCGGTCGGGCCGAGCCAGGGCCACCCCAAGGCCCAGGGATGAGGCCTTGCCCATGCAGCCGACCAGGGGCAGGTCCAGTTCGGGCCTTTTGGAAACCAGCGACCAGACCCGGAGGGCCACCATGGTGGAGACTACCACCTGGTCGGTCCGGTGCTCGCTCAGAGTCTTCAAGGTTTCGATTGGGTCCATCATTTTTCGTACTCCTGGCCGATCAGGACCGCCACGGGCCTTGAGGTTTTTAAGGCTTCGTCCTGGGCGGCCAAGATTTTGGGCAGGTCATGGTCGGTTTCGACCAGGTGGTAGTTGATGCCCCAGGCCTTAAGGATGGGCTCGGTGTAAATCCCAGCCGAATCCGTCATGGGCCGGCCGCCCAGCCAGCCCCGGTAGCCGATAACCATTACTACCGGGAGTCCGACGTCGAGACCGAGGCCCCGAATGGAATCGCCCGACTCGAAGAGGCCCGTGTTCTGGATCAAAACCAGGGGCTTTGCACCTCCCACCCAAAGGCCGGCAGCGACGGCCAAAGCCTCGCCTTCCCGGCAGACGGGCACCAGCTTTACGGACCCGTCGGCGGTTATCGCCTCGTAAAGAAAACCGGTTTCCGAATCGGGCAACCAAACGATATGGGTTATGCCCATGGCTTTAAGCGTTTCGAGAACCTTGGCCGCGTGGAGCCCCATGGGTCCTCCAGCTCCGGTAGGTTTAAGCTTAAGCAATTTTAAACCGACTCCCTCTTCCCGAACAACCCCGCCGGCAGGACTTTAGGCATAACCTGGGTGTAGGGCAAGTCCCAGCATCATCACAATAAGCCGTTGAAGGCTTGGCCTAGGTCCCTCGGCTTGCGCCGGCTACCCTGTGTAAGGTTGCGGCCATTGTTGACATAAACGCCCAGGCGTTTATATCGAATATCGCAGCGACGGGGTCTGGCAGGCTGGCCCCAGAAATTTTACGGGTTTATAATTCAAGCTGGACATGGCCGTGATGGGGCAGATCCGCATGGTTGGGGGCAGGCTCCTTGATGCCTGGCGGCTCATACGGGAGCTTGACCTTAACGGCCTCCGGGCTCGGGCCGAGCAGCCCTTTAAGATTTTGCTAGTTACCCCGGACCGGGTTCTGGGAGAGGTGGTGGCCGGACTACTGGCGGGCGGCCCTCAGGACACCGCCGAGGCTTTCGAGTTCTGGCCCGGGTCCGAGGATAGTCTGGGGACCGACCTGGCTCTGGTAGTCGTCCCGGACCCCGCCCACTGGTTGGACCTGCAGCCCACCGCCACGGTGCTCCGGCGCGTGCTGGGACCAGAGCGGGTGGTAATCCTCCTTATCGGCGACCTGCCCGGCCTGCCCCTGACAGACGAAGCCTTTCAGGTGGTTCGGGCCGACCGATTGAGCCGGGAGACGGTGGCCGAGGCCCTGGCCCCGGCTTTGGTCAGGGCCGACCCCGACCTGGCGGTGGCCGTTGGGCGCCGTTTCGAGGCCCTACGGGATCCGGTGGCTCGGGCCCTAATCTACCAGACGGCCTGGGCCAACGGCGAGTTCGCCTTTTTAAGCAACGCCCCGGCGGTGATCCCCGTCATCGGGGCCCTCATGGCCGGCGGTGCGGACCTGGCAGTCCTCACCAAGAACCAGGTTTTCCTTTGGGTGCGCTTGGCCCTCCTGTATGGTCGGCCCCTGGACTCCATCTGGCCCATCTTGGCCGAGCTTTTCCCGGTGGTGGGCGGCGCCTTCGTCTGGAGGTCCGTTGCCCGGGAGCTGGCGGGCTTCCTGCCGCCCGTGTTTTCGGCCTTGCCCAAGACGGCCATCGCCTATTCGGCCACCGTTGCTCTGGGCATGGCCGCCGAAAACTACTACCGTCGGCACCCCGAAATGCGCCGGCGGCTTGGCTTGCTACTTCAGAGTCTGCGGAAGCGGCGCCAGCCCCGCTTCCAGCCGGAATAAAGTCAGGGGAGAAAAGAGGTGTCCCTCAGTACAGCCCTTCAAATCGCCCAAATCATCTTAGCAATAACCCTCATCTTAGTGGTCATCCTGCAGATGAGGGGCAGCAATGTGCCCGGGGTCTTTGGGGGTGGCGACAGCGCCTCGGTTTTCAGCACCCGGCGGGGCCTAGAAAAGACCCTTTTCCAGGCCACCATCGTCCTGGCCGTTATTTTCGTCATCGTCTCCATCGCTAGCGTTAAGTTCGCTGGTTAGCGGCACGCGCCAGCCTTGGTCAGGCGAAGCCTTCTCTTTCTCCTGCCGCTGGTTGTGGCCGCGGCGGTCACCGTTACGGCCCTGCGGCTGGGCCAGTCTCCGGCTGATACCCTGGTGGAGGGGATAGTGGGGACGCCTACGACTTTCAACCCGCTGGTAACCGTGGCCAGCCAAGCCGACCTGGACGTGGCCGCCCTGATTTACGATGGCCTTGTCCGCATCGACCCTACCGGTCGGCTCATCCCCGGCCTGGCAGTGGACTGGGCGGTGGGAGAGGATGGCCGGACGGTGACCTTCCGGCTCCGGGAGGGGGTGCGCTGGCACGACGGCCAGCCTTTTACGGCGGCGGACGTGGCCGCTACGGTTAAGCTTATCCAAGCCACTGAGGCCCCGGTGCCAGGGGACCTGTCCGGCTTCTGGCGGTCTGTTCAGGTGGAAGTCCCCGACGAAAGAACCCTCAAGGTAACCCTTAAACAGCCCCTGAGCACTTTCCTGGGCTACGCCACGTTCAAGGTGCTGCCCGCCCACCGGCTCGCCCAGATTCCGCCCAGGGAGGCCGGGTCCAAGCCCCTGGGGGACCCGCCGGTGGGCACTGGCCCCTTTCGGGTGGCCGAGGTCCGGCCTCGCCAGCTGACCTTGGAGCCTAACCCGGAATATTTCCTCGGCCGCCCGCGGCTGCGCCGGATTGTTCTGCGCTTTTTCCCAGATGAGACCGGCCTTAAAGGGGCCCTCCGCAACGGGCAGGTTGACGCCGCCGTGGTTCAGGACCCCTCGGACCTACCGGTCGGAGAAAGGGGCTCCCTGGCCCATTACCGGTTCTTTAAGGCCGGTGTGGTAATGGTCCTTTTAAACCACCGCTCCCCCATTCTGGCCGACCGGTCGGTCCGGGAGGCTATCGCCTTAAGTCTGGACCGGACCCGCCTCGCCCGGCGGGGGGGGGCTGGAGCTGGGG
>Ga0209989_100023_pt1 | contig 28933 bp, 20 predicted proteins | sample Antgeofumaro1A2B_FD_188083 | JGI IMG/M metagenome (GOLD analysis project Ga0209989, IMG submission 188083) | Geothermal fumarole subsurface microbial communities from Mt. Erebus, Antarctica - 1A2B (SPAdes) (version 2) | ecosystem: Environmental > Terrestrial > Volcanic > Fumaroles | place: Mt....
AAAAAAAAAAGTGGCGTCAATACTTTCGCCCCCTCAAAAACCCCACCAGTTTGACGGCTTTTTCCTTTCATTTTCGCCGATTTCATGACTTCTCCCTCCTTTCCGCCCCGAAGGGTGAGATGGCTTTGGGTGGGGGCAGGGTTTCCCGCCCGCCCATCAATGAAATACGGGAATGTCTCACGCCAATTATAGCGATGTTGTGCGATGGAATTACAATGGAGAGGACAATCTAATCGTCTAAACATTTTCGGCAAGGGTGATGCTGAATGGCGGAATGGGCTGACCCGCTTTTCACCGCACCGCCTGAATTGGTAGCGGCGGTGTGCGGAGGCTATTGCCACGACCCGTTCAGTGTGTTGGGGATGCACAAAGTTTCCGTAGACCAACGGCTAATTGTCTCGGTTCGCACCTTTTATCCTTTTGCGCGGGAAATGGCAGTGCGAGTGTTGGACAGTGGTGAAGTTGTCCCGATGCAGCGCATCCATTCTGACGGCTTCTTTGAAGCCCTCTTTTGGAAGCGTACCGAGCCGTTCCCTTATCGGCTCATCTTGACGGAGGACAACGGAACGGTGCGGGAGTTCTTTGACCCTTACGCCTTCCCGCTCCTTCTCAGCGATTTTGACCTGTACTTGATTGCGCAAGGTGAGCATCGGCAATTGTGGAAAGCGCTCGGAGGGCACATTTTGGAGTTGGAAGCGCCAAACAGCGCTGGCGAGAAAGTGCGTGGAGTGCGGTTTGCCGTTTGGGCACCGAACGCTTTAAGAGTCAGCGTGGTTGGCGATTTTAACCGTTGGGATGGGCGCGTCCATCCGATGCGCTTCCGACACGAAGCGGGGATTTGGGAGTTGTTTCTGCCCGAAGCCCTTTTGGGTGGAGCAGAAAGTGTGCTTTACAAGTTTGAGGTCAAAGGGCGTTACGCTGGCTACTTACAGTTGAAAGCCGACCCCGTCGGTTTCTTCCACGAAGTCCGCCCCAAATCGGCGTCCATCCTTTGGGACTTGGGGCGTTACCGATGGAACGATGAGGATTGGCTTTCCCGACGGCACGAAGTTCAGCGACTTGACAAACCTATCGCTATCTACGAAGTCCATCTCGGCTCATGGCGGCGAGGGGAAGGGGGGCGATGGCTAACTTACCGCGAGTTGGCAGAGCAACTGGTTCCTTATGTGCGGGACATGGGCTTCACCCACATTGAGTTGCTTCCCGTGATGGAACACCCGTTGGACGAATCCTGGGGCTATCAAGTGACGGGTTACTTTGCTCCTACTTCCCGCTACGGGACGCCGGACGATTTCAAAGCCTTCGTGGATGCGTGCCATCAAGCCGGCATCGGCGTTTTTTTAGACTGGGTTCCGGCGCACTTCCCGAAGGATATGCATGGGCTCGTTTTCTTTGATGGGACGAACCTTTACGAGTATAGCGATTGGCGGGGTGACCATCCCGACTGGCACACGAAAGTGTTCAATTTTGGGCGAACGGAGGTGTGCAACTTTCTCATTGCCAGCGCCCTTTTCTGGCTCAAGGAGTATCACGCTGACGGACTGCGCATTGATGCCGTTGCCTCCATGCTTTACCTTGACTACTCCCGCAAGCAAGGTGAGTGGCAGCCGAACATCTATGGCGGAAACGAGCACTTGGAAGCCATTGCCTTTCTAAAGCGGCTCAACGAAGTCATCCATGCCGAGGTGTCCGATGCCTTGACAATTGCTGAAGAATCAACAGCATGGCCGATGGTAACGCGACCGACTTATGTGGGCGGGCTCGGGTTTGACTTCAAATGGAACATGGGCTGGATGCACGACACGCTGTTCTACTTCAGCAAAGACCCCATTTACCGCAAGTATCATCACGGTGCCCTTACCTTTTCGTTGTGGTATGCCTTCAGCGAGAACTTCATCCTGCCCCTTTCCCACGACGAAGTGGTGCACGGCAAAGCATCCCTGTTGGGCAAAATGCCTGGCGAGCTGTGGCAAAAGTTTGCTAACCTTCGGGCATTGTTCGGATGGATGTATGGGCATCCGGGCAAAAAGTTGCTCTTCATGGGCAGCGAAATCGCTCAGTGGCAGGAATGGAACTATGCGTCGGAATTGGACTGGCATTTGCTCCAATGGGAGAGCCATCAAGGCATCCAACGGTTGGTGCGGGATTTAAACTGGCTCTACCGGACCGAACCTGCCTTGCGCGAGTGGGATTGTGACCACCGAGGCTTTGAGTGGATTGACTTCCACGATGCGGACAATTCCGTCGTCTCTTTCGTGCGGTGGGCGAAAGACTGGCGTGATTGTGTGGTAGTGGTGTGCAACTTCACCCCTGTCCTTCGGAAGAATTACCGCATCGGCGTCCCTTTCAACGGCACATGGTGGGAGGTGCTCAACACTGATTGGGCGCAGTATGGGGGGAGCAATCTCAGCAATGGCGAAGTCACCGCCGAACCCCTCCCTTGGCAAAACCGTCCCTATTCGCTTCAACTAACCTTGCCCCCTTTGTCCGTCCTGTTTCTCAAACGCTCCGTGCCAAACTTGTAGAAAGGTAAGAAACCGCTCCAGCGAGGTGCTGAAAGGTGCGGGTGTTGATTACAGGTGGCGCCGTTTTTTTTTCGGGTTACACATGGCGCGACGGTTGTTGATGGAAGGGCACAAAGTCGTTTTGCTGGATATCGCCGATTTTGACCCTTCCGAGTATGAGACGCTAGGCGAATCGCTACCAGACGGTTGGCAAAGGCGCGTCACCTTTCAGAAGGGCGATGTGCGGGATGCCCGCACTGTTGACCGTGCCCTTGACAATGTGGATGTAGTCATCCATGCCGCTGCCGCACTGCCGCTATGGCACCCGCGAGACATCATCACGACCAATGTGGACGGAACGAGGGTGGTGCTGGAGCGGGCGAAGGCACGCAGCATTGAGCGGGTAGTGTTTATCTCATCCACCGCCGTCTACGGAATTCCCCAAAAGCATCCCCTTTCCGAGGACGCCCCATTGGACGGGGTTGGACCTTACGGGAAAAGCAAAATTGCCGCCGAGCAAATTTGCCAGCAATTTCGCCGACAGGGCATGGTCGTGCCCATCGTCCGCCCCAAAACTTTCATCGGACCGGGGCGATTGGGCGTGTTCCAAATCCTGTTTGACTGGATAGAACGGGGCAAGCCCATTCCCGTCATCGGTTCCGGCCAAAACCGCTACCAGTTATTGGATGTGGAAGACTTGACAGAAGCGGTGATGCGACTGCTGACTTTGCCTGCCGAGCAAGTCAATGACACTTTCAACATCGGCGCCGAGCGGTTTGGGACGGTGCGGGAGGATGTGCAAGCACTCTGCGAGCATGCGGACACGGGCGCTTATGTGCTGCCCACCCCCGCTTCCTTCGTCAAGGCAACCTTGCGGGTTTTGGAAATTCTGAAATTGTCGCCCCTTTACAAGTGGGTCTACGGGACGGCAGACAAGGATTCCTTCGTCACCATTGACCGAGCGAAAGCCAAGTTGGGATGGCAACCCCGTTACAGCAACGCCGAAGCCTTATGCCGAACCTACGATTGGTATCTGGCACATAAGGACGAGTTGCAAGATCGGGTTGGGGTGACCCATCGGGTCGCATGGAGCCAAGGGGCACTACGAATTGTTCGGGACTTACTTCCGTCGGGTAAAAAGGCAACGACCTTGGGGGAAAGATAAGGGAGGAGCAGTTATGAGGCGAAGTTTCCGCGTTTTTCCGAAAGCGGAAATTCGCACCTTACGGCACTCTTACAGAACAGATTTGTCCAAAGCAGGCGCAGGAGTGGTGCCAGCCGCGAGCACCTACAGATTTGCTCAAAGCAGGTGTCGTAGCGGCGTCAGCCGCGAACATCTACAGATTTGCCCGAAGTGGGGGGGGGTAGCAGCGTCTGTTGCGACACTAAAGTTTTACAGGTGAGGCTTATGCGAACGAATAGGTGGAAAATTAGGCTCTTGACAATTTTGCTGTGGCTCTTTGCCTCGTGTCCTGTGTCCCCTGACCCCTTCGTCTGGGGGCAGACGGCAGGGAAAGGACAACAGACCGCAGACAACGGGCAACAGATGGGCGGTCAACCTTCGGAAGAAGGGAAGCGAGGAAACGGGGAAATGGAGACACAATCTTCCGGTGACCAATCTTCGGAAGCGAAGACACAAGGACGCGGGGAAACGGAGACCCAACCCCCAATGACCGGTTCCCAATCCCCAGAAGCGGTGCCGCAACCGACTGCGCCGTCTCTGCCGTCGGAAAAATTGAAGAAGCGTAAGAAGCGTCCCTTTGAGTTCAAGGTCTCTGCCCACGGCTACGCCAGTTTTCACTATCAAGTCGGAAGCACGGTGCAGGGCTCGGAGCAAGGACGGCAAGTTTACCGCTACGAAAACTATGGCTTGTCCAAAGGCTTCAATGCTTACGGCTCGCTTCAAGTGGATTGGCAAATGGGTAACTTATCCGTCAAAGGGGAGTGGACGCCTGCCCGTTATTCCCCGACGGCTCAACGCTTCCGCACCGAATACAATGCGGGGAGCACCAAGTTCACCTACGGCAACCTGTTCCTGTCGCTGGCGGGCAACCAATTCGTGTCCTTTTCTCGCTACGCCCGAGGGCTGCAAATCACCCACCAATTTGGCAATTTAAGCGACTTGACTTTGGTGACTTTTGAAACGCCATCGCAAGTGGTGACCGATGTCTTTCAAGGCAATAACTCGCCCGGTCCTTACTTTTTGCGGCGCAGCCCGGTTATTGAGGGCAGCGAACAAGTTCGCGTGGATGAGCGACCCTTGCGCCGAGGCGTGGACTACACCATTGACTACAACTACGGGCAAATCATGTTCGCCACCCCCATCCCGCCCACTTCCACCATTGCGGTCAGTTACGAAAGCGTTGGCTATGGAGGCGTCGGTCGGTTCATCGGGTTCCGCTCCAATTGGCGCACCGGTGCCAATAGCCGATTGGGCATCACCTTCCTAACGCAACAAGTGCCCTTCACGGTGACGGAGCGTGCCGAGCGCTTTCGGGAGGAGTTTCTGGGCAACGGCACCACCGGTCCGTTCCTGCTGCAAGTGCGCCCGGTTGCCGTCGGAAGCGAGAGAGTGTTTGTCAACGGCATCCAACAGACTCGGGACGCCCAATACCAAATCAACTACGCCCAAGGCATCCTCACCTTCCTGCAACCGGTGCCGGCGGGCGCTATTGTGGTCGTGGAGTATCACCGCGCCGCCGCAGCACGGGCAACGGTCGGGACGCTTCGGTTACTTGGTCTGGATTGGAACGGCGAATTAGGACGGGTGGGACGATTGAGTTGGCAATTCGGCATGAGCAGCGGTGGCGACCGAAGCGGGTGGGCAGCAGAAATTCGGTTAGGTAACGAAACTCGTCGGTGGGCTTATTCCCTTCGGTGGCAACGGGTTGGGCGCGACTTCACCCGCATTGAGAACACCGACTTCTTCCGCAACGATACCGGACTTTCAGCGGATTTGCGCTACGAGTTGATGCAGGGGCTGTCTCTCATCGCCATGTGGCAGAACAACCGAACCGAAGGCGGTCGCTATTTCGGCATCAGCACGACAGGGATTGACAGCATTTCTGAAAGCCGCAACCGCGATTTGCACCTGCAACTTTCCTTTGAACGCCCCAAACTTCCCCGCTTGCAGATTAGCCACCAACGCTTGCGAAGCACCTTCTTTGGAGGCGGAACAGGTAGCCAAGCAGCGAAAACTTTCACGACGGCATATCTGGGCTACCGAATTGGGCATTGGTCAGCGGAAGGGGCATGGGAGCGTTCCCGCGATAACTTGACACCGCTTCAACAGGAAGGAACGACAAGCATCCTAACCGCCACCAGCGCTACAACAGGACGCAAGCGCTTCAGTCTGGCGTTTCAACCCGGCAGCAAATTTTCCGTGATGCTGGACTGGACGCAGAACCATACCGACAGCCCGGAGCGCCAATTGCGCTCCAAAGCCACGCAACGCATTTTGTCGGTCACTTACACCCCTTGGCAAACAGTGCAGTTTTACTTCTCGCACCAAAAGTTGAGTGGCGCTGCCAGCCTCAGTTCGCTATTGGGCGGCACGGCATTGACAGGTGCTGCGGGCGGCTTTTTGAGCGGCATTGGGTATGTGGGGCTGGGCACAAGTTGGGGAACGAGTTACGGGACAGGTTTTGGCGGTTACGGCACTTTTGGGGTAGGCACCCCCCGTCCCAGTTACGGCACTCCCTATGGCTGGGGAACGACAAGCGGTTCAAGTGGCGCAACCGGTTGGGGGACACTGGGGACAACAGGGTGGGGCACTTCGGGCTGGTCAATACCTTCCGGGTGGGAAGCGCCAACAGGGCGCTCCCGCCAACTCTCTCCCCTCCCCCCAACGACGCCTCTGCGCCGATTAGGAAACGCCAGCGAAGTGACCAGTTTCGGCATTCAGTGGACGCCAATGCAGCGGTTGGTGTTGAACGCCGACGTGACAATGAACTTGGACAAAGGCTCGGAATTAGTGGGTAGTTTGCGGCAGCGAGATTTGAGTTTGAGCGGTTCGTGGCAACTCTCCCAGAAACTCAACTTGTTCGGGCAATTCACCCGCAGCCGAAGCACCTACCTTGAGGAACTCAACGACTCGCTGACGATTATGGGCATGGTGGGGTTGAGTTGGGGCGATCATCGCGGTTTGATGTTCTCGCTGAACTATCAGCGATTGCGGATGCAAAACCTACGCCTTATCAACCGCATCCCGCAACTGGAAGAAACGACCTACAGCGCCCTCACCGCCAGTTTGCAAGTGCCCATCGCAAAGCGCTGGCAGTTCCGAGCGCGGGCAGCCTACTTGCAGAACAAAAGCCCAGCGGGTCTTTTCGGTGGTCGCTACAAGACGACGGAGTTGGAAGCAGAGTTGACCTACAACATTAGCCGCAATATCGGGTTCGGGGCAGTTTGGACGCGAACGAAACGCAGCGGCGACCGACCAGAACAAGACTATTCCGCCTCGGTGCTCCGCGCCGCCTTGACTTTGCAGTTTTGAGGGGATAATTGCAACCTACGAAGTCAAATCATCGGAGGGGTTGCCGAACAAATCAGTAGCGTTGAGAAGGAGCAGGTCAAGGGTGTGGGCAACCTTTAAGGCTTTCGGCTCAAAAGTTTCCCCCACCATAATGCCCATCACTGTCTCGGTGACCGAACGGCGTAAGGGGCGGACAACAGCATTGTAAAACACGCTCACATCCGCAGCCGTGATTTCTGGCTTGGCATAAACGGTCAAAGTCATTGGTTGCCCGTTGTGAGTTCCTTCGCCCACCATCACCCGCGCGTTTTGGAGTGCCGGGGAGGAAGGTGGACGAGATTGCAGGTAGTCCACCTCCACACCAAAGAGCCGCCGCAAAAATTCGGATAACCGCTCGGAAAGGGTTTCCGTTTCCATGAGCGATGCCGAGGGAGGCTTGACGATTGTCCCCGTTGCTCCATCGGGCGCCACTTCTTCCACAAGCGTTGCGGCGGTGGCTTCCTCCAACCACTTGTCAGGCGGAACTTCGGCAATGCCTTCATCCAAGTTGGAAGGCAAGAGGGCTTGAGGGTTGGGCATTGGAATTCGGTCGGTCACTCGGGGTCTGCGGTCATGCCCTTTCCGATGGTCAGTCCCTTTCTCCTGTTGCTCCTCGTTCGCCTGTTGCTCGTTAACCGCTCTCAGCGAGTCCAATAACTGTTGCAATGCCTTAAGGATGTCACTCAATAGCGCTTCCGTGCGCTGTTGGTGGGTAAGGGAGATGTCCAAAAGTTGGCGGTGCAACCCAACGAGGGTTTCCAGTTGCTCTTGAATAGCCCGCCATTGAGCAGTTTCCGACAAGTTATCAGAAACGGAGGGAAGGGGGGCGGGAAGTTCGGCAGGGCGTTGAGGGGCACCCGACTGCTGTCGCAGCCGGTCTTCCACGATGCGAACGATGAATTCGTAAAGGTCACCCAACCGAACTTCCATCGCCAATCACCCTTAAGCAATATTATGTCACAACTTGGCGGGGAAGCGAGGAGTTTTATTGGCGTGGCATACTATTGGTCATACGGAGGGTCAGGTATGGAACGCCAACCCACTTTCGCTATGGCGACCTTGGGGTGCAAAGTCAACCAATACGACAGTTGGGAACTGGCGCGCCAACTGAAGGCGCGGGGCTTTCGGCAAGTGCCATTTGGGGTGCCGGCGGATGTTGTCATTATCAATTCCTGCACGGTCACCCATGTGGCGGAAGCCAAGTCCCGAAAGATGCTTTCCCGCGCCCGGCGCACCAGCCCGAAGGGGCTCATTGTTTTTACCGGCTGCACTGCTGAGATGTTGCTTCAACGAGGCATTCGTTTGGAACAGGCGGACATGATGGTAGGCAACCGAGACAAAAGTCATCTGGCAGACGAAATTGTCGCTCGCCTTCAAGAACGGGGCTTATCCCCTGCCCTTCCCTCTCCGCCTTACGGACAACCAATTTTGGAAGAACCTGACGATGGCGTGCATGAGCGGGTTCGCGCCTTTTTGAAGGTTCAGGAAGGATGCGACAAATTCTGCACCTTTTGCATCATTCCCTTCACGCGCGGGATGCCCCAGAGCAAGCCGCTTAAGCAAGTGATGGAGGAAGCCGAAGAACTGGTCAACGAGTTTGGTTTCCCTGAAATTGTGCTCACGGGCGTTTGCTTGACTTTGTGGGGGCGCGAGTTCGGTTTGCATCTCGCCGACTTGATAGAGCGTTTGCACGACCTTTCGGGGCTTCATCGCCTTCGGCTCAGTTCCCTTGACCCGCGCGATGTGGACGAGTGGCTCATTCGCACTTGCGCCGAGTTACCCAAAGTGTGCCATCACTTTCACTTGTCCCTTCAGTCAGGGGACGACGAAATCCTGCAAGCGATGGGACGTGGACACGACCGTGCCTACTTCCGACGGTTAGTAGAGACTTTCCGCAACGCCATTCCTGACGCCGCTTTCACCACTGACATCATGGTGGGCTTTCCGGGGGAAACGGAGCGCCACTTTGAGAACACAGTGGCTTTCGTGCGAGAAATTGGCTTTATGCGGCTTCATGTTTTCCGTTACTCGCCCCGACCAGGGACGAAAGCCGCCGATTTGCCCAACACGGTGCCGCCTCCTGTTGCGGAGGAGCGGGCGCACCGTCTCATTGAAGTCAGCAAAGAACTTTGGTGGCAATTCGCTCAACGCTTCTTAGGCACGGAACAAACTGTCTTGGTGGAGCGCTGTATCCCGATGGCGGAAGAGAGTGGCTTCATCCTTTCAGGCTTGACAAGCAACTACTTGCGGGTGAAGTGGCATAGTCCAAAGCCCGTTATGGTGGGGGCTCTCGTTCCCGTGCGCCTTGTGGCGCTAAGTTCGGAGGAGCAAGTTTGGGGCGAAGGGAGAGATGATGCGTCGGTTAGTTCTTTCGCTGTTTGTGGCAAAATTGAAATGCCAGCGGGATAGTGAGTTCCCCTGGGCGTCGGCGGTGGCAGAAAGGAGGGGGTTTTATGGTGGCCGATGTCAACTTCATCATGGTTACAGGCATTGCGACGAAGGATGCTGTCCTTCGCCGCCGTCCTTCTGGTGTTGTCAAGGCAGAGTTTAGCATGGAGGTGGCGCGTCCCTTCTTCAAAGCCAACGGGGAACCCATCTCCGACCTGTTCTTGGTGGATGTCTACGGACCGTTGGCGGAGCAATGCGCTCAGTTCGTCCGGCAAGGTTCTCGGTTGTTAGTCATTGGCACTCTGAACAAGGAAAGTTTCGTCACCCGAACAGGGCGACGGGAACACTTGACGGTCATTAAGGCGAAATTCGTCAAACCCTTAGGCGACCCCATCACCCAAATCGGCGATGTGACCATAGATGAACTGCGGCGCGATGTTTGGGGTGATGCCACCGTCCTCGCTTACATTGCCGCCCTCAAGGACATCTTCACCAAGGTGGAAAAAGGCGACTAATTCTTTCCACTCACGGGAACACTACGGCGCCAAAGGTGACAACAGATTCATTACGCCCTTCCACCGACTGGTCGTAATGGCGAACTTTGCCTTTAGGTGCCCCCAGCGCTTTCAAGAGGACATAGAGTGCGGGGTAAGCGTCCACGCGGCGACGGTTTCGGTCGGCATAAAGGGCAGCGAACATCCCTTCTGCATCACCTTCGGCAACGCGTTCCAAGAAGGCTTTGTCTTCCCCTTCCAACCATCGCAACACCATCGGGGTAATCGGTTGGCGGTCGCCGAACCGAAGCCCGATGTGGCTTAAATCCACGCTGGCAACTATCGTGACCGCTTCGTGCCATTCGTCAAGGGTTGCCTGTAGGGCTTCCACAAACTCCCTCACAGGGAGCAAACTCATCGGAGACGCTAAGGGCTCCACAAGGTGCTCAAAGCCAGCACACAAGAGAGGCACAATTCGGACATCCCCGAACAAGTGTTGCAGCCAAACCACTTGCAACTCAACAGAATGTTCCGTTCGGTGGACATATTCGTCCGCCAGAAGGTCAAAGGAGCATCGCCGTTGCAGCGCTTCCACAAAGACAACTTCGGTTCGGGCGCAACCTAAGGGCGTTAGGAAGTCTTTCGTGGTCGCCACAAACAGTTGCTGGGTCGGATAGTGAGCAATGCCTAAGATGACGAAAAGCGCAGGCGGTGGCGCTTCCGCTAAGTCCTTATACGCCCATGCATAAGTGAACCCACCGCGAATAAAGTCAATGTGAGGTGCCACGATGGCTTTCAGGGGGCGGTCATAGCGCTGCCCTTTAGGGCGTCCCGGTCCGCGGGGAGGCTCAAAGAACTGGTCAAGGAACTCCCGAAGGGCATTGGCGTCGGAAGGGTAAGAGGAACCCGCCAGTGCGGGCGGGCGGTGGGGACTTTTCCGAAAGGCTTCAACGGCAGCCCTCAAGGCTTCCCGAAATCGGTCGTTGTCAAGGAGAAAGCATTCATCCAGTTGCCGTAAAAGCCCTTCAATCTGGTCGCTCATTACCAACTCACCCGTCAACCGCATAAGGTCTACCTGAATTTCCCGCAAAGTCCGCGTCCCGTCCAACAACGCCAGCAATGTCCCGACTTGAACAGGAACCAAAAGCACTTGGTCGGTCAATCCTAACGGGTCGCGCAAAAGGAGATGCGGGCGACCGTTGAATGGCACTGGAACGATATCCACCCTTCGCAACTTCGGTCGCTCGTCCATTCTTCCCGCCTCCTCGCAACTTCTGAGCGATGCCACAAAAAGGATGCCTGTTCTCTTAGGTCAAGTCAAGGACACAGGTTCGTTTCTCACTACTCCCGCCCAATCCGTGCAACAATGTTAGCGGAGACAGAGACAAGCGTGCCAGAACATTTGCGGTCAAAGTTGTCCGCCCCCGTGACCTGATTTTGCTCAAGCGGACTTCTTTGAAAGGCGGTGAAGGAAAGTGGCGACCGAAAGAGGTCGCGAGTTGATAGCGCGGATGCGGAAAACCGTCGTCATAGGTGACGGCGCTATTGGCACAGAACTTTGGCGGCGCGGCTTCCCGCAGGGGTTGCCGCCCGAACAAGCCAACTTGACAGCTCCCGATTTAGTCAAAAGCGTTCACTGTGATTACCTTGCCGTCGGCGCTCAACTGGTGACCACCAACACCTTTGGGGCAAACCCGCTAAGATTGCATCAATTCGGTTTGGCGGAAAAATTACCCGACTTGGTCTCAGCAGCGGTGCAACTTGCCCGAAAAGCCATTTCGGAAACCGGTCGCGACGCTTTCATCGCCGGCTCCATCGGTCCGATAGGTCGCCTGAAAGACCAACTGGAGTTAACGGATGAAGACCTTGACAATGCTTACCGCGCCCTCATCGTTGCCCTCGCGGAAGCAGGAGTGGATGTGCTGTTGTTGGAGACCTTCGTCAACTTGGACGAGTTGCAACGAGCGGTTAAAGTTGCAAAGCAAGTCACTGACTTGCCCGTCATCGCCCAATTGGCAGCGATAGACGAAGGGGGACGGGGAACGGAAGGGCGCGCTGCATTGGCTGTCTTTGAACTGACCAAGTTAGGCATTGACGCTCTCGGGACAAATTGCGGGATTTCACCAACCCGAAACCTCAGCATCGTTCAGGCTTTAGCCAAGTTGACCGACTTGCCCATCACCGCTTTCCCCAACCTCGGTTATGCCCAGTATGTGGACGGACGGTTTCGCTACTTGGGGGAGCCAGAAGAGTTTGCCTGCATCGGGGAAGCCCTTTGGCAAGCCGGGGCAAATTTGATTGGTGGGTGCTGTGGGACAACGCCAGAGCACATTCGCTTACTGGCGGAACGGTTGACGGGCAAAACGCCTCAACCTCGCCTTGTGCGGCGGGTGGAAGTCAAGCCCGAAGAGCAGCCGAAACTTTCCTCCCCAATGCCCAATTTCCTCGCCAAACTGTGGCAAGAGCCCATCATTATCGTGGAGTTAGACCCACCGCGCGGACTTCATTTTGAGCCAATTTTGGAGGGGGCAAAAGTGTTGGCGCGAGCCGGCGTGGATGCCATCAGCATCGGGGACAACTCCCTCGCCTCCATTCGGCTCAGCAACTTGGTGATGGCCTTTTTGATGCAACGGGAAACGGGGTTGCCAACTATTTGTCACTTCGCCGGACGCGACCACAACTTGATTGGTGCTCAATCCTTACTCATGGGCATGGCGGTATTGGGTATCCCTGCCGTGTTAGCCGTCACTGGTGACCCTGCCCGCTTAGCCCCCGAAGTAGGTGCCAGCAGCGTTTATGACCTCAACAGTTTCCAAATCATTGAGTTGCTGGGGAAACTCAATCGCGGTGTCAATTGGGTAGATGCACCCCTCGGGAAACGAACCGACTTCCTCATCGGCGCTGGCTTCAACCCTAATGTGCCCAACGTGGATGCCGAAGTAAGGCGCCTCAAACGCAAGGTAGAGCGGGGCGCTCAGTTCGTCCTCACCCAAGCCGTCTTTGACCCAAAACGCATCAAAGTATGTGGGGAAGTGATGCGAGAAGTTAGAGTTCCCATTTTTGTTGGCATCGGCATCCTCATCAGCGCTCGTAACGCTGCTTTCTGGAAAACGGTGCCCGGAGTGCGCATGCCTGAAGAAGTGCTCCAACGAATGGAAAGCGTTCCGAAAGAGCGACAACTTGCCGAAGGAATAGCAATCGCCCAAGAGTTAATCTCTGTCGCACTGGCGCACTGTCCCGGCGTCTTCCTCATTCCGCCCTTCTCCCGAGCAGAATACGCCCTCCCCTTGGTGGAGTTCATCCGAAGGAACCAATGGGCTCGCTTCCCCGCACAACTTTCTGAAAAAGGGAGGGGTGACGGATGCTGGTCTTAGGGATTGAAACTTCTTGCGATGAAACTTCGGCGGCAGTTGTGCAGGACAAAGTTTGGGTGCGTTCCAATATCGTGCTGACCCAGACGAAGTTGCACGAACCCTTCGGGGGCATTGTGCCTGAAATTGCTTCCCGCAAGCAAATGGAATTTATTGCCCCGGTCGTTCAACAAGCGTTGCGAGAAGCAAAGGTGAATTGGAAGGACTTGGATGCCATTGCGGTCACCAACCGACCAGGGCTGATTGGGTCGCTGTTGGTTGGGGTGAGTTTTGCAAAAGCGGTGGCGCTCGCCCACAACTTGCCCCTTGTGCCCATCAACCACTTGGAAGGGCACATCTTTTCGGTTTTCCTACGGGAGGAGGGAGAAACAAAGGAAGGCAAAGGGCAAGTGTGGGAGTTTCCCTTCTTGTGCCTTTTGGTTTCGGGAGGGCATACGGAATTGATTTGGGTTCGCGGTGTGGGGGACTACGAAGTGTTGGGGCGAACGCGCGATGATGCCGCAGGCGAAGCCTTTGACAAGGTAGCACGGGCATTGGGGTTGGGTTTTCCCGGCGGTCCCGCCATTGACAAAGCCGCCGAAAAGGGCGACCCTAACACTATCGCTTTCCCCCGTGCCGACCTTACTCCGACCTTTGACTTTTCCTTTGCAGGATTGAAAACGGCAGTTGTCCGCTACTTGAAGGGGTTGGAGGAGCGATGGAAGCGCAAACCAAACCCTACCCTCGCCGATATCGCCGCCAGTTTCCAAGAAGCCGTCGTGGATATGCTGCTCTTCAATTTGGAGCGAGCAGCGACATTAACCGATGCGGAGCGAGTAGTGGTCGTAGGAGGAGTTGCCGCCAATCGGCGACTCCGACAGAAGTTTCTGGCAATGGCGGAGCAATATAGATGGCAGTTCGCTTTACCCCCGCTTAAATGGTGCACGGATAACGCTGCTATGATTGCCTGTGCTGCCAGTTTCCGCTTGGAGCGTGGTTTGGCTTGCAAAGATTTGCTCTGCGATGCCTTTGCTATTGCCGAAGTCGGGAATTAGCGCAGCCTCAAAACGGTCGGCATCTCTTTACAAAGGGCACCCTGCTTGCTAAACTCAAAAAGGGTTTTTAATGCCCCCGCCAACTCAGCCCAACTGTGTTCGTCCCGCAAAGGGCTGAGTGCGTATGTCCAACGGAGGGGGCTGTGTATGGCTGAAACGACACCGCAAATGGTAGCAACACTGACAGATGTGCCGAAACCGCGCTTCCGACATTTGCTCGGCATTGAGCCGTTGGAAGCGTGGGAGATTTGGTCTTTCCTTCGCGCCGCCGCCTTCTTCAAGCAACTCCTTAACACGGATCCCCAGTCCCCACCTCCTAATTTACAAGGCAAGTCTCTCGTCACTCTGTTTTACGAACCCAGCACTCGCACTCGCACTTCCTTTGAGATGGCGGCTCGCAAGTTGAGCATGGGTGTCACCCACATCGCCATCGCTGCTGCCAGCGTCGTGAAGGGCGAAAGCCTAAAGGACACTGTATTGACTTTGAACGCCCTCGGCTATGACGCTTTCGTCATCCGTCACCCCCATTCAGGCGCCCCTCACTTTGTCGCTCGCGTGCTTAAAGAGCGCGCCCGTCAAACGAACGGGAAAGTGCCTTCCGTTCTGAATGCGGGAGATGGGATGCACGAACATCCCACACAGGCGTTGCTGGATTTGTTGACGATGTGGGAAATGTTTGGGCGAATTGAAGGGTTGCGGGTGGCCTTCGTGGGCGACATCCTGCACAGCCGCGTCGCTCGGTCAGGGATGTGGGCGCTGCTGAAACTGGGAGCAGAAGTTCGCTTCATCGGTCCCCCCACGATGGTGCCCGAGGAGTTTGCCGCCTTCGGTGTCCGAATTTGTCGCACCCTGCCCGAAGCCGTCCAAGATGCCGATGTCGTTTACCTGCTGCGGTTGCAGTTGGAGCGTCAACAAGCCGGGCTGTTCCCTAGCATTAGCGAATATCACCGCCTTTTCGGAATGGACTTGCGCAAGTTGCAGAAGTTATGCCCACACGCGTTGGTCATGCATCCTGGACCGATGAACCGAGGTGTGGAAATCGCTTCCGAGTTAGCCGACAGCGAGAAAGCCCGCATCCTTGACCAAGTCACCAACGGCGTTGCCGTCCGCATGGCTGTTCTTTGGTTGTTGTTGAGCGAATAGCGAGGGGGACTGCCCGTGAATTCCATTAAAACAAACCCAATCACCTGCATGCGCGAAGTAACTTGGCAGGAATACGAGGCGTTCCTAAGAGAGCGCCGAGAAGTACTCATTGAGGATGTGCGCATCCCATTGACCGGACGCAAGCAAGTGTCAGCATTGCAACCTGCCGAGTTTGAATTGGAGCAAACGACTGTTTGGTCATTCCCTGACCGAGGCACATGGGCAACCCATAAAGGCAACTATCGGGGCAACTGGGCACCCCAAATCCCCCGCAATCTCATTTTGCGTTACACCCAACCAGGTGAATGGGTGCTTGACCCAATGGCGGGTAGTGGCACAACCCTGGTGGAATGTAAACTCTTAGGACGTAACGGCATCGGCGTGGATATCAACTACGAAGCCCTTATGCTCACCTTTGACCGCCTGAACTTTGAGCCGGGCAATCTTTACGAAACGCTCCCTCTGACAGAAATTCGGCTCTATCACGGTGATGCCCGTAATCTTGACAAAATCCCTGACGAAAGTATTGACTTGGTAGCAACCCATCCTCCATACGCAAACATCATCGCCTACTCCAAAGGCGCTACTGTAAATGGCGACCTCTCATGCCTTCGCACATTAGACGAGTATTTGGATGCGATGACAGAGGTTGCGAAGGAATGCTATCGCGTGCTTAAACCTGGACGGCATTGTGCTATTCTTGTCGGCGATACTCGGCGCCACAAGCACTATGTCCCCATCGCTTTCCGTGTCATGGAACGCTTCTTGCAAGTCGGTTTCATTTTGCGGGAGAATGTCGTTAAGGTTCAATGGAAGATGAAGGGCACTCGGGAACGCTGGCAACACCAGCCCAACAGGGATTTCCTCCTCATTTACCACGAACATCTATTCGTTTTCCGCAAGCCTGCATCAAGTGAGGATGTGAGCAAGTTCAAGGACAGTGTTTTAGAAACGGAGACGCAGAAGGAGGATTAAAAATGTTAGGGAAACAGCCAATGGGTAAGCGTCCTATGGGAGCAACACCACCTGATTTTACGAACTATCAACGCTTACATATCCCGAACAGCCTTAACATCGCTTCAGAGTTTTGCTCACAGCCTGCGAGAAGTTATTTGGCAGAGGTTGTTCTTTTTAGTGGCCAAGAATTTTGGGTGATGCTTCGAAAGCCTGATAGGCGTGGGATTAAAGGAGTTTTGGAAAATTGCTCCAACCAAAACGACTTTACCGTTTGGGTTATAGAACCCGAGCGCACTTTTTGGATGCCAGATTACTTGAAAATCCTGCAAGCCTTTGTCTGCGTTCCCACCCCAAGTCGAGACAAAGTCTATGAAGCAATCAGGTCCGTATTCATAGACTTTGCTGAGCCTAGAGATGCAGCGCAAGTATTTGACTGTGCTGATGTCCTGATGAATGGTTATCCTGTTTCGTTGGTGCTTTGCTTTCTCAAATGGTTAGCTGCGTTGGAAGATACCCGATTTCCACCACCGAAGTATTTGGGGAGGCGAATGGCATTTGCAGGTTTTGTGTTGGTTAATAGCGGTCATTACCAGCCGGAAGAACTAAGGCGTGTGCTAAAGGTCTTCTGAGTTACCCAGCACATAAACCCGGAGGTTGAAAACATGAGTGCGCAGCCGATTACGCTTATCGTTAATTCGGAGCTTCGCCGCTACATAGAGGCGAATTGGGGTCGGATTATGGAGTTGTTTTCACCCTACCATGCCATCGCCTTCGGCTCACGGGTAAACGGAACGGCGCGAGAAGACAGTGACATTGACCTGATTGTCGTCTCCGAAACCCTAGGCGTCACTCAGGACATTGTGGAATTGTGCGAACTTCTCACAGAGGATTTTCCTCAAACTCGCTATCCTGATGTCGCTGGAATGCCACCTTTTCTCTACTTTGATGCCGCTGTTGCCCGCAAGCCCATGGAGCAAGCAGAACGAATCCGCAATTGGGTTGTCCAGCAACTAAGGCATGGTGATGGGCGATGACGAAGCGACTGTTGCTTAAAGGCGGTTTGGTCGTAGACCCATCGCAAAACCGAATGGATGTGCGGGATGTGTTGGTTGAGAGGGATATGGCACAGGGAACACAGGGCACAGGAAGGATTGTAGCGGTCGCTCCGAACATTGAAGTTCCCGATGCCGAAGTGATTGATTGTTCGGGCAAATTGGTTACGCCCGGTTTGGTGGACATGCATGTTCACTTCCGCGAGCCAGGCGAAGAACACAAGGAAACCATCGCCACTGGCAGCGAGGCGGCTGTGGCGGGTGGGTTCACTACTGTTTGTTGCATGCCAAATACTAAGCCACCGTTGGACAGTGTGGCGGCAATAGAATTCGTGCTGAAGCGAGCCGAAGAAGTAGGGCTTTGTCGGGTACTGCCCATTGGCGCGGTCAGTGTTGGTTTGCAGCACGAACAATTGACCGAAATGGCAGCAATGAAGGAAGCCGGTGCTGTTGCTTTCTCGGACGATGGTTACCCCATTCAGGACAGCGGCTTTTTGAGGAAAGTTTTGGCTTACTCAAAGGTTTGCGACGCTGTTGTCATCTTGCACTGCGAGGACAAGTCTTTGACATCGGGAGGGGTCATGAACGAAGGTTTGACCGCCTTGCGTTTAGGTCTGCGCGGAATGCCGAGAGCCGCTGAGGTAATTGCTGTTCAACGCGCAATAGAGTTGGCAAAACTGACGAGGGCAAAAGTTCACATCGCCCATGTCTCCACAAAAGAGGCAGTGGAACTCATCCGACTCGCAAAAGAGGAGGATGTGCCAGTAACCGCTGAGGTAACGCCACATCACTTGACACTTACGGAAGAAGCCGTCGGCGAGTATGACACGAACGGGAAGATGAACCCACCGTTGCGCACTCTTGAAGATGTGGAAGCACTTCGGCAAGCATTGGCGGAGGGGGTAATTGATTGCATCGCAACCGACCATGCCCCCCACGCCCCAGAAGAAAAGGAAACGACCTTTGACGAAGCCCCCTTTGGCATTGTTGGGTTGGAAACCGCTGTGGGGATTTTGTGGACGGAATTAGTGCACAAAGCCGACTTTCCTGTTCTTCGCTTGGTGGAAGCCATGAGCACCGCCCCTTGTCGCATCTTGGGCATTGAAGGCGGTTCGTTGCGTGAAGGCAGCCGTGCTGATGTAACGGTCATTGCCCCAAAGGCGCAATGGATTGTCAACCCAAGCGAGTTTCGCAGTAAAGGACGCAACACACCTTACGCCGGATGGACGCTTACCGGAAAACCCGTCTTGACCATCGTGGCTGGATGCATTGTCTTTCGGCACAGGGAGGTGACTTGAAATATTGCTAGCGCCTGTAGTGCTCAATAGGCGCGCTAACAACCAACCGTGTTTGGGGGTGTTGTCTCAATGACCGAACGGAAAGCCACTTTAGTTCTGGAGGACGGGACGGTTTACGAAGGCATCGGCTTCGGCTACCAAGGTGTCGCTGTCGGCGAAGTCGTGTTCAATACGGGCATGACGGGCTATCAAGAAGTGCTGACAGACCCATCCTATGCGGGACAAATCGTTGTGATGACATACCCGCTCATCGGCAATTACGGCATCAATATGGACGACTTTGAGTCACCACGCATTCAAGTAGCGGGTTTTGTGGTGCGGGAAGCGTGTCCTGAACCCAGTAACTTCCGCGCACAAAAGACACTTCACGAATTTCTCACAGACCATCGCATCCCAGGCATCGCAAAGGTGGATACTCGTGCGCTGGTGCGCAAGTTGCGAATTTATGGGGTAATGATGGGGGCGTTGGGTGTTGACAGAACTGCCGCTGAACTTTTTGATTTACTCCGACACTCGCCCCGATACGACCAGATTGACTTTGTGCTGCGCGTTTCCACGCGCCAGTTTCACCTTTGGGATGGAGGCTTGAAACCGCTGGAGAAATTTCTGCCCAAAGGTGACAAGTTGCGGGTGGTTGCCATTGACCTGGGCACCAAATTCAACATCCTGCGCTCTTTGCACAAGCGTGGGTGTGAAGTCATTCTCGCTCCCAGTCAAGCATCGGCTCAGGACATTTTAGCGTGGGAACCTGATGGCGTGCTTTTTTCCAACGGTCCCGGAGACCCCGCCTTGCTGCGCTACGCTATTCGCAATGCTCGCGAACTGATGGGCAAAGTGCCGCTCTTTGGCATTTGTCTGGGGCATCAAGTGTTGGGCTGGGCATTGGGGGGGCGCACTTTCAAACTTAAATTCGGTCATCGCGGCAGCAACCATCCTGTCAAAGATTTGCGAACAGGTCGCATTTACATCACCACGCAAAACCACGGTTATGCAGTGGACGAAAAATCGTTGGAAGGCACAGGAGCAGTTGTCACTCACATCAACTTAAACGACTTCACGGTGGAAGGGCTGGCACATCCCGAATTCAACATCTTCTCCGTCCAGTATCACCCAGAAGCCGCCCCCGGTCCTTGGGACAATGGTTACATCTTTGACGAATTCGTGGTAATGATGAGGACGAAACGTAAAGGGTGATTTAGGTGAATGGAAGCGGCAGCATTGCTTAGGCGCCAAACCTTCCACTGCCTTGACACCTGCCCAGCGGGGTGGCAACGGTCGCAAGTTTAGTTATGCCCCGACAAGTGGGGGTAAATGGCTCACCTTCGCCTCCAACTTGAAGCTCTTGGTCGCGAGGTGATAAGGTCACATGCCGAAGCGCAAGGATTTGCGGAAGGTGATGGTCATCGGTTCAGGACCGATCGTCATCGGGCAGGCGGCAGAGTTTGACTATTCGGGCTCGCAAGCCTGCCGTGCCTTGCGGGAAGAAGGATTGGGGGTAGTGTTGGTCAATTCTAACCCTGCCACCATTATGACCGACCCGAACATGGCGGACCGAGTTTACATTGAGCCGCTAACCGTTGAGTTCTTGGAACGCGTCATTGCCAAGGAGCGTCCTGATGGGCTCATCCCAACCCTCGGCGGCCAGACAGGCTTAAACTTAGCAACGCAGTTAGCCATGGAAGGGGTGCTTGACCGCTATGGGGTGGAATTGCTGGGCACACCGCTAACGGCTATTCAAAACGCCGAAGACCGAGAACTCTTCCGCCAGTTGATGCTCCAAATTGGCGAGCCAATCCCTGAAAGCAAAGCAGTTACCAGCGTGGAGGAGGCTATCGCTTATGCTAATCAAATTGGCTACCCTGTCATCATCCGCCCTGCTTACACACTGGGCGGAACTGGGGGCGGAATTGCTTTCAAGGAAGAGGAGTTGCGGCAAATTGTCCAGCGCGGATTGGCGTTGAGTATGATTGGGCAGGTGTTGGTGGAAAAGTGTGTGCTGGGTTGGAAGGAATTGGAGTATGAGGTTATGCGCGATAGTGCGGACAACGCCATTGTCATCTGTCCGATGGAGAACTTTGACCCGATGGGGGTTCACACGGGTGAGAGCATTGTGGTCGCGCCTCTCCAGACGCTCAGCGATGTAGAGCATCAAATGCTGCGCACCGCCGCTTTGAAGATCATTCGGGCACTTGGTATTATTGGAGGCTGCAACATCCAGTTTGCTCTTGACCCCAATTCCATGCGCTACTATGTCATTGAAGTTAACCCACGGGTTTCTCGCTCATCGGCGTTGGCATCCAAAGCGACAGGTTACCCCATTGCTCGCTTTGCCGCCAAAATGGCGATTGGATTGCGCTTGGACGAAATCCCCAACGCGGTAACTAAGAAAACGCTAGCGTGTTTTGAGCCGTCCATTGACTATGTGGTCGTGAAAATTCCCCGTTGGCCCTTTGACAAATTTCCGACTGCCGACCGAACCATCGGCACCCAGATGAAAAGCACTGGCGAAGTGATGGCAATTGGGCGCAGTTTTGAGGAGGCATTGCTAAAGGCAGTACGTGGATTGGAAATTGGAACGGCGGGGCTGTTCCATAGTGAAATTGTGGGGCGGTCCGAAATTGAGTTGGAGGAACTAATCCGAACACCCAACGATTTGCGTTTGTTCGCTATTGCCGAAGCGCTGCGGCGTGGCATCACTATCCGAGAAATTCACGAACTCTCCCACATTGACCCGTGGTTCCTGAACAAACTCCGCAACATCGTGGAAATGGAGTTTAAGTTGGCATCCGCCAGTTGGGAGGGATTGACAAAGGAGTTACTTTGGCAGGCAAAGCACATGGGTTTTGCTGACCGCTACATTGCGGAGTGCTTGGGAACTCGCGACGGAAAGCGAGGCACTCGTTCCTTGGTGGAAGCGGAAGAGCGCGTTCGGCAAATGCGAAAGGTGTGGGACATCCGACCCGTTTACAAGATGGTGGACACTTGCGCAGCGGAGTTTGAAGCGGAGACGCCCTACTTTTACTCCACCTATGAACCCAACGGCGAGAATGAATCACTCCCCAGCGATCGCCCCAAGGTCATCGTCTTAGGCTCTGGACCTATTCGCATTGGGCAGGGCATTGAGTTTGACTATTGCAGTGTCCATTGTGTTTGGGCACTTCAAGAGTTAGGTTACGATGCCATCATGGTCAACTGCAACCCCGAAACGGTTTCCACTGATTTTGACACTTCCGACAAACTCTACTTTGAGCCGCTGACGCTGGAGGATGTTCTCCATGTCGTGGAGAATGAGAAGCCCATCGGGGTCATCGTCCAATTTGGTGGACAGACCCCTTTGAACTTGGCAGAAGGACTGCATAAGGCGGGCGTGCCAATTTTGGGCACCGACTTTGACAGCATTGACATTGCCGAAGACCGTGACCGAACCCATTGGTTGCTCCATTCGTTAGGCATCCCTTATCCGCCCGGCAAAGCCGTTACGAGTGTGGAGGAAGCCTTGCAAGTGGCAAGAGGGATTGGCTATCCGGTGCTGGTGCGCCCCAGTTATGTGTTAGGCGGGCGGGCGATGGACATTGTTTACACCGAAGACGAAATGCGCTCCTACTTGGAGTATGTCGTCAGTGTGGCTCCTGACCGTCCCATCCTCGTGGACAAATATCTTGCAGGCACTGAGGCGGAAGTAGACGCCATCTGTGACGGCGAGGAATGCTTCATCCCCGGCATTATGGAGCATATTGAGCGAGCAGGTGTCCACAGCGGTGACAGCATCGCCGTTTGCCCGCCCCAAACCCTTTCCGAAATCGCCAAACAGCGTATTGTGGATTACACGATGGCTATCGCTAAAGCCTTACGGGTGAAAGGGCTCATCAACATCCAGTTCGTCGTCTTGGGTGATGAAGTCTTCGTGCTGGAAATTAACCCGCGAGCCTCCCGCACTGTGCCGTATCTAAGCAAACTGACCGGGGTGCCGATGGTCAATCTGGCAACGAAGTGCATTATGGGGATGCGGTTGCGGGATTTCGGCTACGAAAGCGGATTGCTTCCTGAACCAGAGTTCGTCGGCGTGAAAGCCCCTGTGTTCTCAATGGGGAAACTCTTCAAAGCGGAAATTGAGTTGGGACCGGAAATGAAGAGCACGGGGGAAGTAATGGGCATTGACCGCGAGTTCCCGAAAGCACTTTACAAAGCCCTCGTGGCGTCTGGCTACAATGTCCCGTTAAGCGGGAAATTGCTGGTAACCGTTGCCGATAAGGACAAGCCAGAAGTCATGCCCATTGTGAGGGGCTTTGCAGACTTGGGTTTCCAAATCTTCGCCACACGCGGGACCGCTCATTTCCTGCAACAGCATGGCATCCCTTGTGCGACTGTCCGAAAAATTGAGGAGGGCGAACCGAATCTGCTCCACTTACTCACACGCAAACAAGTTCACTTAATCATCAACACGCCATCGGCTTCCCGGCTGTCGCAGCGTGACGACCTGATCATTCGCCGAGCCGCTGTGGAGCACGGTATCCCCTGCGTCACCAGTTTGGACACAGCCCGAGCCTTGCTCGTGGCTTTGAAGAGTGTCATAACCGCACGGGATCTGGATGTTATTGCGTTGCAAGACATGCATGCTTTGATAGGGGTTGTCACAGACCCACCCAACGGTCAAGCACCTTGACATCGCCCTTCACTCAATCACCACCACTTCGTTGGTCGGGAAGAAGAAGTGGATGAGGAGCAGGATAAAGAGGATGGTTGTGTTGCCCACAATCATGCCCATCATGAAGGGGCGGAAGAAGTGCCACAAGCGGATGCCCCCAAACCACATGACCAACGCCTTCGCCAGCCAACCCAAGAGCATGCTGAAACCATAACGGTCACCGAACCAAGGTGCCGCGTTTGCTGCCGCAAAGCCGAGGGGATGGAGGGGCCACCAGAAAAATTGCCAACGCATCCATGTCAAGAAGACAGTGACGAGCCCTCCCGCCAGCAAGGAGAAGTAATGCCAAGAGGGCATCCGCAAATCTTGAGCCAACCGAGTAAGGAAGTCATTGGCGAGCCATTGTGGGTAACCCCTCGTCCACCATCCCATTTTGGGCACAGGCATAGTGTAAATGATGCGTAGGCTGGTCGGATGGCAAACCAACATGGAAAGGAGCGACGACGCCACCATGAGACCGAATATCTGTCGTTGGTTTAACCCTTCGGATTGGGCTATCTTGAACCCTTGCAGCGCCTGAGGCAACAAGCAGGTGGCGGAGTCATACATTTTTGACCCCACCATGGTCAACCCCACAATGTTTGACGCTCCCACTAAATCTCGCCCGAAGACCCGTAGGATGAAGTTGACGATGTTGGGAACCCAGAAAACGAACAAGCCTGCCTCCGCCACCATCCGAGCCGTCATGATGCGCCAAATGTAGTGAATGGCAAACAGCATCAACGCCCAAACTAAGGCTGCCCCTATGCTCACCGTCCAGCCAATGACTATAAGGAGGCAAATTCCCATCAAAATCAACAAATGCCGATAAGGCAACGGGGCTGCATCGGGCTCAACATTTTCACCATGCCATGCTTGCACCAAGACATCCCGCAAGTATTGCCGCGCCACCCATAATTGCAAGAAGAAAAGGGCAAATAGCCCACCAATGGTTTGATACTCCAAAGGTTGTTGGTGGTCTGTCAAGCCCATAGCCGAGCGGATGACCATTTGCAACCTTCGCACAACGAAGGCGAAGAACCAGAAACTGAAGCCAACATCGGACGGGATAAGATAGGTCACCCCAATCATGTCAAAGTAGATGTTGAACGGCGTGTAGTTGAGTACCTCCCAAGGTCGCCCCTGAAAAATCGCTCCCCAATTCGGGTAGATGTTGATGTTGGGGAAGTAGGGGAGGTAGAGGTGGAGGGCTCGGAAGGTGAAGACGAACACCGGGATGATGAACCCAAACCAAAATAACAAGTTGCGTCCTATCGCCATCAAGCGGTGTTCATTCGCCACTTCTACTGGCACTTGTGCGAGGGGGAAGGAAAGTTTTTCGTGCTCCACCCATTGCTTGCGCAACAGGGCAGCAATGAGAATGTGAGAGGTGAACAAAGCAAAGTAAAAGAGAGTCCAAAGAGCCAATGGGAACACCCAAGGTTGCCAAGGGATGCGGGCACCTTCGGGCATGCCTTCAAAGACCCATGCAACGACGCCGCTTCTGGGGTCTTTGGAGGGGACTGCCCATTCTGGAATGTATTGCAGCCAATTCAGCCCTTCATACTGAAGCAGCGCGGGCATATTGCGTGGGTTAGCGAAATAAACAGGCGCCACCAATCCCAAGTAAAGGTAGTTGGAAAACTGTTGCCCAGGAATACCCGTCATAATGAGCACGATGCAATAGATGAACAGCAACTCACTTCGGCTAAACAGCATTTTGCCGAAGAAGCGTCGCCACAGCAGGTTAATGAGCGCCAAGAGCAATACAGGGAAGAGGGCACAGCGAGGCAAATGTCCCGTCCCGATTAAGTCGTAACGAAGGAAAGCGGAATAACAGCCAGCAATTGTGATGCCGATGACCAACAAAAATCCGATGACAGCGGCTTTCAAAGTGACACTGGCTGTCTCTTCTGCTTTGCGCTCAATGGTCACTCGCCATTGCCCCATTGCCATTCCTTGCGGGCTGACTTGCCCTTCCACCTCCTTCGGATGAACAAGTTTATGGTGCCATGATGGGAAGTGCAAGCCGTTACCAAATTAGCGAGATGAGCCACCCAATCCATCCTAACTTCATCCCTATTCCCAACAGCCGTCCCAAAACAGTGCCCACGGCGGCACGCATGGCTTCCTTGTGAGGACGATTTTGCCGATAGCGTTCCCACGCATAAACAGAAGCGTAACTTCCGATGAACGCACCGATAACGGCAAGGAGCGCCGAGCCAATAAAACCTGCGACGCCACCCATCACCCCACCCAACAGCCCGCCCCCAAAGCCACCTAACCATGCTATTACCATACTGGACGAACTTGCTCCCAATCGCCGAACTAACAAACCTGCCAGAAAGTTGTCCGCCAACTCCATAGCCCCACAGCCAATAAAAGTCCCTACAAGCCACCATCCAGACAGGAACTCAAAATGGGAAGCGAGAGCGACCACGGAAACTCCAAGCCATGCTAAAAAAGTGCCGGGCAGACCCAACAACACACCAACAGCCCCCAATAACGCCACGAAGGTGACAATCACTCGCAAGAGAAGAAGCCACTCCATCTTTGCTCACTCCATCGGTAGCAATTTCCCCAACGGCACGAAGTGTAATTGCCATCCCGCTTGCCCCAAAGGCTGAAGGGCAACGGAAAATGCAACGATGCTGAGGACAATAGGTGTCAATGCCCACCTTCGGCTCACCCGTCTCACCTTTTCGTGCCACTCTTTGAGATGCGACGCCCCATGCATTTTTCCAGCCTGAAAAATTTGCCGCAAAATTGAAAGGGAGCAGACTAAGGCAAATGGGAGGCGGAACCGAATGGCAGTAGAGACACTGCAAGCGGTGCTTTCTATAGACTGGCGCTTGTTCGTTCCCCGCCGCAAGTTCACGAAGGCGGAGTATTATCGGATGGCGGAGATGGGCTTTTTTGAGGGGCAGCGGGTGGAACTCATTGACGGCGAGGTGGTCTTGATGAGCCCACAAGAAGCCGAACACGCAACGGCAGTGGAGTTGGTGGCGGAAATTCTTCGGCATGTTTTCACTGGCAGGTTTCATGTGCGAGATCAAAAACCGTTGGATTTAGGAGAGGGTTACGAACCAGAGCCGGACATTGCTGTTGTGGAGGGTTCGCCCCGTGATTACTCTTCTACCCACCCTAAAAGCGCCGCTCTCGTCGTGGAAGTAGCGCTCACTTCGCTGGATTACGACCGCACAGTGAAATCAAGCCTTTACGCTCGGGCAGGTATCCCTGAGTATTGGGTGCTGAACTTGCGGGATCGGCGGTTGGAAGTTTTCCGCGAGCCTTTCCCTCAACCCGAGACACCTTTCGGCTATGGCTACCGTCACTTAACTGTCTTTTTGCCTGACGATGAAGTTGCTCCCCTTTGCAAGCCAGAGGCGAAGGTTAAAGTCACTGACCTGCTCCCGTGAGGTGAGGGATTGACAATGTTGCGTGTAGAGGGTTTGGGCATCCGATTGGGCGAATTTGACTTGCGGGAGATTTCCTTTGAAGTGCACGACGGGGAGTATTTCGTGCTGCTGGGTCCGACAGGCACAGGCAAAACAGTTTTGGTGGAATGCATTGCGGGACTTCACCGACCGTCTCGCGGGCGAATTTGGTTAGATGGGCGAGACATCACAGATTTGCCCCCTGAGGAGCGAGGCATTGCCTATGTGCCCCAAGACTACGCCCTTTTCCCTAACTTGACCGCCTATGAGAACATCGCTTTTGGACTGCGGGTTCGCAAGTTGTCCGACGCCCAAGTGAGGGCGAAAGTGGCGGAACTGGCAGAATGGTTGGGCATCACCTATCTGCTGGAGCGTTTCCCCTTGACCTTGAGTGGGGGCGAAAAGCAACGGGTCGCTTTGGCGCGGGCATTGGCGGTAGAGCCGAAGGTGCTCCTTTTAGACGAGCCTTTAGCCGCTGTTGACGAAGAGACGAGGGAACGCTTGTGTCGGGAATTGAAAACCATCCAACGCCAATCTGGTGCGACCGTCATCCATGTCTCGCACAACTTTGAGGAAACTTTAGCAGTGGCTGACCGCATCGGGGTGATGAATTTCACGACAGAAGAGGCGGGACACAAAGGGAAAAGGAGGGATTGGCGAGTTGGGCGATTGCTGCAAGTGGGGACACCAGAGGAAGTGTTCTACCGACCTGCCAACGAATTTGTGGCGCGCTTCACTCGCTCAGAAAACATTTGGCGTGGAGAGGTGCGAGGGCAAATAGGAGATTGGGTGCAAGTGTGGGTGAACGGGACTATTTTGTGGGTGCAACGCCCCAAGGGTCAGGAAACTTTGCCCAGCGAAGTCACACTGGTCATTCGCCCTGAACGGGTGCGATTGCTACCGATGAGGGAGGAAAGCGAAGGACAAATGAATTTGCTTCACGGAGAAGTTGTCGCCTTGACGGACAAAGGAGGGTTGTGGCGAGGGGAGGTGCTGACAGAAATTGGCCTCACCGCTGTTGCTCTCTTGTCCAAGCGAGAAGCGGAGGAGTTGAAGTTGCAAGTGGGAACAACTGTTGCCGTCGCCCTTGACCCTGCTTATCTTCATCTTTGCCCTGCCGAAATGGGAACTGAAAGGGAGGCGGTCAGCGTTGAAAAGCCATGAAGAAGCATAGAGGCTAGGAAAAGCAAAGCCAAGTGCTTGCATCACGGGCAAAAGCGAGGTGCTTACCGATGACAACGGAAGTGACCACCAAAGTGGGGGTGCGGGAAGTTTACTTGGACTATAATGCGACCACGCCTGTTGACCCAGAGGTTCGGGAGGCGATGTTGCCTTTTTTGAGCGAGGAGTTTGGAAACCCTTCCAGTGTCCATCCGCCGGGACGACGAGCCCGAAAGGCAGTGGAAGCCGCCCGAGAGCAGGTAGCACGCTTGCTGAATGCTTCCGACCTTTCCGAAATTGTCTTCACCAGCGGAGCGACAGAAGCCAATAACACGGCATTGTTGGGTGCAACCCTTCTGGCTGGGCACCGAAGCGGACACATCATCACCACCCAGATTGAGCACCCATGCGTGCTGGGCATCTGCCGATTTTTGGAGGAGCGAGGGTTTCGCGTCACCTACTTGCCTGTTGACCGCCAATGTCGGGTTGATCCAGAGAGGGTTTTGGACGCCTTAACCGACGACACGCTCATCGTTTCCATCATGTTGGCAAATAACGAGACCGGAACTTTGCAGCCCGTTGCGGAAATTGCCCGTGCCGTCAAAGCCAAACGCCCCAATATCCTGGTGCATACGGACGCTGTGCAAGCCATTGCGAAGGTGCCTGTGGATGTGCAGGCATTGGGGGTGGACTTACTGGCATTGTCAGCGCACAAATTTTACGGACCGAAAGGGATTGGCGCTCTTTACATCCGCAAAGGAGTGAAGATTGCTCCCCTATTGCGAGGCGGGCATCAAGAGCAGGGGATGCGAGCGGGGACGGAGAATGTGGCGGGGATTGTAGGGTTGGGGAAAGCCGCCGAAATTGCCCTGCGCGATTTTGAGTCGGTCACTCAGC
>Ga0209989_100025_pt1 | contig 28450 bp, 20 predicted proteins | sample Antgeofumaro1A2B_FD_188083 | JGI IMG/M metagenome (GOLD analysis project Ga0209989, IMG submission 188083) | Geothermal fumarole subsurface microbial communities from Mt. Erebus, Antarctica - 1A2B (SPAdes) (version 2) | ecosystem: Environmental > Terrestrial > Volcanic > Fumaroles | place: Mt....
GGCGTGCCCGGCAAGTTTCCGGGCACGCCGGACGGGACCCAATGCTCTGGCCGCCCCTCGTCCCGGCTACCTTCGTCCGGCGTCTCAACCGGTTTGCCGTTGAGGTGGCCGTCGGTGGGGAGACGGTTCGGGCCCACCTGCCTAACTCCGGCCGTCTCCGGGAGCTGCTGGTGCCTGGCTACCGGGTGTGGCTTGCCCCTCGGTCAGGTTCCCGCCGCACCCAATACGACCTAGAGCTGGTTGAGCTTCCCAACGGGATACTGGCCTCGGCCGATGCCCGCCTTCCTAACCGGCTTTTCCTCGAGGCCTGGGCTGAGGGCCGGCTTCCCGAATTCGGGGGCTTTAGCCGGGCCGTTCCAGAGCCTAGACTCGACGGGGGCCGGCTGGATTTCCGGCTGGAAGGGCCGGAAGGAACCGCCTACGTCGAGGTAAAAAGCATAACGCTGGTCGAAGCCGGCTGTGGCCTCTTTCCTGATGCCCCAACCCCGCGGGGCTGGCGGCACCTGGGGCTTCTGACGGCCGCTGCCCAGGAGGGCTTCGGAGCCTTCGGGGTTTTTATCATCCAGCGGTCCGATGCCCGGGCCTTTGCCCCCAACGACGCCGTTGACCCGGCTTTCGGCCGAAAACTCCGGGAGGCGGTCCGGGCCGGTGTTCGGGTCCGGGCCTACCGCTGCCGGGTAAGCCTAACCGAAGTTCGGGTCGAAGGGCCGGTTCCCGTCTGCCTTGGGCCTATTTAAGCATCTGCCGGATGACGTAGGGCAAGATGCCCCCGTGCCGGTAATACTCCACCTCGATTGGGGTGTCCACCCGGGCGATAACCTGGAAGGTGAGGGTAGTGCCGTCCGGCCGGTGGGCCCGGACGGTAAGCTCGGCCCGGGGCCGCAGGCCCGCGGCGATCCCCTCGATGTCATAGACTTCGTGACCGGTGAGACCCAGGGTTTCCCGGTTCTCACCGGGCTTAAATTGCAGGGGCAGCACCCCCATCCCCACCAGGTTGCTCCGGTGGATCCGCTCGTAGCTTTCGGCCAACACGGCCTTCACCCCCAGGAGCATCGTGCCTTTGGCCGCCCAGTCCCGGGAGCTTCCGGCCCCGTACTCCTTGCCGGCAACCACCAACAGGGGGATGCCCGCCTGCTGGTACCGGGTGGCCGCCTCGTAGATGCTGAGCTGTTCGCCGGTGGGGTGGTAGACGGTCCAGCCGCCCTCGGTGCCCGGAACCAGGAGGTTGCGCAGGCGGATATTAGCGAAGGTTCCCCGGATCATCACCTCGTGGTTGCCCCGCCGGGCGCCGTAGCTGTTAAACTCCTGGGGCGGCACACCCCGGGAGATAAGGTACTGGCCGGCCGGGCTATTCACCGGGATAGATCCCGCCGGGGAGATGTGGTCGGTGGTGATGGAGTCACCCAGCACCGCCAGGACCCGGGCGCCCCGAATATCCCGGAGGGGTCCGGGCTCGAGGGTGAAGTCCTTAAAGAAGGGCGGCTCCTGGACGTAAGTGGAGTTAGGGTCCCAGGTGAAGAGGTCCCCCTCGGGGACGGGCAGGTTCTGCCAGCGTTCGTCGCCGGTGAAGACCCGGGCGTAGCGGGAGCGGAACATCTCCGGCCGGACCGCCTCGGCTATCACCCGCTGGACCTCCTCGGGGGTGGGCCAGATATCCCGCAGGTAAACGGGCTCACCGTTGGGGTCGTAGCCCAGGGGCTCCCTGGCCAGGTCGATGTCCACCGTCCCGGCCAGGGCGAAGGCCACCACCAGGGGCGGGGAGGCCAGGAAAGCCATCCGGCAGTGGGGGTTTATCCGGCCCTCGAAGTTACGGTTGCCGCTTAAAACGGCGGCCACCACCAGCCGGTTCTCCTCCACCGCCCGGGCTACCGGCTCGGGCAGGGGCCCGCTGTTGCCGATGCAGGTGGTGCAGCCGAAGCCGACAACGTGAAAACGCAGGGCCTCCAAGAAGGGCATCAGCCCGGCGGCCTCCAGGTAATCGACCACTACCGGCGAGCCGGGGGCCAGGCTGGTCTTGACATATGGTTTGACCGTCAGGCCCCGCTCGACGGCCTTCTTGGCGAGCAGCCCGGCTCCGACCATGACCGAGGGGTTGGAGGTGTTGGTGCAGGAGGTGATGGCCGAAATAACCACCGCCCCGTGGCCCAGCTCGCCGTGGACCCCATCCAGGGAGACGTCCACCTTACGGCTGAGGAGGGCCTCAGGGGGGCTGCCGTCCCCCTCGCCCGGGCCCGGCGGCAGGAAGTCCTTAAGGACGGCGCGGAAGGTGCGCTTCAGTTCCCGCAGGGGCACCCGGTCCTGGGGCCGGTGGGGGCCGGCTACGCTGGGCTCGATGGTGCCCAGGTCGAGCTCCACCACCTCGGTGAAGGTGGGGTCCGGGGTTTCGGCCGTCCGGAAGATGCCCTGCTCCTTGGTGTAGCGCTCCACCAGGTCGATAAGGGCCTCATCCCGGCCCGTCGTTCGCAGGTAGCTTAAGGTCTCGGCATCCACCGGGAAAAAGCCGATGGTCGCCCCGTACTCGGGGGCCATGTTGGCAATAGTTGCCCGGTCGGCGAGGGTCAGCTGGTCGAGGCCTGGACCGAAGAACTCGACGAACTTGCCCACGACCCCTTTCTTTCGGAGGAGCTGGGTAATCGCCAGCACCAGGTCGGTGGCAGTGGTTCCTTCCGGCAGGCGGCCGTAGAGCTTGACCCCTACCACCTCGGGGAGAAGCATATAGAGGGGCTGACCGAGCATGACGGCCTCGGCTTCGATCCCCCCGACTCCCCACCCAACAACTCCGAGGCCGTTGATCATAGTGGTGTGGGAGTCGGTACCCACCAGGGTATCAGGGAAGGCCACCGTCTCGCCGTCCCGCTGGGCGGTGAAAACGACCATTGCCAGGTACTCTAAGTTCACCTGGTGGACGATGCCGGTGCCAGGGGGAACGACCCGGAAGTTGGCGAAGGCCCGCTGGGCCCAGCGCAGGAGGGCGTACCTTTCCCGGTTCCGTTCGAACTCCTTCTCGACGTTGTAGAAAAGCGCGTAGGCCGAACCGAAGTAGTCCACCTGGACCGAGTGGTCGATGACCAGGTCGGCAGGCACCACCGGGTTAATCTGCTTGGGGTCGTGGCCGAGGCGGGCCACCGCCGAGCGCATGGCCGCCAGGTCGACCACTGCCGGGACCCCGGTGAAATCCTGCAGGATCACCCGGGCCGGCATGAAGGGAATCTCCTCCTCGGGCAGGTTCCGGCCGGCCCAGCGGGCAGCCGCTAGCACGTGGTCTTCGGTAGCGACCCGGCCGTCGCAGTGGCGCAGGAGGTTCTCCACCAGAATCTTTATGGAGAAGGGGAGCTTTGATACCGGGCCGATGCCTTCGGCCTCAAGGCGCTTTAGGTCGTAAAAATAGACCCGGCCGTGGGGGGTTTCCAGGGACGAGCGGCTTCCGAAGGGATTAAGCCTGGGCATGGCGACGCTTCTCCGCAAAAGAGTTCCGGCGCTGAGGCTGCCAATTAGATACTATCACAAGGCGGCCCCAGCGGCCCATTGGGGCTTATCGGCCCTGGGGGGCGCGCCTTTATGATGCCCCGTGTTCCCCAGGGTTGGGGCGGTCGGTCAGGTGGTCAGGCGGCGGTACAAGGCTGGGAGCCGCTTGGGCAGGGCGTAGATATTGCTCAAGAGCTCGTAGCCGATGTCCCCGCACATCGCCTTAAGGTAGTCGTGGCCCAGCTTGTCGATGGAGAGGCAGAAGGGGGTTATGTTGCGCTGTTTGGCCTCCAGCAGGGCCTTCTTCGTGTCGTGGATAGCGTACTGGCGTTCGGCCTGGGCGCCGGGATCATCCCCCACGGGCATAAGGAGGGGGCCCGAGAGGCCCTGAAGCAGGTAGCGGAAGTCGACTGGGTCCCGGCCGTAGTCGTGGTCCTGGGGCCGGCCGTCGCTTATGAGGAACAGGATCCGGGTGCGGGCCTCGGCCTGCTCCAGCTTGTAGGTCGCGTGGCGGATGGCCGTTCCCATCCGGGTGGCCCGAGCCGGGGCGATCCGGTCGATGCGGCTCTTAACCCGCTCGGAGAAGGGTTCCTCCAGGTCCTTGATGATGTAGAACTCTACGTTCTCACGGCCATGGCCTGAGAACCCGTAAATCCCGTAGGTGTCCCCGATGGACTCCAAGGCGGTGATCAGCAGGACGAGGCTTTCTTTCTCCAGGTCGATGATGCGTTTGCCCCGTACCCGCCAGCCCCGGCTTGGGTCGGGGTCGCCGTACCAGCGGCTGCCGGGCTCGATGGTCTCACCCGTGGAGGCGCTCATATCCAACAGGAAGGCCACCGCCACGTCCCGCTCGACCTTGTTGCGGCGGGCGTAGACCTTCTCCGAGGGTGCCTGACCGGCCCGCTTTTCGAGAATCGCCTCGATCACGGCGTCGAAGTCCAGCTCCTCCCCGTCCCGGAGGCGCTTAACTTTGCGAAGGAGCTCTGGCCGAAGCATTTCGAACTGACGGCGGATGTCGTAGACTACCGAGGCGTAGGTTCGGAGCACCCGGTCGAAGTAGCTGGGGCTGCCTTCTTCGATCGGGCGCTGCCGGAGCCGGCACCAGGCCGGCCGATAATCCCGGGCGCGGTAGTCCCACTCGTCATAGTAGAACCACTCTTCAGCCTCTTCAGGTTGGGGCTGGGCCGGGGAGGTTCCGGCCCGGTTGGTGCTCTCGGCCTCGAGGACCTTGACGAGCTGGGGTTGGGCTGGGCGCTCAACTTCAGAGCTCTTTTCCAGTAGCTGGTTGAGCTGGGCCCGCTGTTGCTGGCCGTCGGCCGCATTCTCCCGTAGCTCCTGAAGGGTTTGAACCAGCTCGGGTTTAAAGTCACCCCGGTATTCGACGTCGGGCGGGCTCTCGTAAGGTTGCGTTTCCGAGCCAGCCTCGCCGTCTTCAGGCTCGGCGTTAGCCGACTGGAACTGGTTTAAGAGTTGGTCGAGGTCTTCCGGGTTCTGCTCGGCATCCTCAGGCGGCTGGACCTGCTCCTGCTGCTCGTTCTCCTGCGGGGGCTCGTTGGGAATCTCTCTGGCCAGGATGTAAAGTCGGATGGTGGCCTCCGCCGAGTCCTCCACCGTGGCCTCAGGCCGGCGGAGCCGGTTGAGGATCCTTATGGCCTGACGGAGGTGGTCGGCATAACGGGCCGAGAACTCCACGGCATCCACCGCGTTCAGGCTGAAAAGGATGAGGGCCTCGACAAAGGCCTGCCTCAAGGGCAAGGCCTGCAGGGGCGGGCGTCGGCCGGCGGACCAGGCTTGGAGCCGCCCGTAGGCCTGTCGGATGCCGGCGTATTCCCGGAGGACCCGGCTATCTACCCGGGTATCCTCGACCACGGTGAACAGGTCACGGGCCAGCCGCCGGTCCGCGAAAAGGTCGAAGAAGCGCTCGAAGTCGCTTACGGCCGGGCGGTTCCGGTGCCCGTCACCCGCCTCCCCAAGCCGCGGCCTTAGGCTGTCGAAGATGGCAGCCGCCCGGTCGTAGTCGAATTCGAAGGTGCCGAATTCCAGGTGGGCCGTCTGGTGGGTGGCGTAAACCTTAAAGGCCTCAAAATTTGCAGCCTGGGTCGAGAAAGTTCCCAGCCGGGACGGCAGGTAGACGGTGCGCCCCTCGGTGGTGGGCTTTTCGACGCTGGTCCAGCCGATGCCCCGCTCCACCAGCTCCTCGACGGGCCGGATTTCCAGGCTCCGCCCGGTGAGGGCTCGGCAGTAAAGCTCTAAAACCCCTTTGACAGACTCCAAGTCCAGACCAGGCATTAGCCGCCGGGCCGTGGCCAGGGCCCGCTGCGACTGCAGCCGGAAGTAGGCAATGCCGGCCGCCTGATTTTGCTGAAGGAGGCCGATGCCCTCGGCCACCCAGGCACGTAGGCCCTCCAGCGAGAGGGAATCTAAAAGGCGGGGCCCGGTCTTAATGAACTCCACCGCCGCCGTCGGGGAGAGTCGTCCCACCTGGTCGGCCATGGTGAGGATCTCCCCCTGGGCCTCGGGGGGCAGGGCGGCGAGCACTTCAACCCCCTCGGTGAAGAGGGAGAAAAGCTTTTCCCGGGCGTGCTCGGCCATTCCCGAAGCCAGCCTGAGGAAGGTGGCCCGGTGGGCCTGGGCCAGCTGCTGCAGGGCCCGCGGACTTACCTCAAGCATGGGGCGGGTCGCCCGCCAGTTCAGGTCGGTAACCTGAACCGCTAGCCTCAGCAGGTCGTTGCGCAGGCCGGGCTCAATTTCGGGCAGAAGCCGGTTCAGGATCCCCAGGCATTGGGCGGCCAGGTCCTGGGAGCGGCGGGCCAACCTTTCGGTTAAGGCCACCCCCAGCCGGATTCCTTCGGGGTCTAGGAGGCGGGAAAGGACCGGGGCCACATCGATGAACTGACAAACCAGGGCAGCGTTGGCCTGGGTGTTGGTGTAAAGGCGGGTTGCTAGATAGCCATGGTGAAGCAGCTCTTCGAAGTCCACCGCCCGGGCCAGCTCAGGAGTTCCCCGGATGAAGGCGCTGCACACCGGCTGGGAAAGGTGGCCCAGGCGCCGGACCAGTTGAGTCCACCGGATCAGCTCGGGTGGGGACATAATCTGGGCTGCCTGGGGGTAAACCCGAAAAAGCTCCAGGGCCGACTCCCAACCCCGGTAGGAGTCCCGGGCCAGTTCCAGGCCAGTCTCCCCAAGCAGCCGGGTCAGCTCCCCACCTTCCCCGATTTGCCGGCAGGCCCGCCGGTATTCGGCGGCCAGCGAGGGCGAAATTGCGGCGATCTCGGCGTCCAGCTGGCTTTCGTATCCCAACCTTTACCCCCTAGCAGGCGCTTCCCATCGGTTTATATTAAATTTTAACCCATCCCGGCCGCGGCCGGAGGGTTTTATTGGCCGGTCACCGGACGGCGGAGGTGCCAATCGGTTACTTGCTGGTAAGCATCCCCTATCCGTAGGATAGTCGCCTCGTCGAAAGGTCGGCCGACGACCTGCAGACCGATGGGCAGGCCCCGGCCGTCAAAGCCACAGGGGATCACTAGGGCCGGAAACCCTGCCAGATTGAAGGGGCTGCTGAACCGGGTCAGAGTGCCGCGGACGTCGTATTCCCGGCCGTTGATTTCCACCCGGGCCTGGCCCAGCCGCGGGGCCGTCACCGGGGTGGCCGGCATCACTAGCGCGTCCACCTCCTGCAGGGCCTCCAGAAGGTGGCTCAGGATGAGCCGGCGGGCCCGCTGGGCCTGCAGGTAGACGGCCGCCGGCACCCGCAGGCCGAATTCCAGCCTGGCCCGGACGTCAAACCCGTAGTCCGAGGCCCGCTGGGCCAGGAGCTGCCGGTGAAAGGCCGCCGCCTCGGCCGTAATAATCACGGCGGCCGCCGCCCCGGCGTACTCGGCAAAGGGCAAGGCCACTTCTTTTACCTCTGCGCCCAGGTCGGCTAGCACCCTGACGGCTTGCCGAACCGCCCCCTCCACCTCAGGGGCGAGTTCGTCAAAGAAAAAGTTGGCCGGAACCCCGAGCCGGAGGCCCCGCAAATTTCCGGTCAGGGCCCGTAGATAGCCGCCAGCCGGCATGTCGGCCGAGGCGGGGTCAGCCGGGTCAAAGCCGGCAATGGCCTCCAAGATGGCCGCCAGATCCCGGGCTGTTCGGGCCAGGGGGCCGCAGTGGTCCAGGGACCAGGCTAGGGGAAAGACCCCGGCCCGGCTCACCCGGCCATAGGTGGGCTTAAGGCCGCTGACCCCGCAGAGGGCCGCTGGAATCCGGATGGAGCCGCCGGTATCAGAGCCCATTGACCCGTAGCCGATGCCGGCTGCCACGGCCGCTCCCGACCCCCCGCTGGAGCCCCCAGGCACGTGCTCGGGGTTCCAAGGGTTGCGGGCCGGGCCGAAGTGGGGGTTGTTGGTGGTTACCCCGTAGGCGAACTCATGGAGGTGGTTTTTGCCGAAGATGACGGCCCCGGCGGCCTTCAGCCGCCGCACCACCTCGCAGTCGGCCGGGGCCACGTACCCGGCGAAGATCTTCGAGCCGGCTGTGTTTCTTACCCCGGCCACCGGAAAGATGTCCTTGACGGAAAGGGGTATCCCGTGGAGGGGTCCCCGCCAGTTTCCGGCCGAAATTTCGGCCTCGGCGGCCCTGGCCGCGGCTAGGGCTTCCTCGGGCATGAGGGTAATAAAGGCGTTGAGCTTGGGATTAAGCCGTTCGGCCCGCTCTACCACCGCCCGAACCAGCTCCACCGGGGAAACCTTCCGGGTGCGGACCAGCTCCGCCGCCTCAGTGAGGGAGAGATAGTAAAGGTCGGCCGGGGTCCAGGGGCGGGGCGGCATGGGCCAAGTAACCGAGTTCCCGGCCGGACCCGGCTGGGCCGCCGGCGGCCGGGACCAGACGAAGACAGTGGCGGGCTCGTGGTCGGCCACCTCGAGCTCCGCCAGTCGCTCCACCATGTGACTCAGGCCCTCAACCAGCGGTCGGATTTCAGCGGCCAGCTCGGGTGGCGCGCCGGCCGTTAAGCGGCTTACGATTTCCTCGACGGGGATAAACATCCGCCGACCTCCTGGTGGGATTCTAGGGGAATTTTAAGCCGAAAACTCCTTTGGACGGTACGGGCTAAACTTTCAGTGGCAGCCTATTAATGGAGGTGCAAAGGGTGGAATTTATCCGCTGGCTTGGCAATGCTGCGGACACGGACCGACCTAAGTTGGGAGGCAAGGCCCTTGCCCTTGATGGCCTCATCCGGGCGGGTCTTCCCGTTCCCCCGGGGTTCTGCTTGACCACGGCGGCCTACCGCCGGTGGGTGGAAGCCGGCCGCCCGGAGGCGCTTCCTCCCGAAGTTGCTGCCGAGCTGAGGGCGGCGGTGGGGCGGCTGCTGGGGTCGGAGGGGGCCGCCGAGTTTGCGCCCATGTTGGTCGTACGGTCCTCGGCCGTGGCCGAGGACGCCCCGGCGGCCTCCTTTGCCGGCCAGCTCCTCACCCGGCTAGGGGTCCTTCCGAACCAGGTTGAGGACGCCGTGCTGGCCGTCTGGAAGTCTACCTTGGGCGAGGGGGTTCAGGCTTACCGGGCCCGGCTGGGCTCCGCTGACTTGGAGGTGGCCGTACTGGTCCAACCGGTGGTTCCGGCCGAGGTCGCCGGGGTGGTATTCACGGCCGACCCTGTGTCCGGCGACCCGGAGCGGCTGGTGGTGAATGCCGCGTGGGGCCTCGGGGAGGGGGTGGTGGCGGGCCTGGTGAGTCCCGACCACTGGGTGCTGGCTAAGGCCACGGGTCAGATTCTGGAGGCCCAGGTGGCCGACAAGGAGCTGATGGTGGTTCTAGACCCGTCCGGCGGAACCCGCCAGGTCCCCACCCCAACCCATCTCCGGGACCGCCCGACCCTCAGCCCTGAAACCCTTGGCGAACTCTGGCGGCTCGCCCGACTGGTCGAACAGGTCCGGGGCAGTCCCCAGGATATCGAGTTTGCAGCGGCCGGGGGGAAGGTCTACATTTTGCAGGCCCGGCCGATAACTGTCCGGCCGGCCGAGGGCTGGGTTTCGGAGTTCGATTCGGAGACCGACCCGGACACCGTCTGGACGGCGGCCAACATCCAGGAGGTTCTCCCGGGCCTGGTCACGCCCCTGACCTGGTCGGCCATGCGGGAAAACCTGAACTACGCCTTCCGAAAGCCTTACCTGGAAACGGGGACTCTGCGCGACCCCAATCGGGTCTTCGTGGCCCAGTTTTACAGCCGGGTCTTTCTCAACGTCAGCGCCCTGCGGGAGGTGGCTTCACGGGCCCTGGGGACCTCCCCCGAGGCGGTGGACGAGCAATACCTGGGTCGCACCCACGGTCCGAACCGGCCCGGCCGGATTTTTGACTTTTCGAAGATTCCGGTCTATCTCTACACTACCCCCAAGATTTTCTCATTCCTGCGGCGGACTCCTGGGGAGGTGGCCCGGGCCGAGGCCCGGCTTCGCCCCCGCCTGGCCGAGCTCCGGGCCCGGGACCTTTCGGCCCTGGGGCTAGCCGACCTTCTGGCCCTTCGGGAGGAGCTTAATCGGGAGGTCAAAGAGGTGGGGGCCATCCACATTTCCACCTCGTCGGGGGCCAGTGTCTTCTTCGAGAGCCTCTTTCAGCTTCTCCGGTCCGCCTTCGGCCTCGAGGCCTACGCCCTCCAGGCCCGGCTTCTGACCGGCCTGGCCGAGCTGCCCAGTGCCCGGCCAGGCCTCGAGCTGTGGGAGCTGGCCCGGGTCGCCCAGCAGGACCCGGCCCTGTGCCTCGCCCTCTTGGCGTCGGACCCCTGGTCCGAGATCAGGCGGCTGGAAGGCCCCCGGGCGGCCGAGTTCCGGGCGCGGCTCGCCCAGTTCTTAACAAAATACGGCCACCGGAGCGTGATGGAGGCGGAGTTGGCTGCCCCAGCCTGGGAAGAGGACCCCAACGCCGTGCTGGGGCTGGTTAAAAACTTCACCGGGTTGCCCCCCGAGGCCGCCCCGGACCGGGTGGCCCAGCGCCAGGCCGCCGAGCGGTTGGAGACTACCCGGCTTATTGAGGGCCGTTTGGGCCCGGTGCGTCGTCGCCTCTTCCAGTTCCTGCTGGGGCAGGCCCAGCTCTACGTGGTTTTGCGGGAGCAGACAAAGTCCCTCTGGATGGAGGTTACCCATGCCGTTCGGCGGATTTACCGGGAGCTGGGTCACCGGCTACACGGGTCGGGGATTCTAGCCGACCCGCAGGATATTTACTTTTTGACGGTGGAGGAGGTTCGGGAGCTGGTCCTTGGGAACCTTACGGCCGACGAGGCCCGGGGCCGAATCGGACGGCGCCGGGCGGAGTTTGAGCGCAACCGCCACGTGAGACTCCCCGAGTTCTTCAAGGGCCGACCCCGGCCAAGCTTTGCGGAGCCCCCCATTTCGGCCGCCGCGGTCCTGCGGGGCATACCCGTAAGTCCAGGGGTGGTGACCGGTCCGGCCCGGGTAATCGTCGACCCCAGGCTTCAGCCCGAGATCCGGCCCGGGGAAATTCTGGTCGCCCCGGTGACCGACGCCGGCTGGACGCCCCTCTTTTTGGTGGCGGCCGGGCTGGTGGTGGACGTTGGGGGTCCCCTTTCCCACGGGTCCATTGTGGCCCGAGAGTACGGAATTCCGGCGGTGGTGAACGTAAAGAGTGCCACTGGCCTCATTAGCACCGGGCAGACCATTACCGTGGACGGGTCTCGGGGCGAGGTCTACATCCACGGCGAAAGGACCCAGGGGTTATAATCCGGTTGTAGGTTGCAGGAGCTTAACCCGCAAGTCGACGACCTTTAGCACAGGGAGTAGGCAAGATGGCGCGCAAGCTTGCGGCCGAGCAGGTTCGGCCGGTAGTGGACCCAGCTAGCCTTGGGATTCGGACGACCCAGGACGCCCGGCCGGTGGAGGGGATCATTGCCCAGCCCCGGGCCACCTCCGCCCTCCAGTTCGGCCTGGATATCCGGCAGCCGGGCTTTAATGTTTTCGTCGCCGGGGTGGTCGGTACGGGTCGGCTCACGGCGGTCCGGTCGTTTCTGGAGGAGCGGTCCAAGGCCGAGGCCCGGCCTGACGACTGGTGCTATGTCCACAACTTTAAAGACCCCTACCAACCCCGAGCCCTGCGCCTCCGGCCTGGCCAGGGCCGGGAACTGGCGGCGGATATGCGGCTGCTCATCGACCGGATCCGGCGGGAGATCCCCCGGGTTTTTGAAGGGGACGAATATGCTGCCCGGCGGGATGCGATAAGCCAGGAGCTCAACCGCCGCCGGGAGCAGCTTATCACCCGCTTTGGTGAGCGGGCCCAGCAGGCGGGCTTTCTGTTACAGGCAACCCAATTCGGGTTTGTGCTTATCCCGATGATGGGGGGCCAGCCCCTGAGCGACCAGGCCTTCCTGGCCCTGCCGGAGGCGGTGCGGGAGAGCATCCGGCAGCGGCGGGAGATTCTAGAGGCCGAGCTTAAGGAGATCCTCAAGGAGATCCGGCGATTGGAACGTGAGGCCCACGAGCAGCTTCATCAGCTGGACCGGCAGGCGGTGCTGGGGGCCATCGGCGGGCTTTTTGAGGACCTCATTGAAAAGTATGAGGACAACCCAGCCGTCGTGGCGTATCTAAAAGATGTCCAGGAGGACATCATCCAGAACTGGTCCATCTTCCTGGCCCAACCGCAGATTCCCACGCCCAGCCCGATGATGCCCCCAGGGGCTCAGCCAGGAATGCCGATGGGCCTGGGTATATTGCCCTTGCGCAAGTACGAGGTAAATGTCCTGGTGGACAACAGTGAAACGGTCGGTGCACCGGTCGTCATCGAGGATAACCCCACCTACCAGAACCTGTTCGGGCGGATCGAGCGGGAGCCGCAATATGGGGTCCTTTACACCGACCAGATGATGATCCACCCCGGCTCCCTGCACCGGGCCAATGGGGGCTACCTGGTGGTCCCCGTCGAGGAGCTGCTGATCAACCCCTTCGCCTGGCCCAGCCTTAAGCGGGCCCTCCAGACCCGTCAGATCGACATTGAGGACCTGACCGAAAAGATCGGGTTCATCGCCGTCAAGACCCTTCACCCGGAGCCGATACCCCTCGACGTCAAGGTTATCCTTATCGGCACGCCTCTGGTCTACCAGCTCCTTTACCTACTGGACGAGGATTTCGGGGAGCTTTTCAAGGTTAAGGCCGAGTTCGATACTTTGCTTAACCGGGATGATTCCGCCCACAGTCTGTACACCTCCTTTCTCTGCATGCTGACCAATAAGGAGAACCTTAAGCCCCTGGACGCTACTGGGGTTGCCAAGGTTATCGAGTACGGCTCGAGGCTGGCCGAAGACCAGCAGAGGCTCTCCACCCGGTTTGGCCTGATTGCGGACGTGGTGCGGGAGGCCCACTTCCAGGCTGAGCGGGAGGGCAGCCAGCACATTACGGCCGACCACATCCGCAAGGCCCTCGATTTCAAGGTTTACCGCTCGAACCTCATTGAAGAGCGCATCCGGGAGATGATCACCCGCAACGTCCTGCTGGTGGATACCGAGGGCGAAAAGGTGGGGCAGGTTAACGGCCTCTCGGTGGTCATGCTGGGGGACTACGACTTCGGCCGGCCGAGCCGCATAACCGCCAGCATCGCCCTGGGGCGGGAAGGCGTTGTGGACATCGAGCGGGAGGCCAGGCTGGGCGGCCCCATCCACACCAAGGGCGTGCTTATCTTAAGCGGCTACCTGGCCGCCAAATACGCCCAGGATAAGCCTTTAACCCTGGCGGCCAGAATCGTCTTCGAGCAGTCCTACTCCCTGGTGGAGGGGGACAGCGCCTCAGCCGCTGAGCTCTTTGCGCTCCTTTCGGCCATCTCCGGGCTCCCCATTAAGCAGTCCATCGCCGTTACCGGCTCGGTTAACCAGCGGGGTGAAATCCAGGCCATCGGCGGCGTCAACGAGAAAATCGAAGGCTTCTTCGACGTCTGCCGGGTTAAGGGTTTAACCGGCGAGCAGGGCGTCATCATTCCCGAGGCCAACATCCAGCACCTGGTGCTCCGGGAAGACGTGGTTGAGGCCGTCCGGGAGGGCAAGTTCCACATCTGGGCGATCCGAACCGTGGACGAGGGGATGGAGATCCTGACCGGGATCCCGGCGGGGGAGCGGGGGCCGGACGGGAAATACCCGGAGGGCACGGTGAACTACCTGGTGGACCGGCGACTGGCCGAGATGGCCCGGGCCCTGCAAACCTTCGGCCGGGAGGAGCGGGAACCCCCCAAGCGGGCGGAGGAACCCGAAAAGGAGCCGGTCCAGACGGGCGGGCCGCCGGAGCCCCCGGCCGGGTCCGGGCCGCCCCAGGGCTGAGCCGCTGGCCCCTACCAACGTACAAATGTGCTATAATATTTTGCGACCCGGGGAGGCTGGCCGACCGGCCCGGGACCGGTTGGTTCCCGAGGTTATAATCGACTTGGACCGCGAGAATTGCGGCGGTGATTCCGGTCAGGCTAAGGCTGCATAATTTCCTCTGCTACCGGGACCCAGTCGTCCTGGATTTTACCGGCTTCCGATTCGCCTGCCTTAGCGGCGACAACGGGGCTGGCAAGTCGGCCCTCCTAGATGCCATCACCTGGGCCCTCTGGGGGCGGGCCCGGGCCCGGAGTGCCGATGAGCTCATCCACCTGAACGAGAACGAGATGGCCGTGGAGTTCGAGTTCAGGCTCGGGCCCAACCAGTACCGGGTGGTCCGGCGCCGCAGTCGGACGGCCCGCTCGGGCGCCTCCGTCCTGGACCTGCAACTGCTCACGCCCGACGGCTACCGAAGCATTGCCGGCAACAGCGTCCGGGAAACCGAGGAGCAGATCCGCAGGCTTCTGCGCCTGGACTACGAGACGTTTATAAACAGCGCCTTCATCCTCCAGAACCGGGCTGACGAATTCACCCGTAAGACCCCGGCCGAACGCAAGGAGATTCTGGCGGAGATCCTGGGCCTGAGTATCTACGAGGACCTGGCCAAGCTGGCCCGGGAGCGGGGCCCGGCAGGCCGCCGAACGGGTCAGACTGCTGGATGCCCAGACCCAGGAGCTGGAGGCTGAGGTGGCCCGGGCCCCGACCTACCGCCAGAACCTGGATGAGGTCGAGGCTGAGCTCGAAGTCGTCCAGGCCCAGCTGGAGGAGCTGGAAGGGGTCCTGGCCGAGGTTCACCGCCTCGAGCTTCGGGTAAGCGAGCTTACGAGCTGCCAGCGGGATGTGGAGCAGTGGGTCGACCACCTTAAGCGGGAGCGGGAAAGGCTTACCCAGCTCATCGGCCAGCGCCGGCTCGACCGGGAGCGGCTCGGCGGTCTGCTGGAGCGGGGCCGGGGAGGTCGAGGCCAATTTCGGCCGCTTTAAGCAGCTCCAGCAGGAGAAGGCTCGGCTGGATGGGATGCTGCAGGACTTGGTCCAGCTGCAGGAACGGCTCCGTATCCTCGACGCCAGGCTTCGGGGTGAGCTCCAGCAAGTGGAGCGGGAGCGGTCCGGCCGGGCCGAAAGGTTGAACGGCCTGCGGGAGCAGGCTGCCCAGGGACCGGAGCTTCATGCGCTGCTTGAACGGCTGCAGGCAGACCGAAAGGCCCTGGAGGCGGAGTTCGGGGTCAAAATCGCCCAGCAGCGGCAACGGATCGACGAGGCCCAGCAGGCCCTGAACGAGCTTAAGGCCGCCCAGGGCATCCTGGGCCGGCAGCTGGACGACCTGCGCCGCCGTTTTGAGGTACTTAAAAAGGGAACCGAACAGTGCCCTGTCTGCGGCTCTCCCCTCACCCCGGAGGACCGCCAGCGGCTGGAAAGGCAGTATCTCGAGGAGGGGCGGGAACTCAAGCGGCAGCTGCAGGCGGCCCAGGAGTCGGCCCGGGAGCGGGAGGCGGAGGTTCAGCGCCTCCGGCACGAGCTGGAACAGCTGGAACGGGAGCGGCAGCGCCAGTTGGAGCGGCTCAACCTGCAGCTGGGCCAGGCTGAGGCCAACCTTCGACGCAGCCGGGAGGCCGCCGCCGAAATTCCAGGCCTCGAGGCGGAAGTTAACAGGCTGGGGGAGCTTGTTGCCGCCATCGAAAGGGTCCTCCGTTTCGACGGCCCCGAGGTGGATGCCGAGACGAAGGCGGCCGGCCAGCTCCTCCGGCAGCGTCCAGAGATTTACAAGACGGCGGCCGAATTCGTCAAGCTTAAGATAAAGCTTAACACCTTGGGCTACGACGGCAGCAGGCACCAGGAGGTCGCCCGGGAGCTAGATGCGCTGCGGGAATATCCGGTCCTGAAGGACCGCCTCGACCAGGCCCGGGCCGAGCTTCCCCGGGTGGAGGCGGAGCTTGGGGAGCTGGAGGGGCAGCTCCGGGAAAATGAGGTCCGGCTGGCCGAGCAGGGGCGGCGGCTGGCCGAGTTGGAGCGGCAGCGGGCGGCCCTAGCCCGGCAGGTACCCCGGGTGCCCGAGTTTTGTCCCTGCCTGCCGGCCCTGGCGTCCCCCGCCGGTCTGGATGAGGTCCTGCGGCGGGTCAAGCGGGAGGTGGACAATTGCCTGGAGCAGAAGTCGGCCCGCCGACGGGAGCTGGACACCCGGCGGGGCTCCCTGCGCCAGCTATTGGAGGACTGCCAGCGGAAGGCGGCCGAACTGGAGCGGGTCAGGGCTCAGCGCCAGCAGGCGGCCGAGGATCAAAGCCTTTACGAGGAGCTGTGCCGGGCCTTTGGTAAGAAGGGGGTGCCGGCCATGGTGATTGAGGCGGCCATCCCTGAGATCGAGGATGAGGCGAACCAACTCATCACTAGCATGACCGACCAGCGGATGCATATCAGCTTTGAAACCCAGCGGGCAAGCCAGTCTGGGGATACGATTGAGACGCTGGACATCAGAATCTCGGACGAGCTGGGAACCCGCAACTACGAGCTCTATTCGGGGGGCGAAGCCTTCCGGATCAACCTGGCCATCCGGATTGCCCTCTCCCGGCTGCTGGCCCGGCGGGCCGGGACCCAGCTTAACATGCTGGTCATCGACGAGGGCTTCGGTAGCCAGGATGTCACCGCCCGGGAGCGGCTGGTGGAAACCATCACCAGCGTCGCCCACGAGTTTGAAAAGTTGCTGGTAATTACCCACTTGCCGGATTTAAAGGACCGGTTCCCGGTGCGGATCGAGGTTACCCGGGGGGGGAGCGGGGCTCCCAGATAACAGTGATTTAAGGCGGTTTAACGGTGGAGCTTACCTGGTTTGGCCACGCCTGCTTCCGGATTCGGGCCCGGGAGGCCACCATTATTACCGACCCTTATGACCGCCGGGTCGGCCTTTCGCTGCCCCGGCAGACGGCCGATATTGTCACCGTAAGCCACTACCACCCGGGGCACGGCAACGTGGAGGCCGCGCCTGGGGCCAAGGTGGTGGACGGGCCCGGCGAGTACGAGATCCAGGGGGTGTTTATAACCGGCATCCGCACCTTCCACGACAACGAGGGTGGAAAGCGGCTCGGCCCGAATACCGTCTTCGTTATCGAGGCCGAGGAGCTGACCATCTGCCACCTGGGCGACCTGGGCCACGTGCTTACCCCGAACCAAGTGGAGGCCCTGCCCAAGGTCGACATCCTGCTTATCCCGGTGGGCAACCACTCCACCATCGGGCCGGCCGAGGCGGCCGAAGTGATAAGCCTGCTGGAGCCGAGCATCATCATCCCGATGCACTACCGGATCCCCGGCCTAAAGACGACCCTGGAGCCGGTGGACCGCTTTTTGCACGAGGTGGGGCAGGAGGCCATCCAACCCCGACCCCGCCTCAACATCACCCGGCGGGAGCTTACGGAAGAGCCCCAGGTAATCCTGCTAGAGCCGCGGGGGGTCGACCGCTCTTAGGGGATGGGCCGGAGGGGAATTACCTGATTGCGCTCCGGGCCCACGCTCACCAGGCTTACCGGCCGGCCCACCAGCTCCTCGAGCCGGCGGACGTAGCGCTGGGCGTTGGGCGGCAGGTCTTCGAAGCGGCGGACTCGGCTGGTATCGGTCAGCCAGCCGGGAAGCTCCTCATAGACGGGCCGAACGGCGGCCAGACGGGCGACGCTGGTGGGAAACTCCTCCGACACCACCCCGTCGGTCTGGTAGGCCACGCAGACCTTGATGCGGTCGAAGGCGTCCAGAATGTCGAGGCGGGTGATGGCGATGCTGGTTAGGTCATTGACCCGGGCGCTGAAGCGGGCGAGGACGGCGTCGAACCAGCCGCAGCGGCGGGGGCGGCCGGTGGTGGCCCCGTATTCCCGGGCCCGCTCCCGCAGGAGCTGACCTACCTCGTCGGTGAGCTCCGTGGGCATCGGGCCGGCGCCAACCCGGGTGACGTAGGCCTTAAACACCCCCAGGGTGTGGCTGACTTGGGTGGGGCCGATACCCACCCCGAGGCAGGCCCCCCCGGCGCCGGTGGAAGACGAGGTCACGTAGGGGTAGGTGCCGTAGTCGAGGTCCAGGAGGGTTCCCTGGGCCCCCTCCAGGAGGACCAGACCATCCTGCTCCAGGGCCCGTAAAACGATCAGGCTGGTGTCCCGGATGAAGGGCTTTAGCCGTTCGCCGTAACGCAGGTACTCGTCGGCAATCTGCCGCCAGTCAAAGGGCTTAGCGCCGTACACCCGCTCAAGAATCTTGTTTTTGTATTCCACGACAAACCTGAGCCGGCTGGTAAAGGCCTCGGGTTCTGCCAGGTCCCCCATTCGGATGCCCAGCCGGGCGGCCTTATCGGCGTAGCACGGCCCAATGCCCCGGCGGGTGGTGCCAATGGCGGCCTTTCCCTGGGCCTCTTCCTCCAACCGTTCCAGCTCCAGGTGGTAAGGCATGACCACGTGGGCCCGGTCGCTCACCGCCACCCGGGAGATGTCCACGCCCCGGGAGGCCAGCAGGTCCAGCTCGGCGAGCAAAAACCTTGGGGTTAACGACCACTCCGTTGCCGATGACGCACTGGGTCTGGGGATAAAAGATGCCAGCAGGCACCAGGTGGAGGGCAAACTCCCCCAGCTCGTTAACGATGGTGTGGCCGGCGTTGTCCCCGCCGTTGAACCTGGCAACAACAGCCGCGTCTCGGGAGAGCAGGTCCACAATTCGGCCCTTGCCCTCGTCGCCCCACTGACCCCCGACGACGACTACCGCGGGCATGGTTTGGCTCCGTTCGGCATAGTTAACACCGGGGTTAAGTTTAACACTTTCCGGCCGGCCTTAACCATACTTCTAAGGGGTCACCACGGCCAGCTTGCGGGGCCTCCGACAAAAAATGGGTTGTGTGTAAGTTCAGAAACATTTGAGACAGCGGCCCGGCCGGCACAGCCGATTTCACCGGCCGGGCCGGCAGCCGAGACCTTGACTTAAAAACACCGAGGGGCATCCTTCCGGATGAAACTACACTTGACATAAAAACAAAGCGTTTATGTCAAAGTCGTCAAGTTTGCGGGCCTGGGCGGTAACCCATTGTTGACAAAGAAATAACCTGGGAATATAATCAAGTGAGGCTGGCAGGAGGTGCAAAGATGAAGCCCGTCACCGTCGAGGTGCTGGCCCACGCCCCCACCGCCTATTATCATTGCCTCCACTGCGAGTTTGTCTGGCATGGCGTGGGCCTCGGGCAGTCCGTTCACCGGGAACAGCTGGACAGTTCCCTACCTGAGGACCTGCAGGCAGAGTACCGGGAGCTTGTTGACGGGATTCAGCGGCTGGTCAACAAATACTGCGGCCGGGTCGTGGTCAAGGTTGTCGACGCTGCCTCGCTGGAGGGAATGTGGAAGGCCCTTAAGTACGGGGTCCGTCGGCTGCCGGTCTTTGTAATTGATGGCCGGGAGAAGGTCATCGGTTTACGGTGGGAGGAGGTGGAGGCGGCCCTGGACCGCAGGCTTGCCGGGGTGCCGGGTTAGGGGCGCCCCGAGCCGCTTTTAAGGGGGTGAGAGCCGCGCCTGAAGGTTCTTAAGGGGTTTGGGTTGGCGTAAAGCTGCCGAACCTTTCAGAGGAGGTGCCCTGAAATGCACGCGCTCTTTGCCCTCATTCTAGGCGGGCTGGTTACTATTGCGGCCTACACGTTATATGCCAAGCGGGTTGACCGGGAGGTAATCCAGTCCGATCCCCGGCGGGCAACCCCGGCCAGGCTCTACATGGACGGTGTCGACTTCATGCCCACCAGCCGGAACATCCTCTGGGGTTACCATTTCAAGTCCATCGCCGCGGCTGGGGCCCATTGTCGGCCCCATCACCGCCGCCCCCCTCTGGGGCTGGCTCCCGTCCCTGCTCTGGCTGATGCTGGGGGTAAGCTTCATCGGCTGGGCTTCCGACTACAGTGGCATTATGGTGTCCGTTCGCAACGACGGCAACACCCTGAGTGCCATTGCCCACCGGCTGATTGCCCCCCGCACTCGGCTGGTCCTGCTGGTCTTTATCTTTTTCTACCTGCTATTGGTGGCCGGCGTCTTCGGCTGGCTCGTCTCTGACGTGCTCAATTCCCAGACGCAGGCCCCCTTCGGCATCCTGGCCCTGATGCTGATGGGCCTACTCGGGGGCCAGATGCTCTACCGGTGGCGGGTTGACCTGCTGGTAACCAGCGCTGTGATCGTCCTGGTGACGCTGGTGGCCATCCTGCTGGGCCCCACCGAGGTGGTCCGGGGCTCCGTGAAGGCCTTAAACGATGGCGTCAACGCCATCACCGGCGGCCAGCCCATCGTCAGCTACCTGGACCCGTGGGCCATCAACCCGCAGACGGGTCAGCTTGGGGTCGTCCGCAAAGTCCTGCCCAGCTTCATCCTCTGGATGGCCTTTACCTTCTTGTTCTGCTACCTGGGGTCGGTCCTGCCAATCTGGCGCTGGGCCCAGCCCATTAACTACATTGGCTTCTGGATCACCGCGTTCACGATGGTGCTGGGCGGCCTGGGGGCGGCCCTAGCCTTCTTCGTCGCCCCCGAGATCTCCAGCTTTAAACTGCCAGCCTTCAAGGAATTTGCGCCGGTGGTGCAGAGCGGGACGGCCCGGGGAATCCAGCCACTCTGGCCCATGCTTTTTATTACCATCGCCTGCGGGGCCATCTCCGGGTGGCATGCCCTCTTCGGATCGGTGGGCACGGCTCGGCAGATTGAAAATGAGACCGATGTCCTGCCGGTGGGCGGGGGGGCGATGCTCTTCGGGGAGAACATGTTGGGCATCCTCTCCCTGCTGGCGGTGACCACTGCAGGCCAGGGGGCTGGGGCGGCGGCCTTCGCCGGCGGCATCGGCCGCTTCCTTAGCATTTTTGGTATCCCGGTGGAGTATGGTACGGCCCTCGGCTTTGCGGCCTTCGTCCTCATCGTCATCACCGTACTTCAACTCGGGTTCCGGGTGATGCGGGTAGCCCTGGCCGAGCTTTTGGGTGACCGCTGGCCCCTCTTCCAGAACATCCACGCCGCAACCCTAATCTCCGTGGCGGCCGCGGCTTTCCTGGTCCTGACCGGTGTCTATCTCTACCTGTGGCAGATGTTCGGCGCGGCCAACCAACTCATGGCGGCCCTGGCCCTGCTGGTGGTCACCGTCTGGCTGGTCTCCAGTGGTCGCAGCCCGCTCTACGCCGGGCTGCCCGGGGTGTTCATGCTGGTGACCACCATGGCCGCCATCCTGGTCAACATCTACAACCTGGTAAGCAGCGTGGTCATCCCGGCGTCGGGGGCCGGGCAGTTCGGCATGGTGGCCGGGGCGGTGGTCATGATCGCTATCGGCGCGCTGCTGGAGGTGGCGGCTATCCTGATCGCCATTGACAGCTTTGCGGCCTACCGGCGGTACGCCGCCCGGCCGATGCAGCCCGGTCCGGCGCCGGCGGCGGACTAAAGGGGGGCCGGGACCACGACCGCAAGCGGTGGGGCGGGGCCCATTCCGGCCCCGCCCCCACGTTTGCAACCTGGAGGGGGGGTCCATTTTCCTCAAGGCGAATAGACCGGATATAATAATCTGGAGGCGGCCGTGGTCATCCAACTTAGAACCGACCGGGTCCAGCGCTTCTGGCAGGCGGTCAAGGAGTTTTTATACGGGATGACTGCCTATGAGTTCGAGCACGAGGCCGCCCGGATGCGGGCAGACCTGGAAACCCTCTTTCTCCTCATCGTTTTCGGGGACATGATCGGCCTGCCGATTCTGCCTTCGTATTATTCTTTGCGGCTTTTACCGTACGTGGTGCCGGTGATCGAGCGCTGGAAGCGGCGGGTCCTGCGGGAGCGGGACATCACCGAGCTCGAAGAGTTTCACTTGATCGAGATGTGACCGGAGGGATGCCATGACCCATCATCAGCCCGTACCCACCACCCAGACGGAGCCCCAGCGTCCCGGCGGCCTGCGGGGGCTTTGGGAGGCCTTCAAGGAGCTGGTCTACGGGATGGCGGCCCACGACATGACCCGGGCGGCCATCCGGACGCGGGCCTCGATGGAGCACCTCTTTATCCTGATCACCATGGGTGACCTGCTGGGGGTGCCCATCCTGCCCCCGTACTATTCGCTGCGGATCTTGCCCTACGTCGTGCCCCAGATTGCCACCTGGAAGCGGCGGATGCTGCGGGAAAAAGACCTAAGCGACGCCCTCTTTTAAGGAGCTGCCATGTCCCTGCGAAAGGCCATCGAGGAACACCCCGAGCGTCGTTACATCATGTTTGGGGGCAAGGGGGGCCTGGGGAAGACCACCTTCTCGGCAGCCACCGCTTTTTGGCTTGCCCAGCACGGCCATAAAGTCCTGGTCTTCTCCGTCGACCCCCAGGCCAGCCTGTCAGATATCTTCCAGCAGGACCTTTTCGGCAAGGGGCCGGTAAAGATCGTCGAAAACCTGTGGGCCCAGGAGATCGATGCCGACCAGCGGGTCCGGGAGTACCAGGACGAGATCCGGCGCAAAATCCTCGAGATGTACGGCTTCGACAAGGTCCCCGACGAGATCGAAAACTACATCCAGGCGGCCTCGGCCGAACCGGCCATGGAAGAGAGCGCCATCTTCGACGCCGTGGTAGATATCGTCGTCCAGGGGGGCTATGATTACTATATTTACGACCTGGTGCCCCTGGGCCATGCCCTCTACTACCTCTCAATGGCCAAGGTCTACGACGAGTGGATCCAGAAGATCACCAAGCTTCGGGAGGAGATGCGGGAGTACGAGGAAGTGGTGCGGGTCCTGCGCCGGAGCAGCATGCTCGAGGAGGACAAAATCCTGGCCGAACTGCAGTACATTCGGCAGCGGATCAGTACCTCCTCGTCGATCCTCACCGACCGGCGGAAGACGGCTTTCTTCTTCGTGCTGGTCCCGGAGGAGATGGTCATCATCGACACCCGCAAGGCCGCCGAACTTTTTGCCCGCTTCGACGTCCCCATCGCCGGGTACGTGGTCAACCGAGTGATCCCCCGGGAGCTGCTTGGGGAAAATATTCCCGAGTACTTACGGAACCGAATTCGGATGCAGGAAAAGTACCTGGCCGAGATCCGTTCGACTTTCGGCAACCAGGTCCTGGCTTATGTCCCGGAGCTGGAGCGGGATGTGACCGGCCTGCCGATGATCGAGCGGATGGCCAAGATAATGTTTGAGGATGGTGTCGCCCAAGGAGGAGCCTGACCGATGGTAGCCACCCGGCGCTTCAACCTGGAAATCACCCAGTCGGTCCGGGGGTATTTCGAGGGGCACCCGGGCCTTAAATACATCTTCTTTGGGGGCAAGGGGGGGTGTGGGCAAGACGGTCCTGGCCGGCGTAACCGCCCTCTGGTGGGCCAAGCAGGGCCGACGGACCCTTCTGGCATCCACCAACCCGGTCCATAGTCTTTCGGGTCTCCTCGACCAGGACGTCTTCGGCCGACACACCCCGGTGGCCGGGGCGCCTAACCTCTGGGCCTACGAGATCGACACTAAAGACACCATCGAGCGGCTCAAAAACGAGATCCGGGACAAGATCCGGTGGTTTTTGAAGTTCGCCGACATCCAAACCAAGGCCGACGAATTCGTCGAGTCGGCGACGATGAATCCGGCCTTTGAAGAGTCGGCCATGTTCGAGAACATGGTTGACCTGATGCTGGCGGGCCAATATGACGTCTACGTCTTCGACACGGCCCCGACGGCTAACGCCCGCCGATTGCTGGGGATGTCAAAAATCTACTCCCTCTGGGTTAACAAGATGCTCAAATCCCGGGAGGAGGCCCGGAGCTTGCGCCAGATGCTCTCCTTCTCTCGGAAGGAGGAGCCCGACCCCCTCCTCGACTACCTGCTCCAGTTCCGGGACCGGATGGCCCAGGCCCGCAAGCTTCTTACCGACCCGGACCGGACGGCCTTCTTCTTCGTCACCCTGGCCGAGGCCCTACCCATCGCCGTCATCACCCGCTTTATCAACTGGTTCCATGACTTTGGCATCCCGGTGGGCGGGGTTGTCGTGAATATGCTGGTCGATAAAGACGCCCTGGGGGCCGACCCGCCGGAGTTTGTCCTGAATCGCGTTCGGATGCAGGAAGAGTACCTCAAGGTGATCGCCGAAAAGTTTAACGGCATGGTGCGGGGAGTGTTGCCCCTCTTCGAGACGGAAATCCGGGGCGTCGACATGCTGGAGCGGGCCTGTGCTGAGCTCTTCGACCGGTAAGTCAGCCCGCCCTACCGGCCGCCCGGCCGAATGGGTGGGCTAGATGTTGTAACCGGGGCATTCGGTTTTACCGGCAGGTACATCACGGCCCGGCTCCTTAGGCTGGGCCGGAGGGTAAGGACCCTGACGGGCCACCCCGACCGGCCCAATCCCTTCGGGGCGGCCGTGGAGGTTGCCCCCCTCAATTTCGCCGACCAGGCCGGCCTGGTCAAAAGCCTTTCGGGGGCCGAAACCCTCTATAACACCTACTGGGTGCGGTTTCCATACCGGGGTGTGACCTTCAACGACGCCGTGGCCAACAGCCGCCGGCTGTTCGCCGCCGCCCGGGCGGCCGGGGTGCGGCGGGTAGTCCACATCAGCATCGTCAACCCCTCCCCCGATTCGCCCCTCCCCTATTTCCGGGGCAAGGCCCTGGTGGAGGAGGCCCTGATAACCTCGGGCCTCGCCTACGCCATCGTGCGACCAACGGTAATCTTCTGGCCGGAAGACATCTTTTTTAACAACATTGCCTGGATGCTTCGGCGCTTTCCCGTCTTCGGTATACCGGGCGATGGCAACTACTGCCTCCAGCCCGTGTTCGTGGACGACGTGGCCCGCCTCGCCGTCGAGTTGGGGCGACGGGAAGATGACCTCATCGTGGAGGCGGCCGGCCCAGAGGTCTACACCTTTAAAGGGTTGGTTAGGCTGATTGCCGAAAAGGTGGGAGGTCGGGCCCGGCTGGTCCACGTCCCGCCGGGTGTTGCCCTTCTGGCGGCGGGGCTCATTGGCCGGCTGGTGGGGGACGTGGTGCTCACCCGGGACGAACTTTCCGGGCTGATGGCAAATCTGCTGGTTGCCTCCGGACCGGCGACGGGGGAGGTAACCTTCAGCCGGTGGCTTGGGGAAAATGCCCACCGGGTGGGCCTGGCTTACGCTTCGGAGGTTCGGCGGCACTATGCCTGAGGCGGCCCGGTTCGGTTTGTCACCGGCGGTATAATCTGGCGTGAAGCTTCTTTGGATGGAGGCGGGCCTTTGGCTAAGGGACAACATCCCCAATGCGCTGTTTGCAAGAAGCGGCGGGCAGCGTTCCCCAAGACGGAGCCGATGTACTGCGCCGATGACTGGCAGCGGAAATTCGACCTGCTAATGGGGGCCGGCCTCGACTTTAACTTCGTCCGGTACTTCCGGGCGGAGCACGCCGAGGCTTACCTGGTATTCCACCGCCGAAGCACTGACCCGGTGGGCCGACTGGTAGTCCTAGCCAGGCCCGGCGAACGGCTTGTTGTTCAGTTGCTCGAAGACTCGTTCGAATGGGAAGCCCCTGCCTACGAGCTGCCGGGCGACCCCAAGGTAGACACTTGGCGGCAGGCGCTGATTCCGACTATTTTCAGTCACATTCTCGATTCGTGGGCTGGGGTTAACGAGGAACCATCGGCGGAAATCTGGACCTTTAAGGGGCGCCTGGTCGACACTGAAGCGGTGGAGGTTATTCAGGGCGAGCGGGTCCTGTGGGGATAGCTTATCATGGGTGGAATCGGCGAGGTTGACGCAGGATTGGCATTACTGGCCTTTCTGGTTGGGGCAACCGGCCTCTGGTACATCGTCGGGACGCGGGCCAACCGGCGGGTCGGGTGGAACCTGCTTAAGTGGCTGCGGGAGGGGACCTGGGCTTACGGGGAGCGGGCCCAGACCAACTGGTTCGGCACCTCGAACTTTTGGTTCCGCATCGACCCGGCCAAGCGGCCCTACCGGCGGTTTCAGATTACAGTTTTGCTGGAGCCCCGGGACATGGCCTTTTGGGGCCTTTTTGCCAGGTTCTTTTTCAACCGCCAGGGACCTCTTCGTCCTGCGGGGTGACCTGCGGAATCCGCCCCGGTACGAGCTGGAGATTTTCGACCGGATGGCCAACGTCCCGGCCGAGACGAGGCGCCGGATCCGGGCGGACGGCTGGGTGGTGCGGAAGTTGCCGGACCTTGGGCTTACGGTGGCCTCGCCGGAAGAGGTGGGGAGTGCCCCCGAGCAGCTCGTCGCGGCTATCGCCCCCTACACCCGCCGGATCTGGCGGCTGGCCCTGCGCCGGACCGCCCCCCACCTGGTCCTGGCCTGCCACTTCCCTGACCCGGTCCGCACCGCCCCGGCCGAGTTTTTCGGGGCCATCGAGCGGATGATCGACCGGGCGACCCCCGTCTCCACCGGGGACCGCTAGCCGGCCGTTCGGCCGCACGCGGTTGACAGCTCCTTCGGGTTATCGTATATTAAAAACAGGCCGAAGCCGGCCGTTTTATTCTAACGCAGAGTCGCACCCTGGCCAGCGCAGGCCGGACGAAACCTCAGCACCGGGCGCTCAGGGGGCCGTTCCATTTCCCCGGGCAGTGACCGCCCCACCCAAAGATTGCCGCTTCCCACCGTCGGGCAGACCATAACGTGAACCCGTTTAATCGAGACGTTCCCGAAGGAGGCTTAAGGCCCGATGGAAGCACCCGGAAGCCACGGCCTTTATGACCCGCGATTTGAACAAGATTCGTGTGGGGTCGGGTTCATTGCCCGGCTGGACGGACGCCAAACCCCGGAGGTCGTCCGACTAGCCATCCAGGCGGTGGTGAACCTGAGCCACCGGGGGGCGATGGATGCCGACGCTAAGACAGGCGACGGCGCCGGCATCCTGGCCAGGCTACCGCGGGCCTTTTTCGTCCGGGAGGCGCGCAAGCTAGGGGTTAGTTGTTCGTCCCCCGACCGATTAGGGGTTGCCATGACCTTTCTACCGGCCGACCCGGACCAGGCCAGGGCGGCGCGAGAGACCTTCGAGCGGGCCTTTGCTGCCCGGGGCCTTGAGGTGACGGCCTGGCGGCCTGTACCCGTGAACCTAGAGGTTCTGGGGGATAAGGCCCGGGCGACCTGTCCCCGCATCGAGCAGGCCCTGATTCTGCCGGCTAGCCCACTGGCCGGCCTTGAGTACGAACGGCGGCTTTACCTGGCCCGCAAGGAGGCGGAAGCGGCCTTCAAAGCCGAGGGCCTCAGCGTCTACATTCCCTCCTGCTCCCATCGGACCATCGTTTACAAGGGCCTGCTGGTGGCCAAACAGCTGGCGGGCTTTTACCCCGACCTTTCCGACCCGGATTTCGTCTCGGATTTCGCCATATTCCACCAGCGCTACAGCACCAACACCTTCCCCACGTGGCCCCTGGCCCAGCCCTTCCGGCTCCTGGCCCACAACGGCGAAATTAACACCCTCACCGGCAACGTCAACTGGATGAAGGCCCGGGAGCCGGAGCTGGCCTCCCCAGTCTGGGGGGAGGCCCTGGGCTCCATCAAGCCGGTGATCGTTCCCGGCGGCAGCGACTCGGCCATGCTGGACAACACTCTGGAGCTTCTGGTGCTTTCGGGCCGGAGCATCCTCCAGGCCATGCTCATGCTTATTCCCGAAGCCTGGGAGGGGCGCACGGACCTGGACCCGGAATGGCGGGCCTTTTACGATTTCCACGCCGGCCTGATGGAGCCTTGGGACGGGCCGGCGGCTATCGCCTTCGCCGACGGTCGCTACGTGGGGGCCATCCTGGACCGCAACGGCCTGCGGCCCCTGCGGTACCAGGTCCTTAAGGATGGGCTGGTGGTGGCCGCCTCGGAAGTGGGGGTCATTGAGGTGGACCCGGCCCGGGTCGAGTACCGGGGCCGGCTGGGACCGGGGGACATCATCGCCGTGGACCTGGCCGCCGGCCGTCTTCTGAGAAAGCCTGAAGTTCTGGCCGAGGTGGCCGAGGGCCGGCCTTACGGGCGCTGGCTTGCGGAGCGACGGTTTTATTTCGTTCCCAACGGGGTCACTGGGACGGCCGCAACCGACCCGGCCGAGCTGGCCAGGCTTCAGTGCGCCCACGGCTGGACCAACGAGGACGTTAAAATGGTGGCCAAATCCTTGGTCGCCCAAGCCCAGGACCTGGTCTGGTCGATGGGGGATGATACGCCCCTGGCGGCCCTGTCGACCTTCCGCCGGCCGCTCTCGTTCTATTTCAAGCAGCGGTTCGCCCAGGTTACAAACCCTCCCATCGACCCGCTCCGGGAGGGCCTGGTGATGTCGCTGGACGTCTACCTGGGCCCGCGGCCGAGCCTCCTGGAGGAGTCGCCCGAGCATGCCCGCCTCATCCACCTGCCCAGCCCGATCCTTACCGAGGCCGAGCTGGCGGAGCTGCTCGCCCGTTCGCCTTTCCGGACGGAGGTTCTGCCCTGCCTCTTCCCGGCCGCCGCCCCCGACGGCCTGGAGGCCGCGGTAGATGGGCTGTGCGCGCGGGCCGAGGCGGCCGTGGACGCTGGGGCGGAGCTTCTGGTCCTTTCCGACCGGGGGGTCGGCCCAGACCAGGCCCCAATCCCGATGCTACTGGCCGTCTCGGCGGTGCACCATCACCTGATCCGGCGGGGCAAGCGGATGCGGACGGACCTGGTGTTGGAGACCGGCTCCGTCTGGGATATTCACCAGGCGGCCCTGTTGGTGGGCTACGGGGCCGCGGCCATCT
>Ga0209989_100026_pt1 | contig 28224 bp, 19 predicted proteins | sample Antgeofumaro1A2B_FD_188083 | JGI IMG/M metagenome (GOLD analysis project Ga0209989, IMG submission 188083) | Geothermal fumarole subsurface microbial communities from Mt. Erebus, Antarctica - 1A2B (SPAdes) (version 2) | ecosystem: Environmental > Terrestrial > Volcanic > Fumaroles | place: Mt....
CATGCCGAACTCCTGCATTTTTTTGTGGAGCGTGTTGCGATTGATGCCCAAAAGCGCAGCAGCTTTGATTTGCACCTGATCGCATGCCGCGAGCACCTGCTGGATCAGCTCCCGCTCCAAGGCGCTGACCAGCCGCTCGTACAGCTGCGGCTCGGATTCGGAGCGGTACATCTGCAAACCCAGTCGTACCAGTCTCTGGATCATACTGTCGAGGTCGAGGCCACGCCGGCGAGGCAGTCGCAAACGCCGCTCGTCGCGGATCTGCGCCACGAGCATATCCGTCGTGATGACCTCCCCCTGGCACAAAACCACTGCTCGTTCGATATCGTTTTCCAGCTCGCGTACGTTGCCGGGCCAGTCGTGTTCCATGAGCACATCGAGAGCACCCGGCCCGAAGCCACGGATCGGTTTGTTGTTCTCCTGGACATAGCGCTGCAGGAAGAACTCTGCCAACGAGGGAATATCCTCGCGCCGCTCCCGCAACGGGGGCAAGTACATGGGCACGACATTGAGCCGATAATAGAGATCGTCGCGGAACCGGCCGGCTTCCACTTCTTCTTCGAGGAACTGATTGGTGGCGGCGATGACGCGCGTATCCACGCGAATGGTTTTGCTTTCCCCGACACGCTCGAATTCGTGTTCCTGCAACACCCGCAAGAGCTTCACCTGGAGTTTGGGGCTCATGCTGGAGATTTCGTCCAAAAAGATGGTGCCGGTGTGGGCTGCTTCGAAACGACCGGTGCGGTTTTCCACGGCACCTGTGAAGGCGCCGCGCACGTGACCGAACAATTCGCTTTCCAGCAGGCTCTCGCTGAGCGCTCCGCAGTTGACGCGCACGAACGGACCGTCGTTGCGCGGACTGAGCTGATGGATGGCCCGAGCGATCAACTCTTTGCCGGTACCCGTTTCGCCGATCAAAAGGACGCTGGCACGCGTGGGAGCGACCAGCCGCGTCAAACGATACACTTTGCGCATGGCCTGGCTCTGGCCCACTACGCCCGGCAGAGGCGCGTCCAGGCCGGTCGGTTGGCTTCCAGTCGGTGTCGCGGCTATGTGTTCGTCCATGGAATGGTCTCCGCCCTCGTGCGCCGATACCGGCACGCAGTCTGACTTTGCGATGGGAGTCGGAAGGCTTCGGGTGGCCGCTTGTGTCAATATATGCACCGTCGCCGCGGACGTCTTCGGTGGAAAACCTACCCCCGGGGCTCCGCTGCGTGCTCTCATCGCCGCTTTTGGACCGTCAGCACCTGATGGGGTCATGGCCCGCGCGGCGCTGGAAACGGCTGGCGACGCAATCGTTGGAAGATGGCCGCCAGTGCCTCGGCAGTCAGAGCCGGCTCCTCGAGCAAAACCCCCGCCATTTCTGCAAGGATCAACGGGGTAACGTCTTCGCCGCTCCATCCGGCTCGAGCCAATCGTTGCTCAAGGACACGATGGGCATGCTCGCGCAAGCGCGCGACTTGCCGCGAGACAGTTCCCTCGTGCACGCCCAACAATTCGGCAGCCCGTCGCTGACTAATCTGGTAGCGGAACAAAAGTCCCAACAGTAACAGGTCGCGTTCTCCCAGAGACGCTACCCACTCGCGCACAGCCTGGTGAAAGGTTTCCCGCCATACGGGCTGGTCCTCGTGGACGGGCGCCGGCAGCCATTCGCTATCGGGCAGATCTTCCCAGCGCACATAGGGAGCTCGCAATCGGCTCACTTCAAGGTTGTGGAAGACTCGCACCAACCAAGGAAGGAGCGGACGCAGTCCGTCATAGCGCATGAGGATAGGTTGCCCGCCTGGCTCGGGTGCGACGAGCAAATGGCTCCAGAATTCCTGCACCGCGGACTCCTGTTTTTCCCGGTCGCGGGGGTAGAGCCGCAGCGCTTGGGCACGCAGTGCATCCACGAGCAGCCGGCCGCCCGACTCCATGCGCAGTGCGAACAGCACCTGCCAGGCCTCCGGCTGACGCTCCAGCAGGCCTGCCACCAAGTAGGCATCCAAGGCAAAAAGCCGGCGCAGGAAAGCGCCAGGAGCCGACGCCTGATGGCGCTGACTGCGTTCATACATGCGCCGCAAGTGCTGCTGCCAAACGGCTGTCGTCAAGTGCACCCACGGCAGATGCAGACGGCAGTAAAGAAGTATCGCTTCCACCAAGGGCGTCGGAAAAACGTCCTCCCGACCCGCATCGTGCCGAGCGGACTGCGACATGGCTTCCACCTTTTATGTCCAGCGTTTTCCATAGGCGTTTCCGCCGCGGAACAGGTGCTTCCTTTCACAGAGAAAGTATACGCACCGGACAATTGCCCAGCGGGACCGCAACCATATCGAAGCGGCATTGCATCGCCTGACGCTAGTACAATGCCGACATGGAGCGCAGGCTAGGACTAGTGATCGCCGGGGCGGATCCGACAGGATTGGCCCTGGCCAAAGAGCTTTTGCAGTGCGAAGACTTTAGCTTCGTGGCTTATGCTGGCCCGGAAAAAGCGACCACGCTTGTGTCCGATGTCGGCATACCCCGTTTTTCGACACGCGATTTGGAGTCGGCGTTGGCCTTGCCCGAAGCCGATGTGGTTTTAGTCGCAGAAGATTTGGCTCATCGCGCGGCTACGCTCCGCCGTGCGTTGCAAGCGGAAAAACACGCGATTTGCCTTTTTCCCCCGGAGCTGGTCCCCGAGGTTTGCTACGAAGTTACCCTGGCGGTGGAAGACGCTAGGAGGATGTGCGTTTGCCTGGCGCCCATAGTTCTGCACCCCGGAGTGCAAACGCTGCTTCGACAGCTTAGGGCTTGGCCCAGGGACAGTTTACGCCACGTGGCGCTGGCCTACGCGCTCAACGACGCCGACCCGCTGGCTACTTCCCCAGTGGAGGCACTGTACCAATGCTGCTCTTTCCTCCTTGCCTGCAGCGGTAGCGTGGCCGAGGTCCACGCACTGGCTGACTACGCATCCGGTACGTTGGCACTTCCCTGTACCGTATCCGGGCGCTACCAGCGAGGCGGGTTGTTCCAACTGCTGTTGACAGCGAGCGAGCGGCCGGCGTTCAGTGTCGAAGTTGCTACTGGCGCCGGACAGGTGACGTTACAAGCCCCCTCCTTTGCGGCGCAACCAGCTTCGCTGACCACCCGCACAAGGACAGAAACTTTTTCGGTCCAGTACCCTGCGACCGCTACCCCGCAGGTGCTGGCAGTCGCCATCGCCGAGCAGTTCCGCGCTCTTCGACAGGTGCCCCAAGAGAGCCAGGACGATCGTGGGGCGAGCGCTTCCGAGAAAAGCAAGACGACCGGTCGGACTGCGCCCGGCGATATTCCCCACCAGTTCGTCGGTGCCGACTGGGAGCATGTCATTCGCTCCGTGGAATTAGGCGAGGCCATCTTGCGCAGCGCCCAACGTAAAAAAGCCATCGCACTTTACGAGGAAGATTGGGACGAACGAGCCGCTTTCAAGAGCCGTATGACGGTAGCAGGTTGCCTGACGTTGCTGGCCTGCCTGGCACTCCTGTTTATGGGGGCTTTGCTACCGGCGCTATGGTACGGAATACCTTTGCTCCTCGCCGTCTATCTCGTCCTGCAGCTTTTGCATCTAGTAGTGCCCGAGCGCAAACGTGCCCGCGGCCAACAGCGCTCGGCCACCGAGCCACAAGAGGCGTCACGACGCCTGCGAGAGCCTCTGTAATTCTCGAGCTACCGAGGACAGGTCTTGGAGCCGTGACTGGGGATCTTTTGCCATCAACATTTCGATCAAGCGGTTGAGTTGCACGGGCAAAGAAGTCAAAAACACCCCCGGCGAGGGAGGCTGCCAATGCCTGTGTAGCTCGATTTTTTGCAAGCGGTCAGCGACCGCGAAGGGCGCCTGACCGGTCAAGGCAAAAAACAGCGACGCGCCTAAGCTGTAAGCATCGGCAGCCGCGGTGACGTGCCTGGAGTCGTATGTTTGCTCCGGAGCCACATAATCCCAGGTGCCCACGATACGCCGCGCGTTGCCTTCCAGCGGTTCACGGCCTTTGTACAAGGCCAGGCCGAAATCAATCACATAGACCTTGCCCGAAACTTCGCACAGTATGTTGGCCGGCTTGAGGTCGCGATGGACGATGCCCTGACCATGCAAGTGCGCCATGATACGCGCCACGTGGGCAAAAATACGACAGGCCTCGGGCCAGGCCAGCGGACCTCGGTCGCGCACGATCCTGTGGAGGTTTTGTCCGCGGATATATTCCATGGCCAGGTACGAAGCGCCGCGCGCGCTACCTGCTTCCAAGAAGCGCGGGATACCATCCATCTGGAGGCTTTGCAAAATAGCCGCTTCGTGCTGGAGCCGCGCGCATTTGCCTGTGGAGGCCTGCGAGCGCGGCAGGAGCTTCAAGGTCACCAGCTGGCGCGATTGCCTGGCTTGGGCGAGCAGGACCAGTGCCATACCCCCGCGTGCGATCGGCGCCAAAATCTCATAGCCTCCCAGGATCAGACTGTTTTGCCGTCCAGCTAGCACTTGCTGGGCCTGGAAGCGCGTGAGCCATCCTGTCCGAACCAACTCCCGTGCCAGGTCCTGCGGCGGCAGCGTCAGCAGTTCAGGCCGCGTCCCTAGCCAGGACTCCAGATCGGCCACCGGCACGATCCCACTTTGTACCACCCGCCGCAAAAACTGCCGACTGTCTCCGGTCATCGTCTTTACTTCCGTCCAAGGTCCAGCGCCATCTGCAACTGCTTCTATTTTCACGAACCCAGCGGGAGCGGGGTAGTGGAACACGCTACTTTTTGCTTGGCACTCTGGAACATACCGCTTAAAATGGGGGGTGTGCCGACCACAGGACAGGCTCGGTACACCTTCAGGGGGAAACAGCGGGTGGCGCTCCGAGGTGCGCCTCGAAAAAGGCAAGGGAAAGGAACAACCCATGACGCGAAGACCGACTCGGCGGGAGTTTTTGGGCAAGACGACAACGGCGGCGTTGGGTCTGACGGTGCCCTTGTTCGTGCCAGCGACGGCACTCGGCACCGGCCAGCGCACAGCCGCCTCCGACCGCATCACCCTCGGCTTTATCGGCACCGGTGGTCGCGGTCGAGGGCTGATCAATATGTTCCTAGCCGAAAAAGACACGCAAATCCTGGCTGTGTGCGATGTGGACCAAAGGCATTTGCATCAGGCACAAGAGCTCGTGAACAAACGCTACGGCACCAAAGATTGTGCCGTGTACAAAGATTTCCGGCAATTGGTAGCGCGTCCGGACATAGATGCGGTCGTGGTGGCTACTCCGGACCACTGGCACGCCCTGACCAGCATCGCGGCTGCCCGTGCTCGCAAGGATATTTATTGCGAAAAACCCCTCACCAATTCGATCGGCGAAGGGCGCGCTCTGTGCAAGGCTGTGCAAGAAAACGGCCGCATCCTCCAGACCGGCAGCCATGAGCGCTCCAACCCCAATGGTCGCTTCGCCTGTGAAATCGTGCGCAGCGGTTTGATCGGCAAGGTCCATACGCTACGCGTGCATCTGCCCTGCGACGAGGATCACCATAAGCAGGCACGTGCCTTGCGCGGGATGCCGCCGACCGAGCCGGTGCCCGATGGTTTCGACTACGATTTCTGGCTGGGCCCGGCTCCTCAGGCGCCCTACACTTCCAAGCGCTGCCATTTCTGGTGGCGCTTCGTCTTGGCCTACGGCGGCGGAGAAATGACCGATCGCGGTGCCCATGTCATGGACCTCGGTCTTTTGGGTGCCGGCTTGGAAGACACCGGCCCGGTCGAGATCGAAGCCCGAGGCGTTTGCAACGCCGACAGTCTCTATGACGTCTTTTGGGACTACGAATTCGTCAACACCTTCGCCAACGGCGTCAAATTGATCGGCTCGACGCAGCAGCCGCGTGGAGTCAAATTCGAGGGAACCGAAGGCTGGGTCTTTATCCACGTCCACGGTTGCAAGCTCGAAGCCGAACCGGCTTCGTTGCTCAAAGTGAATCCGGAAAAACTGCAGGTACAATTGGGGCGCACGCCGAACCACGTGCGTAACTTCCTCGACGCGGTGAAAAGTCGCAAGCAGCCTTTTGCTCCGGCCGAAGCAGGCCACCGCACCGCGAGCCTATGCCACTTGAACAACATCGCTATGCGGGTCGGTCGCAAACTGCGCTGGGATCCCGTCCGGGAACAGTTCGTCGGCGACGACGAGGCCAACGCCTACGTTACGCCCAAAATGCGGGCGCCGTGGTCGCTCTGACGGCGTGAACGCAACCAGGCGGGTTTCACTCAGCCGTAGCCGGCCTGTTATATGCACAAGCAAGCTACTGCACCCGTGGCACGGCTATTGCAGTCGTGCCACCGTCATTTTTGGCACGCCGCTATGTGGCCCAAGCGCACATAGGCTCGAGCGGACAGCAACTGGCCCTCATAACCAGTCGCAGCCGGACACAGGAGGACATGACCGATGCAATCCTGGCGCGGTGTCGTCTTGGCAGGCGGCAAAGGAACCCGCTTGGGAGAACTGACCAAAGTGACCAATAAACACCTCCTGCCGGTCGGGCCTTTTCCCATGGTGTATTATCCGATCAAAAAGCTAGTCGGGGCCGGCATCCGCGAGATCCTCTTGGTGTCCGGTACCGAGCATATGGGGGACTTCGTCGAGTTGCTCGGATCGGGCCGGGACCACGGGTGCAATTTGACGTATCGGGTCCAAGACGAAGCCGGCGGCATCGCCCAGGCACTGGGACTGGCCGAACTATTTTGTCGCGATTGTCGCTGCGTGGTCATCCTGGGCGACAATATCTTTTTCGATTCCTTGCATGTGCTCTTGGCCGATGCCGCGCGGTACCCCGATTATGCCTGGATCGCACTCAAGCAGGTGCCCGACCCGAGTCGTTACGGCGTCGCCGAGCTCCGCGAAGGCCGAATCCTGAGCATCGAGGAAAAACCGCAGCAGCCTAAAAGCCAGTTCGCAGTCGCAGGCGTGTACATCTACCCACCCGACGTCTTTCAGGTCATCAAAGGACTCAAGCCCAGTTGGCGCAACGAACTGGAAATCACCGACGTCAACCAACATTACCTGCGCCAGGGAAGGCTAGGGTATTCTGTATTGCAGGGGTATTGGACCGACGCAGGTACGTTGGATTCACTGGCATTGGCCAATCAGCTCGTGCGCGAGCAGCCTCCGGCCTTCTGAGTCACACGCCGAGCGCCGAACCTTTGCCGCGACAAGAGCACAAAGCACCACCTGATGCGAGCGTTGACCAAATTGGCACGACAAGCGTCCCCTGCCGAGCTCGCCCGACTAGGGCAGCCTGGCGGAAAACTTTTGCCGCTGCGAAAAGCGCTAGCACCGCTCCGCTACCTGCCAGGCCACCACTCCAGGCAAAGCTGAACGAGTCGGATCGCCATGTCCATAGCATAAAAAAGAAAATTAGGCGGACCAGTCTCGAGCCTGACAGATGTGGATACACCAGCATATGCTCAAAAGCGACATCGAACTGCTTTTGCATGGGCTGCCGGGCTTGACTTTGGGGGTGCTCGCCTTTCTCGTACCCGGCTGGATTTGGTGCGGGGTGGTCGGGCCGGTGCGGACTAGGATGCGCGACCGAATAGCCTACGGCTGCATCTGGTCTCTCGCAGTCTTCGGTTCGACAGCATGGCCGGCACTGTGGTTTCGATGGCGCCTGAACACGTTTCTTTGGTGCCTTCTATTTGTGTGGTTTTTATGGACTGTCATTGGCATCGTCCTAAGCTGGCTTGCTCGGACAGGAGGCACCGCCCTGTCCGGCGCTGCCAGGCAGCCGGGGTCGTCCGCGGCCCCAGACAACGGGGATGCGACGGTCGCAGCAGAGCAGGCCGCAGCATGCAACGGCTGGCCGTGGTATCACCTGCCAGCTTGGGCATGTGCTGCGGGGGCACCTGCGGTGCTCGCTGTACTCATTGTCAGATGGTTGCAGCGCCCAGCTCCGCAGTACTCCGTGGACGAAGCAACGGCGCTCGTTGTCGGCTGTATTTTATTCGGCCTGTGGATCGTTGCTTGGTTGCTGGCCGCTTTTTGCCGCCGTAGCTGGTACAGTCCGATCGTTGCAGCCGACCGAAGACCTGCCAGTCGGATGGCTACATGGGCGGCAATAGGCTTTGTGTCGTTGCAAACGGTGAGCGCGGTAGTCATGGACCGCCCGGACTGGGACGATGTCTATTCGCTATCGGCTGCTCTGGACTTTTTGGAAGGGGCCTATCTCAACGAACAAGAGCCGAGCCACCGCGAGGGGTTCGCTATACCGGCTCATAGCCGATTGCTTGCCTGGGAGTTGGCAGGAGCGGTCCTTTGCTATGTCAGCGGATTGCCGCCGCAGATCCTCTTCCACACGGTCCTGCCGGCGCTACTCGTGCCACTGGCTTACCTGGCCTATTGGCTGCTGTTGGAGGAGCTATTGCCGCGACGCTGGGTGCCGTATGCGATTTTAGGCTTAGCGACCTATGCAGTGTCGGGCATTTCCAGCCACAGTGCCCTTTCCAATTATCTGTTGACACGCATCTGGCAGGGCAAGGCTGCGCTAGGACATATTGCTGTGCCACTTGTGGCCACTCTGTTACTGCGTAGCGCCAGGGACGCTACCCGCGGGACTTGGGCAAGCTCGGTCGCCTGCGGGTGCGCTGGGCTTGTCATGAGTTCCTCGGCTGTATTCTTACTGCCGATGCTGCTAGCGAGCCTGGGAAGCGCGCTCTTCTTAGTAGCCAAACCGGCGCGTTCGGGTCTGGCAGCGGCAGTCGTTCTAGGCTGCCTACCTTGTGGGCTCATCGGAACGCTCATGTACACAGAGGTACTCCAGGACCCGATCGTCAGCGCCGGCTATGGTTGGTTCAATTGGCGCTATTGGTTCGCTACGCTCGGGTCCTACGCTGGTGAAGGCACTGTCGAGGTAGTGTGGTTGTTCTTGTTGCCCTGGCTGGCGACAGGTCTCCCTTGCGTCAATGCCCGCGCTTACTCGGTGCTCTATCCCGGCATACTTACACTCCTTTTCTGCAATCCTCTAGCGTACGATGTCGTGGCCCAGTACCTGACGTCCTACTGGACTTATTTTCGCGTTTTGTGGCTCTACCCCGTAGCGGCGGGGCTGGGAGTCTTTACTGCGCTCGCCGCTAGATTTGTAGCTTTGCGCATAAGTTCCGTCGCCGCCTGGGGAGGCGGCGTAGTAACCGACTTGCGACATCGGTCACGGTGCGGTCGGTCCGTCAGTGCCGACGAGATCGCTGCGCTAGCCACGGCGGCGCTCCTGATCGCCGTCAGCGCATTCATCCCTGGTATCTACGTCTGGGATCCGGTCCATAACAATTATCTGGGTCTAGGGTGCGAGCCGCGGGCTGCCGAAAACCTGCGCAAGATGCCCGAGGATCTACGAGAAATAGCCGATAAACTTCTTGCAGACAAAGAAGTAGCCACATCGCGTGTCCGACTGTTGTGCCGCGACGCCGTGGTCAACGCGCTGGCGCCTTACGATCGGCGCTTCCGCTTCGTCCAAACGCGCACCTTGTATACGCTGCCGTTCGCCATCCGCTCAGGACGCGAGGCGGAAGGGAAAAAGCGTTACCTGGCAAATCTGATTTTGGAAGGTTTGGCGCCGGGGCAGTTTCGCCGTGGCCAGACGGAACTGTTCCGTTTGTTCGGCTCCTCCGTCTGGCCTGATTTGCCAGAATACGTTTCCAGGGAGCAGCTCGGCGCCATCCTGGACGGGCTTGCCGTGCGCTATGCCATCGTGCACCGCGGCGATTGGCCTGCCTTGCGTGCCCTGGCGGATGCGGATTTCGAGCGCTGGGAAGCCGTGGGCGCCTACGAGGTGTGGCGCCGCCCGCTGGTTGGCGACTGAACGTCCGCTGGACGGGCCTATGGACTACCAGTGCTCGGCGTCCCTGCCAACACCTCCAGAAAAGCGCGCACGCCGCTGAAAAACTCCGGACCGCTGGGATCGTTATGATCTGCGCCCGTCAGCCGCTGGAAATATTTGCGTTGGCAGCGGGCGGCTGCCACATAAAGACGCTCGCCGTGATGGAACGGGACAATGGCATCGCGGTCGCCGTGCGCTATGTACAGCAGTCCTTCGTAGCGCTCGACTTTTTCCAAAGTGTTCATGCGGTGCCGCACCAACCAGCGCGCCGGCAAGATAGGAAACATTTCCTGGGCAATGTCTGGAAGCGAAGTGAACGTACTGTGTAGCACCAAAGCTTTGTGAGGGTGCTCCATGGCCACATGCGCGGCGATAGCGCCCCCCAATGATTTGCCGAACAAAATCACTTGCTCGGGCGCTATGCCGGCCTCGCCTACCAACCATCGGTAGCCGGCGCGGCCGGTGTCGTAACAGGCCGATTCGCTCGGCTTGCCTGAGCTGCGACCGTAACCGGGATAGTCCACTATGAGCACACTGGCCTGCGCATGAGCATGCCAAGCGCGGATAGCCGGCTGCCGATGGCTCAGATTACCCGCGTTGCCGTGCAAATACAGCACCGCCCAGCGTGCCTGGGACCGAGGAGCCCACCAACCGTGGATACGCTCGCCCGTCGGTAGAGCTAGCCACACATCTTGGACTTCGAGTCCTTCCGGGGGCCGCCAGTGGGCGGTCGCCGGACAAGGATGGTAAACCAGCCAGTTTTCCAACAAGCTGAGCATAATGACCACCCCTACATAAGCTATGGAGACGACAATGACCCAGCGTATCCAGCCTATGCCCAGTCGTCGGCGCACATCGAACATCACGTAACCCGCCATGTTATTTCTCCGCCGACAACAGTGGCGACCACACGTAGGCCGTCTTCGGGACTGCACTCGTAGAGGATCAGGTCGCCAGGGGCTCCTGCATATAGGCCTGGTTCAGGCAAGCCGAGTAACCTAGCAGGCTGCTGCGACGCCATGTCCAGTGCTCGGGTCAAAGTTACCTCGCCCAAGCTGGCCAGGTGCCACACACAGGCATCGGTCAGGACCGATGAGCCTGCCAAATAAGGCGTACCCGATAATACCACTTGGCCATTGGCACGGACCTCGACCTCTGTACCCCAGTGCCTATATGTGCCGGGAGGACACCCGGCCAGGCCACTGGCATCGCTGGTAATGAGCAAACGTTCCGGTCCCTTGACGCGGACCATGATTCGGATCAGTGCCGGCGGCAGGTGATGGCCGTCGGTAATGATACTAGCCCATAGATCGTCGCAAGCGAGCTGGGCCAGGAAATAATTGTCGTGCCGCGGCAAAAGAGCGTGGCACCCGTTACCGAGGTGCGTACTCAGTCGAGCGCCGGCACGGCAAGCTGCGGCGATGCACGCCGAACTCGCCGCCGTATGACCCAGAGCTACCACGATCCCAGCTTGGTGCAGCTTCTCGATGAATTCCAAGCCGCCGGGCAACTCGGGCGCTAGCGTCACCATACGGATGAGGCCGGAAGCACAGTCCTGCAGATGCTGAAACTCGTCCCACGACGGGGGCCGCACATAACGCGCACAGTGCGCGCCGCGAGGCCCGTCCTCAGCCGAGATCCAAGGCCCTTCCAGGTGGATGCCCAAAAGTGACTGGCCCCATTGCCTACCCATCTGCACGCACCGGGCTAAGCATTGCAAACTGGCCTCGGTTGTTTCCGGCGGCCCGGTGATTACCGTCGCCAAAAAGCGCGCGACCCCGTGCCGGTACGCGTAGCGGATCACGGACTCGACCTTGTCCGGTGTCAGGCCCGGCATGCTAAAGTCATGCCCGCAGGCGCCATTGATCTGGACGTCCCAAAGTGCAGGCGCCACCCATGCCCCTGCCACATCTGGGCGTCCACAAGGAGCTTCCACAGAGCAGACCGTCTCTCCAGTGCAGACAACGTCCACCATTTGTCCGGTGGCATAATGACGCCCGCGGACCCGCAAGGTTTTATGGCTACAAGCTCGTTCCGCTGCCTGGCCTGCCATATGTTAGCTCTCGAGGATTACCCCAGCATCGCCAGCTTCCACCTCGCCGATGAAATAACAGGGCACGCGGTCCTCCAGGAGCTGGCGCTGGATGCTTTGCGCATAGTAGGGACTGACGATCAGGACAAAGCCGATCCCCACATTGAAGACCCGCTCCATTTCCGACTGCTCGACTTGGCCCAGCGCTTGCAACCATTGAAAGACAGGCGGCACCGGCCATGTACCACGGCGCAGCCGAACCTGGCAACCTCGAGGTAGGATCCGTGGGACATTGTCCACGAGACCGCCGCCTGTGATATGTGCCATGCCTCGCACTACGCGCTTGGCTGTGTAATGGCTGAGCACGTGCTTGATGGGTCGGACATATATACGCGTCGGCTCGAGCAAGGCTTCCCCGACCGTTTGCTGCAACTCGGGGACGTACCGATCCACATCGAGTTTGGCACGCTCGAAAACGATTTTGCGCGCCAAGCTATAGCCATTGGAGTGCAATCCTGAACTAGCCAGTCCCAGCACGACATCGCCGGGCCGAATGGTGCGGCCATCCACGATGCGGTTTTTCTCCACCACGCCCACACAAAAGCCGGCCAAGTCGTACTCTCCCGGCGGGTAAAAGCCGGGCATAATGGCGGTCTCCCCACCGACCAGCGAACACTCGGCTTCCAGACAGCCGTCACTTATCCCTTTGACGATTTGCCGGGCCAGGGTCGGATCGTCTTCGGCCATGGCCAAGTAGTCGAGGAACAACAACGGCTCGCCCCCAGTGCACAAACAGTCGTTCACCGACATGGCGACAAGGTCAATGCCCACAGTATCATGGCGGCCGGTCATGGTCGCCACTTTGAGTTTGGTCCCCACACCGTCGGTGCACGCCACCAATACAGGCTTGCGATAATTGCGGGCAAAAAGCCGCTGGTTGTAATCCAAGGTAAACAGACTAGCAAAGCCGCCGAAGCCCTGTAACACGCGCGGCGAATAGGTTCTGCGCACCAGGGGCTCGATCGCCTGCAACGTCCGTTCGTAAATATCCAGGTTGACACCGGCGTCTCGATAGCTGATTCCTTTAGGCGCAGGCGTGCCCTTTTTGTCTCCGGTGTCGGTGCCCGTTGACGGCATACTCTCGTCCTGTCGTCTCGTTATTGGCTCTGGTAACTATCCGTCGAGCGATCGTAAGCACTACTGCTACTGCCGGCTTCTCGCACAGTCCGGTGTTACCGCTTATTCTACGGCTCGGACAGGCGAAGACATGTTTGCGACTGTACTCAATGATCGCGGCCACTGACACGTACGGCGCCCAGCGCTGCAGCCGCTCCCAAGGGCACTTCGGATCGGTAATAAAAGCAGGCACGCAGTGGCATGATAGGCCAACGATCCACGGCCAGTGCCCGCACAGCAGACCAACAGGGGTCCATAGGCTCCAGTGGAACGATCAGCAGGTGCACCCCGCGGCGATAGGCGAAAGCGCCCAGCGAATGGACCAAGCGCGTTACATGTTTCGGGCCAGCAGCCCACAGATGGCTGATCAGCCAAACTTTCCAAAGCTCACCCCAGCGGGGCAGACCAGGTAGCCAGCGCATGGCACCTCGTAGATACCACGGCGCGTGCGCAAGACGCCGCGGTGCCAGCTCATATATCGCTGCGCCGGCTTCGACCTGCCCTGCCCAGCCAGGAAGATAAATGATCCAATCACCGGCACGGGCGATGGAGTCCAAAAACAAGCTATCCGACTTCAAGCATGCTTCGAGCTGTGTCCCTGCCTCGTCCGTCGTCATTGCCAGCGCGAGCCTGCCTTGCCGCCGACACCAGCGCGTTACGATCGCGAAATAAGTCAATGGCCTCCGGAAGCACACCAGGCCTTGCGCCTCTAGCACCCGGCGATTGACCGTGTTGTCCTCGAGCACCAGCGCATAGCACAAAGGCACGCTGCGGGCGAGAGCTAGCTGCGCGCGCAACAAAGCTCGGCCAAGCCCTTGCCGCCGGTGATCGGGATGTACCACCCGGTCGAAGAAGTAGGCGGCAGGTGTAGCCATGCCGCGCCAATAAACCAACTTCGAAGCTAGCCGCGCCAGACCTACCAATCGTCCCTGACACGTGCGTGCCGTCAACGTGAGCACATTAGATTGCAACCGATAACGAGCGCGCGCCGCACTGGCGTCTGCATACGTAAACTGTATCCTCTTGCCCTGGGCAGCGTGACACATCAGCTCGGCTTGCTCATCTTGCCCGCAGTCCTCGATCTGAATCCTATACGGTCCCAACGTTTCCACGCGGTGCAAATCCTCGATCGCATCGGTAATGCCTTTCGCGGCGTGCTCTTTTCCACACGGTAAGGAAGATGAAGGGGTGGCCAGATCGGGTAGTGCTTGAGGGGAATTCACGCTTCAAGAGGCCTTAACACAGCGCGCAATCGGCTGGCTCAAAAGCAGCTCCAAATCTGTGCCAAGTTCAAAAAGCAAGTCACCCAAGTCCGTTTCCGAAATCTGCTGTCTGCTCAGGGATTGCCAGCCAAAAACACTGTCATCCCATACGACCCAGACTCGGTAGCGATCGGCGTCCTCGCGCAAAATGTCTATGCCGAATACTTGCGGAGGACGAGAAGAAAGGACTACCCCATTGGGCAAATGCCAGTAACGACTCTGGCGCGCTCTGTTTCCCCAATCCAAATGCATCACCGCGAGACTCGGGGGAGCGCCAGTGCGAAATTCACACCCCGTAACTTCCGGCCCTAATCCTGGCTGCGCCGCAACTGGCATACCAGCACCCTCCGCGGCGACCGCTTTTTACCATCTGATAACCGACTGCCGTGGACTTGTCAAGGTTTTCTGTGAAACCTTGCGACCCTGGTAAAGAAGCACAAGTCGGAAATAAAAAAGCGGGCAACATGCCCGCTAACACTCGGCACAAAGGAGACAACCTGTCGCGTCAGGTCGGCAAACGCTTTTTCTGCAAATCGTCAATAGTCTTCCGGAATTACTTCTCCGCCCTTGATGCTGACCAGAGCGCGGAAGATCAGCGGATCTATCGAATCCTTGAGGAACCGAACGGATCCGTCGCCGTAAAGGAAATTCCCACCGTGAGGGTGCGGGCTGTGGAAATCGCCGGGATGCGGTGGCTGGAAGTTCGGAGTGTGGATTTCTCCTTCCTCACCAGCATGTCCCAACACGTAGGCGGCTGAAGCGTGCTCATGGGGATGACCGGTAGTTGGAACATTTGACCATAGTGCGGATTCCGGCACGGCCCCAACCCAGGTCGCATCGGCTAACTTCCACCGGCTGCGCTCGCCCACGAACAGCGTGCTGCTGGTGCCGTCCACAACGTCAGCCATACGAGTACGGCTGTTACGATAAAATGGCCCGTCGCCAGGCAGTTCCATCTCCCCATATCCAAAGACACCGATGTAATTGCTCGGAGCCGCCTGGGTTATCACGTTACCATCATGATCGCGAATGTCAATCAGATTGACGTCGTTGTCACTGGGGCACATGAAAAGGCCGATTTTTCGGGTTCGTGCCCAAGCATGGCGTGGGTCAACAATTCCTACCCGAAAATCTATCGCCCGATAGAGGTTTTCTTCCTCTACGAAAGGCAAGCAATGTGCCAGCCATCCCCATCCTGGACCAGCTTCTGTGCCATCTGGAAGCAACCGGCTGATATAGCCAGGAGGGAATACACGATGCGCATCATGGTACATATGCAGTGCCAGACCGATCTGACGTAAGTTGTTCATGCACTTGGACCTGTTGGCTGCTTCACGAACCTTTTGCACCGCCGGCAACAACAATCCCATGAGGACCGAGATGATGGCGATGACGACAAGAAGTTCAATCAAAGTAAAACCTTTTCTCGAAGCCTCTCGGATGCTAAATTTGACCATTTCGATACTCCTTTGCTCCTAATGCGCGGATACGCCACTGGCAAGTCCCGACATAACACCGCAGCCAGGATTGAGCACCGGTGTTGATAAAACTAAGTATTACCGCGGCTCCATTGTATAGGAGTCCCAGTAGGAAGTCAACCGTCCTGTGACGATAACGCGAAATGTGCTCGTAAAAATCACCTGGGGCCGCGAGGCGGACCAGCCGACAGGCATAACTTGCCGACTAGCCCCACTTTCGCTAAGGCCAATCATCGCACAGGACCGTGGCGGGCGCGTTGTGGGTGGCGCGTCAGGCGCCGAGACGGGGGAAGGAGACTTGGCAATGGATTGGAATCTGAATCTGCGTCTCAAGCAAGAGTGGACCGATCAATTCGTCGAAGCGGATTCTTCGCGACCGGAATTGAAGCGCTTCGAAGGCATCGTCGGGCGAGTGGTCACGGTCAACATGAACAACAAGTGCATCGTGGATTTTCAAGATGGTGCCTGGTACGACATTGACCCTGCCTTTTTGCGCAAGATTCCCAAAGAGGAGGGACAAAAACGTTACAATTCCAAAGCGAACAGCGCTCAGCCTATCCCAGCTCGGCAATCGTAGACATTGACTGGAAGCGCCGCTTACCTTTGTTTCCGCTCGCCGGCGATTTGCATCGAGTGGACCTGGAATACACTTCGAGCGTCTCTGCGCGGCCGTCGAGGTCAGCTGCCATCGCAATAAATCAAAAGAATACGATCGTGATAATGAAAAAGATGGGCAAAAGGATGGCACCGGAGTAAAGCATATACCCGAAGAAAGAAGGCATGCTGTAACCGCGCTCTTCTGCGATAGCCTTCACCATGAAGTTGGGTCCGTTGCCGATGTAGGTATTGGCGCCCATAAAAACGGCGCCACAGCTGACAGCGGCCAGCAACAACGGCGCGTCGTGCATCAGCTGACGGAAATCCCCTTGTCCGGCTGCCAGCGTCGCAAAAGTCATGTACGTCGGCGCATTGTCCAAAAAAGAGGACAAGGCTCCCGTCAGCCAGAAGTATTGCCAAGGCTCCGTGAGATGCATGCTGTGCCCGTTTTGCTTCAACACTTCGAGGGCCGGCACCATGGTTACGAAGATGCCCAGAAACAACACAGCCACCTCGATTATGGCTGACCAAGTGAATGCATTGGCCTCGCGCAGGGAGCGTGGCGTCAAAAACCACGACAAGATGGCCATGACGACCATGATCAGTTCAGCCCATGGCCAAGTTAGGGTCAGGTCGGGACAATAATGCCATTCGGGTAAGTAACTGCGCAAAGCGTGTGCGAGTCGCGGCGATTGCAAGACGACTGCCAGAAGCACGCCGACCAAAAATAGCAGGTTGATCTTGCCGCGCAGTCGCAAAGGTGTCATAAGCACCCTGTCGAGAAGCAGGTCACGTTCTTTTTCACGATGGAAGGCCAGGCTGTCCCAGACAAAGAAGACTGCCAGCACCAGCCCGTTGGCTGTGAGCCATTGGGGCCACAAACGCAATGTCCAATCGAAATCCACGCCGTTGAGGAAGCCCAAAAACAGCGGCGGGTCGCCCAACGGCGTCAGCACACCCCCAAGATTGCTCACCACGAAAATGAAGAACACAGGAGTATGCCGCGTGTTACGCCTCTCGCTGTTCGTTTGCAACAGCGGACGGATGAGCAACATGCTGGCACCGGTAGTGCCGATCAAGTTCGCCAGCACCGCCCCTGCCGCGAGAAAGAGCGTATTGACCATGGGCGTGGCGCGGATATCGCCCGTCACAACTATTCCCCCCGAAATGGTGTACAAGGCGGCCAGCAGCACGATGAATGAAATATACTGTTGCAGCTCGTGTGCCAGTGCCCGGATGCTGGCGCCCTGCGTCTCTTCGCCGAGATAAAGCAAATACGCGGCGACAGGCACCGCAAAGAGCATGGCCACCAGTGCTTTGTTCACATGGCTGTGCCACCAATGCGCGGCTACGAGAGGGACTACCGCTATACACACGAGCAACAGCGCAAAGGGTAGCACCGACAAGGCAGACAAAGGAACTGCTGCCGTGTCCGTGGACGCCAAGGCCGGACCAGAAAAAGCCAACAACCCTGCCAAAGTCAACCCGCACACAGCCTGTTTGTTTTAGCTCGGCATGATTTTCCGCCTATGCTCGGCTATTTATGTGCCACACTGTGTCCACGGCCAAGCCCGAAACGTTTCTGAACAGCGCCCCAGGAGCTTCAGGTTTTGCGACCAGTGCTCATTGGGGACGCTCCACAGTAATCGCCATGATTACGGGTGCGGTTTGGTCGGGTCCTTTGATCAAGTCTAGCTCTTCGATCACTTGCTGGCATCGGGGCTCGATGGCGAAATAGCGCATCTGCCGTCCGCGCACAGCGAAAGCAAAGCGCGAGCCCGGCACGTCCACGCGCCGGATATAGTCGGCAAAGTGTATGCCGTTGTACAGCTCATGGTCTTCGCTAACGCCATCGGCATAGCGCAAGCGAACGGTCATGGTAACCGACCCCTTTTCGCTCCAGGGAAAGCCCCAACCGCTGACTCCGCTCAAAAAGTGTAGTGCTCGCACCGGCATGTGGATCGGCACCGTGACTTGTTTGGGCATGCGGGGCGGTATTGTGCCCTGTGGCGCATATAACAGGATGGCGTTGGGCACGCGGTCGCCGCGGGGATCCACGAGGTGAAAAGGAACACCTCCGACGAGCTTCGGCGTCCAATCATCGAAAACCAGTCGCTCGCCGCTGGCGTTCTCGTCGTAAAACATACCGCGTGTCGTCACCACTGTCGCTACCTTTTCCAATGGCAAGGGGATATAACGCCGCGGTCGTGTGAGGAAAGCCAACAAATGAGCCAAGTCGTCGGCACTGAGCTGTTTCTCGAAACCCTCGGGCATGAGCGACTTAGGCGATGCCGTGATCTGTTCGATATCGTCGCGTTGCACGATATGCTTGCGCCCCTCGGCGTCTACCAACTCCAGCGTCGTGCGTGTTTCTGCCCCCAGCAACCCGGCTAGGACTTGCCCGTTTTTGAGCTCGAGTACGTACATGCGATAATTCCCTTCGACGCTCCGGTTGGGATCGAGGATCTCGGTCAGAAGGTGTTCTTTGGTGTGCACCGCCATGCCGGTGAGATCGGGTCCGATGTGCTCCCCTTCGCCGAAAAAGCTGTGGCATTTGGCGCAATGCTGTTTGAACACGACCTGGCCACGCTCGCCATCGGCGGGACGCGAAACCACGTGACGCAACTCCTCGATCACCTTGGCCCGGTCGGTACTGGGCAGTGCCCCTCCGCGTGCCAGCAGACGCTGAGCGCGTTGCGCCAGGCGACCATCGGGATAGCTAGTCAGCCTCTGACGCTGGTCTAGGCTCAAATCGCCGATCGGCACATCCCCTCGTTCCAATCGTTGCAACAGTCGCTCGACACACGCCGGGCGATCCAGCAGCAAACCCACAGCGCGCATACGCAACGACGGCGTCCAGCCAATCAACCGGCTCAGGATCGCATCTGCCGCCAGCTGGGCGTCGGCCTGGGTCAGAATATCCAGCCACTGCTTGGCTTGTTCTGCCGGCAACATAGGCGACACTTGCTCGACGATCTTGGAAACGAGCTGCGCATCGTCCGGTCGCAAAGTCAGTAGCTCCCGTGCGATAGCTATTCTGTCGGCTGCAGGCACTTTGTCGTCGGCGATCGTTGCAGCCAGGCGGTCGGTCAGATCCGCGGCATACTTCTCCAGCTCGGCCATACCCCAGAGCCGGGCAAGTCTGACGAGCGCGAATTGCGATCGTGTCTCCAAATTAGCAAATCGCTGGAGCAGCTGCTGCACCCGTTGTGCAGGCACGTGCACTTTTTTGCCCCGCGGCCAGTGGTCGGCCAAGGCTGTCAGGATGGTCTGGCGTACCGGAGCCGATGCCGAAAGGGTCGCGGCGACCAATGGTTCGATAGAGTCGGTCTCGCCTCCGCGAGCCACATGAGCTGCCACCCGTGCAAGGATATCCAGGGCTTTGCCACTTAGCGGCTGCCGGCAGCTGCCGATCAGAAACGGTCCAGCATGCTGAGCTGCTGCCGCCGTCAATGCATCGGGTAGCCAGCGATCCTGGAGCACTTTGCTATCCGTGAGCAACTGTGCCAATAGGCTCCCGGCACGATCTGCGCAGGGCATGTCGGCCAAAGCACACAGAGCAGCCAGCTGCACCAGGGGATGGGCATCCTGGACGACACCGGCGTCGAGCAGTGCATCGAGACTTTGCGGTACGGGAGGCAATACGCTGGCGGCTGCTCGCCGTACACCCGCCGACGGATGTTTCAGACAAGCGATCACTGCTGCGAAAACGTCCTGGCGATCCGGCCGAATCGCCCCCAGCCCGTGCAGCGTCCACAGAGCGTGAATGACCGGCGGATCGAGACCGAGCTCGTCGCAGCGTCGGTCAGCGAGCAAACGCAACAGGTGGGGAATGGCTTCCTGCCGCTGCCTTTCCACCAGCAAGCGCTGCCCCTGTAGCCGCCAAAACATGTTGTCGTGGGCAAGCGCTTGGACACAAGCTTGCACGGACCCCTGGGACAGATCCGGTACTCGCGACGAGCGCGCTTCGGTATAAACCAGACGATAGATCCTTCCCCGCGATTTGTCGCGCAAAGGTGTTTCGTAAGCGTTGCCGCGTCCTGTGCGGTAGCCAGGCGGGGTCGGATTGTGCTGCACGATGATGTTGTACCAGTCCACGATCCATACCATGCCATCGGGCCCGACTTCGGCGACGATGGGCGCCGCCCACTCGTCGTCACTGGCCGCCAAGTTCCAGCCGTAGCGGGCGCGGAAATCGGTCCCTTGCGGCTGCAAAACGAATGTCGCGACCAGATGGCCCGTCGGCTCGCACACAAAAGCGGTTTTGTTCCAATAGCTCGACGGATAAGTTCGTGCCGTATACAGTGCATGACCCGCCGCCGCGGTGAATCCGCCGTGAAAATCCACCTGGCGCACTTTGTCGGTGATCGGGTAGAAGCGATTGCTCTCGGCGATGCTGGTCAGTACTCCCGCTGACCACCCGCGCACTTTTTCATAGTAGCGATTAGTAAGAGCCACATACACGCTGGGGCATCCGTTGGCAGTCGAGCCAAAAACCAAACCTTCTTCGCTGATCCCTACACCCCAAGAATTGTTGCTGGTGCTGCGCATGAATTCGAAGTGACGCCCGTCGGCTCTGAAGCGGTACAACCCCTGTTGAAAGCGTCGCAGTTCCCCCGCCAACGTGCCTTGAAAACCGCTGTAGCCGACGATCCCCCAAATCCAATTGTCCAGCCCGTAACGCAGGTTGCTCGGCCCGGCGTGGGTGTCGGCAGTGGACCACCCGGTGAAGACCACGTGCCGCTCGTCCGCCCGGTCGTCGCCATCGCGGTCGCGTAAGAACAAGGTATGAGGTGCCTGGTGGACCAGCACGCCATCGTGCACGCGCAGTATGCTGGTCGGAATGCTCAGTCGTTCGGCAAAAACCTGGAATCGGTCGGCTCGGCCGTCGCCGTCTGTGTCTTCGCAGATGACGATGCGGTCATGCCCTTGTCCCTCGGGCTGCAAATCGTTGGGATAATCCACGGTCACGGCCACCCACAAACGGCCCCGCTCGTCCCAGGTTATGGCGATCGGCTTGCCGCCCAGATCGGGCTCGCTGGCAAACAGCTTCAGCTCGAATCCCACTGGATAAACGTAGTGCTGCAGTGCCTCCGCCGGTTCCAATGGCAGCTGCATGCGACGCAACGGCTGGCCGACTCTACCCCATACCGAGCTGGGCGGATAAAAAGGGATTTCCGCCTCGACATAGCGGAACGGACGCACGTTCTTGCGCGGAGCAATCATAGGCGGCGCTCCCGGGGGCTGCGGCAAAACCTTCACACCCCCGCGATTGCTTTCGTTTTCTTGTGCCAGTGCTACCGTCAGCAGTGCGCTCAGCCCACACAGCGCCCATGTCAGATATGCACGCTCCACAGCTCGTCCCCATCTAGCAAAGCATCGGCGATCGTTCGATGCGCGCCCTGGGCACATTCGTTGCTTCTAGCCACTCGTCCGCTGCATGGACAGTACTCGAAACGCCCAACAGTACTCGAGACGCTCCCGTGTTAGTCTAATAATGCGACCAGCACATCGGTTTTTCTAGACAAGGTGCGACCGCGCGGCAACCGAAGTGTTGGAGATGGGGACGCGGAAAACCATCGCATACAGGTCAACGACTTACTTGCGCCTGGCCAAAGTAGCCACAACACTAGCCCGCATTGCGGCGCGTGCTCAGGAGATTCGGCGCATGGTCAGTGCGTCCATCGAGCAGCGACCACGCTCCGCAAGTAGCGCTTTATGTGCTCTTGGGCATCGGTTTCCTTGAACACACCCAACTCGACCAAGCTTTCGGCGAGATCCTCGGGACGCTCTTTTTGAATCGCCAGGAGTGCGTAGACCTGATCTTGTGTCAATGTGCGCAGGCTGACGGCCACTTCGCCGAACAGTTTGCGCGTTCGGCGTTGCTCGTCCAGCACACGCATGAGCTTGCGGGGAGAGATCCAGCCCAACTGCCGGGCCAAGCGTCCCAGGCGATAGTTGGGCAGCGGCACCAGCCGCCGTGCCTCGCGCACCTGCTCCGCGGTCGCTAGGCCACATCCGAGCAGATAACGACTGAACAGGCGTCGTTCGATCTCTTCCACCAGCTTTTTGTCTTCCAAAGACAATAGCAAATTGATTTGGACCTGATTGCGTCCCAGCGTTTTGGCGGCGTACATAGCTCGATCGGCCGCGGTCAGCATCTCCTGCCAGGTAAAGTGACAGCGCTGAGGCAAGCATACGGCACCGCCTATGGACGTGTTGACTTGAGCGGTATAGCTACCCCAGCGAATGTGCTGCTGAGGTATGACATGACACAGGCGCTGAGCCACCGTTGCCACGGCTGATTCGCTGGTGTCGGACAACAATATGCAGAATTCGTCACCGCCGTAACGCGCAACGATGTCCCCTTCGCGCGACTCGCGCTGCAAAAGCGCTGCCACATCGCGCAGCACCTGGTCCCCGAAAGGATGACCGTACCGGTCGTTGAGTTGTTTGAAATTGTCCAGGTCAATGAACAGAAAGCCGAGCACGGAGCATCTGCGACGTGCTCGTTTGAACTCGGTAGCCAATGCCTCTTCGAGAAAAGCGCGATTGAACAAGCCGGTCAACGGATCGCGCATGGCCGCTCGCTGGAAACGCTGAGCGGTTTGTTTCCAGCGGTGCGCTTCCTCACGCGTACGCAAGGTGTCTTCGGCATTGACCAGAGCCAGTTGGCTGAGTTGCTCGACGGCACGACCGACCACGTGCGTCAGACGCTCATTGTCTATGTCCACGGTCATAAACTGGGCTAGCTCCTTGGCTTTGCCGTCTATCGGCTTGAGGAATTCAGCCAGCTGCGCCGGGGTCATGCCGAAGTGGTTGGCAGCCAGATCGCGCACGGTAGAGGCCAGCTCCGCCTCTTCGGGGTGTTCCATCCATTCGACGACACGGCTTGCGAAAGCGGTGAGCCACGTTCGTGTGGCGACCGCGGAGTCCGTGCGTCCGACCGCTTCCGGCTGATGGTGGTAACGGATCGGCTCGGTGATGTCTTCCGGCAGCCGCCAGCAGTGCAGTAAATAGGCACTGACGTCAGCATGATTGACGCCCCACTCTTTTTCTTCCAACTGGCATTGCTGCCGCAACAGAACCGAAGCCGGCTGCTCCAAAATGCGCGCGTATTGTTCGGGATGTACTTGCTGCAGGATGATCATGCCCAAGTCCCGCAGGAGTGCGGCGATCATGTCGTCCTCGGGATCGGGCCGTTTCGTCTTCCGTGCCAGCTCTCGTGCCAGGATGGCACCGAGGATGGAACTACGCCAGAAACGACGCGAAAAATCACTCGACAAAGTCTTCTGGTACAAACCGGGCAAGGACAGGCTCAAGACCAGCGCCCGCACAGTCCGCAGACCCAGGAGATTGACTGCGCGGTCCACTGCGACCACGGCGCGCGGCAGACTGAAGAAGGCCGAGTTGACTAGCTTGAGGATTTTGCCTGCGGTGACCGGATCCAGTTGGATGAGCCGTGCCAGATCGTCCAGGGAGCAATCGGGACGCGACGCCATATCCATGACGCGCACTGCCAGACCTGGCGGCGGAGGTAGCCGGGGATCTTCCACCAGCCGTAACAACACCGCACTGCTTGCGGACGCTTCGGACTTTTCCCCTGCCACGGCATTATGCGCCCCCGGCGGCGCTGTGACCGTCTCGTTCATGGACCCCTTCCCTCGTACGTAGACAACCACCGACCGAACACGGACATGCCTCACTGCGCTAGGAAAAAGTGGCATATGTCGTCGCTTTTGTCAAAAGCGCGGCCTACCGATCGGGTACCTGCTCCGGGCGATACGCCCGAACTAGTCCGGCTGTAGCGGTCGTGCTAGAACTGCACAAGGATCTTGCCTTGGCGACCTGGTTTCTTGGCAGCGCGGACGGCCTCTGCAATTGCCGCCATGGGGTATGTCTCCTCGATGGCCGTGGACAAGATGCCCATGCGCAGACAACGGGCTATCTTTCGGAACAGGCGCAGCATGGTCAGCGCCCTTTGCCTGCGTGCCCACTCGGAAAGCCAGAAGCCCTCCACACGGCGCATGCCGGTCATGAGATGCCGCGGCGCCAACGTCAGCGGTTGCTGCGACAGTGTGCCGTAGACGAGCATACGCCCCCCCGGCGCCAGGGATTCTACCAAGAGGGAGCCGATTTCGCCCCCGACCGCGTCCAAAACATAGGACACCCCACGGTTGGCGGTGCAGGCCATGATGCGGGCCAGGATATCGTCCTGACCCTGCACCAGCACCTCGTCGGCGCCTAGATTTTTCAAGTCACTGACGATATCCCGCCGGCGCACGATGTTGATCGTGTGCAGCCCGTAGCGGGCGGCATAGCGGATGATCATACGCCCCAGCGCCGAGCCGGCAGCGGTTTGTGCCAACCAATCGCCGCGACGCACTCTGAGCACGTGCTCGAGCATTGCCAGGACAGTGGCTGGGTTGACGAAAAACGTCGCCGCTTGTTCGTCGCTCAGATCCTCGGGCAAGGGTACTGCCTGCCGGGCAGGGATCACGACCAACTCCTGCCAATTGCCCCCCTGCGCATTGAGTACTGCCACCCGGCGGCCCAGGACGCGCCAGCCGAGCAATCCTCCACCACTTTCGATGACCCGACCGACGCCTTCAAAGCCAGGCGTCGCCGGCAGCGTCGGCCGCCGCCCGTACACGCCTTCGACGAAAAGCAAGTCCGATGGATTGATCGGACTGGCTATCATACGCACCAAAACTTGGCCACGGCTCGGCCGCGGCGCCGGCACCTCTCGGACCTGGAGGACTTCCTCAGCCGGACCGAATCTGTCAAATAGAACCGCTTTCACGACCGACCTCACGAGAAACCGGGACCTTGTGACCAGCAATTTTTCGAGGCCCGCGGAGTGTCCCGCCACGCGACAAAAGCGGGTTTGCCGCCTTGGGCCACTGGCACCACGTCGCAGATATCCACTCGCGCGGCTTCGATGACGTCGCGCTCGAGACCGAGAGACACGAGCTTTCGGCCTCCCGTGCCGAGCTGCAAAGCTTCAGCTAGGTTTTCACGCCATTGCTGCCATGCGGCGCGAGCTATCCATCCCATGTCATCCATCTGAAAACGGTCGCCTCCGCGTTCAACGATCGCCCCAGCACACAGCACATCTTCCAGGCTTACTCGGCCCTCCGTGCCGGAGCACAGCAAAAAGGTCGGACCGCCCAGGTAGTCCAGCAACCGCGTGACCGCGCTGACGTTATGAAATGACGCGAGAAGCGTTATCTTGGCACGAGCGGCCCGCACCATGGCGCGCGTACCGTTAGTAGTGGTAAGCACGAGTCGCCGGCCTGTACACACCTCCTGCGTATACTCGTGCGGCGAGTTGCCCAAGTCGAAGCCAGGGATAGGCAAACCCCGACGCTCACCTCCCAGAAGTACAGGCCCCCTTCGAGAAAGGTCTCGGGCTAATGCAAGTGCGTCAGCAATTTCCTCGACCGCAATAACTTCCAGGCACCCGTTGGCCAAGGCCCGTATCGCCGTGGTCGTGGCCCGCAAAACGTCAATAACCACCGCGGTGCCCTCGGCAAGCTCCGACTCGCGTGCCAAGTCGGCCAATGCGTATACCGTCAGCCTCGGCGTGCCAGTTTCGTATTCGTTAGAATCGTCCATTGGTGCCCAGTTTATCCACATAGCTCAGTTTGACCACATGTCAACCGACTCAAGGCCTTTGGCGTTGCAATTCCGTCCGTGCCAGATTATGCGACGGTCGGCGGCTACCAGCGCCGAAAAATAGATATGTCTGGCCAAAAATGCTGTAAACTCGGACCGGAGAGACGGCCAGCGCCCTCGAGCCGTCGCCTGCGAGGGGGCAGCATACCCGAAAACAGCGGACCGCCGAAAGGAAGCCGATGGCATACGCACGTGTCTTCGCTGTCGTTTTGACACTAAGTTCGTTAGCCCTGGCAACTATTCAGGGAGACGATTTCGGTAAAATATTGCGCAAAGCAGTCAAGGACAAAATCGAGCGCGGACTGTCTCCCGAAGGCATCGGCGACGCTCTGGCACCCAGCGACATGGACGCCGAGCTGTACACGATCAAAACCGCGGATGGCTGGACGCTGGTAGCACACCGATATCGTCCTCGCGGCAAGCCCCTGGGCCGACCGCCGGTGATCCTCTGCCACGGCCTGAGTTACAGCGCTATCTTTTGGGACCTCGACCCAGGGTGCAGTTTGCCCACCTACCTCAGCCGCCGTGGCTACGACGTCTGGTCCGTCAGCCTACGCGGATGCGGACTGAGCCAGAAGTGGGTCTGGAAACTGGAAAACGCTCCTGCCCAGGCCTTAGGCAGTGCCCTGCGTCGGCTGACACGCGGTAAATTGGCCCCCACCGGCTATGCCTCGCTCGACCCCAAATACGCCAACTGGACCATGGACGATCACATCCTCCACGATGTACCGGCTTTGGTACACCTGGTGCGCAAACAAACTGGCGCCAGCCAAGTAGCCTGGGTCGGCCACAGTATGGGCGGCATCATCGTTCTCGCCCACCTCAGCCGCTATGGCAATCCCGGCATCGGCAGTTTGATCACCGTCGGCAGCCAAGTGACCATGCCCGACGGCCAGCTGTTCCTGCAATTCCTCGGCGAAATGACCCGAGTACGGCAGATGCAAATCAGCGGCCAATTCGACAAAACCCAACTAACCGAGGACACCCGCAAAAGTATCCACAACATGTTTTTCAACGAAGCACATACGTCTGAGCATGTGTACCAAGCCCTCACCACCTGGGCCACTGATGTGCCAGCCATCGGCCTGCTCCGACAATACACAGTTTTGGCCACCAAGGGAGAGCTCTTGGATAGCCACAAGGATTTCAACTATGCTCGCAACCTCCACCAGATCACTGTGCCCATCCTTATCACCTGTGGCGAGGCCGACCAACTTGCGCCACGAGCCGTCCAACGATATATCTACCAAAAAGTACAGTCCATCGACAAACAACTCGTAGTCTTCGGACGCTCCCAAGGATTCAGCGTCAACATGGGCCACAATGATACGCTCGTCGGCCTGACCTCTCAACAGCAAGTCTATCCCATCCTCGAGCGTTGGTTGCGTGCACACTGATACATAGATCGGTACGGGCAAAATCTCCATCGGTATAATCTGGTCACAATATCTGTTCGATCAGCTAACTTCATCTTATCAATAAAGTGAGTGCACCTGTCAGCCTACATATATTTTCACGAGTTAAATGACACAGTTTGTGCGTTTTCCGCATTTATTGCACATCGTCTGTCGAAATAGCTTTTGGATGTGACTGTGAATTGCCTGCATCCAGCTTACGGATCACGCAACAAACTAGCACTCGGCGCGTCTTCCATACCGTATCCAAAGGATGCACAGAGTATTTTGCCATGAGCCGAGTAATAACAGCAGGAATTATCCTAAATGCGTTAGGCATTTTGGCTTGGGCTACACTTGGCTCGGCGGAAGAGTCGGTCCCTTGCCGGTGCCGGCCAGCGCCGAACGGCGCACAGGCGACCTTTACCGAACGCATGCAAGTGACGCCTCCTCGACCTCTGAAGACCGGCGGGCTTAATGGGGTCGTGATGGATCATGCAGCCAATCACGGCGCGGATCGCCGCGTCTATGCGCCATCGCTGCAAAGCAAACGTGACCTCTATGTGTATCTGCCCCCGGGCTACGATCCTCATCGCCGCTATCCACTGCTCATATTCCTTCACGGCTATATGCAAGACGAGCAGGGATTTCTGCGTTATGTGGCCAAACCCTTGGACGAAGCGATTTCTCGCGGCGAGCTACCTGCCCTCATCGCCGCCGCGCCGGACGGTAGTCTACGCGGGCGTCCAGGCCCTCATGACATCGGGAGCTTTTACATTGACTCCTGCGCC
>Ga0209989_100027_pt1 | contig 28104 bp, 23 predicted proteins | sample Antgeofumaro1A2B_FD_188083 | JGI IMG/M metagenome (GOLD analysis project Ga0209989, IMG submission 188083) | Geothermal fumarole subsurface microbial communities from Mt. Erebus, Antarctica - 1A2B (SPAdes) (version 2) | ecosystem: Environmental > Terrestrial > Volcanic > Fumaroles | place: Mt....
AAGCGACGAAGAAGAGCGCCTGGACATGAACCCGCTCATTGACGTCTGCCTGGTGTTGTTGGTGTTTTTCATTTTGACTACCTCCATCCAGCTATTGGAAAAAGTCTTGGATATGCCGCGCACGCAAACGGACAACCCCGAGGGCGTCAGGCAGGTCACCCAAGAGCAGGTGGAGAGCTTCATGATCCGGGTCGAGGCGCGTCGCGAAGGGAACCGTCCGGTCATCCGTGTCGAAGGGCAAGAGGTGCCCGCAGAGCGCTTGGAGATGACCCTGAGTCGCTTCGTCAAAGATACGCGCAAGACCGAGCTGTTGCTCGACGCTTCGGGAGTGGATTACGGTACAGTAGTCAAGATCATTGACGCCGCCGGAGGCGCACGCATCAGCAAAATCCACTTTCTAGCACGTCCAGCGCCTCAGGGGTAACGCTTCGCACTCGTTGTGGAAGCTGAGCGCACTGGTGCGATTCGGTCTCGTGCACATGGGCCAGCTTTCGGGACCAGCTATCTGGCAGTGCCCTTGTTTGTCTGGCGCTGTCCAACGAGCATTGCCGAGCCGTATCCGAAGTCGCGCAACTGTTCATCGTCCCTTGCGAGGACGCTGCTCGACAACGCGAACGACGAAAGTGTTGCCCCGTCTTTCGGCTTCGAAGACCGTCTCCAGATTGCGTTTTTCGATGACGTCCTCGGTCAGACCTTTGTATGCCAGTTCCTGTTTGAGTAGCTCCTTTTCCAACTCGGTCGGGAAGAAGGCGACGATGTAGCGGGGTACGAAATTGAGGCCCAAAGCTTCGGCGAGAGCTTGAGCATTGGAGCGGTTACGATCTACCCAGTAAATGCGGTTGATTTCGCGCAGCTGGGATTGGCTTTTGCTTTCTCCGTGGACGGGCCGTTTGCTGAGGTCGCGGATGATCAGGAACCGCCCTTCGGTTTGTTCGGGGATAGCGAGGATGGCTTGCAGGTTTTCCAGGCGTTGGAGGTACTCTTCGGCAGATTCGAAGCGCAGATTGAGGATCCAGCGGTCCAATCTGCGGGCGCGCTGGCTCATGACGCCTGGACCTTCGCCGGAGCCTTCACCGGTGCCGCGGCCGCTTCCTTTGCCGCCGCCGGTGCCAGTTCCGCCGCGTCCGCCGGACAGCTCGCGCAGCGACCGCACGCGCTGATCGGTAGCTTCAACAGCTTCGTCAATGACGCGTGCCGTGGGCGAATCGGTGAATTTTTTGACGCTCGGGGTCGGCTCGATGTCGTCCAGAATCCTGTTGGGCTGAAGAGGGATGTCCTCGGCCGGAGCGAGGTCTTCGTTGGGCTTGTCTCCAGTACCTCCAGGCGTGCCACCGCCGCCGGCAAAGGTGATCACTTCCAGTTCGGGTGTCGTCTCCTCCGGCGCCAACCAAAGACGGATGGCATTGAAGGCAAAGATGCTCATGCCTAGCAGCAAATACAAAGCGACCGCTCCAGCAAGAGACAGAGGGAATTCGTGGTGCCGGGAATAGCGCTCCATGAGATCGTCAATCAACGCTGGATCCACTGCCTCCGGCACCGGAAGATCTTCGGTAGCACGCGCTTTGTTTTCCGTCGTCTCGGTTGACATTTGCAGGCCTCCCATGCTGGCCGGACTCAACAGTCCCACGGCTGCTGACTGGGCTATCTATCCTTTAGCATACTCAACCAGGCCCCTGTTGCTCAAGGGGTCTGCCGGCGATAGAAAAAAAGTTGGGCCTAGCGAGCAATGAGCCGCTGCTTACGGTCCGGAGGACCAGCAGGAACAGCCGAGGCTGATAAAAGCCAGGCGTCAAGGTTGGAGCCGAAAATTTCACTTGACAAACACGCGAAAACTTGCGACCGATGATAAGAGAGGGCATAGGAGACTCGCAGCGGATACTCAGGCAATAAGTCCGGCGGCTGCCGGACGATGCGGAGGGTCGTGGGTCTATGATTCAGATACTGTGCGACCTATGTGGCCGTGAACTGAGGCTCGGCTGTGACGCAGTGTATGTGGTGCGCATCGAAGTATCCGCTGCCAGGGATCCGGCAGCACTTTCGCCCGAAGACCTGGACGACGACCACCTCGAAGCGATCAGCGAAGTCCTTCAGGCAGAAGCGGACCTCGACCCGGATGTCGAGTCGCCGGCGCGCAAGACGCTGCGCTTCGAGCTGTGTGCCGAATGTCAAAAGAGATACCTCAAGGATCCTCTCAGTCGGGAAATTCTCATCAAAGTCGAGTTCAGTGACAACTGACCCGTGCCCCGAAGGATGACTGACAATTGGCGTGGCACCACGGCAGGCTCAGTCCGACACATTTGCACTTTTCAGTGGTTAGGGACGTGTTTCTCTTCACTGGCAACGGCATCCCGCCGGGCGGCCTTTCCATCTAGCGCAAAGCGAGGACGAGGATCAAAACCAGATTGAGGAGCACGCTCAACGCTAGGAGGGCCAAAAGGCCGATGACAGCTGGCGAGGCTTCTGGCTCCGGCTCGGTATCCTGTTTGAGCTGGCCATTCAACTCTGCTTCTCCATGGGTCAACTGTTCGAGGAGGACGTAGTTGGCCTGCCGGTGAGCGAAGCGCGGGGGCTCGCCGCGCAGCAAACATTCCAGATCGGCCACTAATTGTTCCGGCGTCGGATAACGCAGGTCGCGGTCCTTAGCCATACATGCTTCGACCACTTCGCCCAGACCGGCAGAGAGTTTGGGGTTGATATGGTCCGGCGGCTTGAGCGGTTCCTGCAGATGCGCGCGCAGCACTTCGTTCACTTTGTTGTACGGGAACGGCGGACGCCCGGTGACCATGTGGTACAGCGTGGCTCCCAGGGAGTAGATATCGGCACGAATATCCAGTTCGAGACGCCCGCGAATCAACTCGGGGGCGATATAGTACGGGGTGCCGATAGTCATGCCCTTTTCGGATTCTGCCATTTCGCGATCGTCCAGCCGTCGAGCCAACCCCAGATCGGCAAGCTTGGCGATGCCTTTGCGGGTCACGATGATGTTAGCCGGCTTGATGTCGCGGTGGACGAGCCCGCGATGGTGCGCATGATCGAGCGCCTGGGCGATCTGTAGACCAATCTCCACCGCCTCGGCTTCGCTGAACACTTTGCCCGATTCCAGTTGCTGCTTGACGGTGGTGCCTTCCACAAACTCCATCACGAAGTAATACAGTGAGCCGATGTTGCCAACGTCTATGGCTTGAACGATGTTGTTGTGACTGAGCTTGGCGGCCAGGTGCGCTTCCTGGACAAAGCGCTTGAGGTACTCTTGATTGCTGGCCAACTGAGGTTGCAGGATTTTGATCGCCACGAGCCGGTCCATGCTCAGCTGACGTGCTTTGTACACGGTGCCCATGGATCCCTGCCCGAGCTTTTCCAAAAGCTGGTAGCCGGGGATCTGTTGATGTGCCCAGGCTTCGATATCGCGCAAGATGCGGCGGGCCTGCGAAGCGGTCAGAGCGCCCTGCTTAACGAGAGCAGCCAGGGTCTCTTTGGCTCCGGCCGGTGGAAGATGTACGCAGACGGCTTCCCATTCTTCTGCAGTGATCAATCCGCGGCCTATGAGTATCTGCCCGAGTCGTGCCGGGACCTGGGACTCTTCCTTGCCGGGCGTCGTGCCGGCTATCTGTACTTGCCGATGCCCTCCTTCGTCGTTCGTCATATGAACTATCCTACCTACGGGTGCCTCGAGTTGGAAGGATCCGCCGGCGGTCGCAGGCGAGCTACTCGGGCAAGCCGGCCTGCGCGGGAAGCGAGCCGGTGTGGGCCCCTTCGCACAAGGTCCAGCCGGCGTCTACGGGCACAATGGTGCCGGTCAAGGCGCTGGCCGCGTCGCTGCACAAGAAAAGCGCCACGTGGGCAACCTGTTCAGGGCTCAGCGGTCCTTGGGTCAAGGGCTGTTTTTCGTGCAGCCAACGCATGATTTCCGCATCGCCGAGCGCGCGCTGTGCCATAGGTGTGCGGACCAGCCCGGGAGCTAGGGCCAGAAAGCGTATGCCTTGACGTGCATAGCGTGCGGCACCGTAGCGCGTCAAAGCCAACACGGCCCCCTTGGCAACTGTATATGCGCACGTGTCGAAGTACTGCGGCGCAGGCGCCAGCGGCAAAATGCTAGCCACATTGAGGATCACCCCAGGTTGTCGCCTTTCCAAGTACATGCGTACGGCACTGCGATTGCTCAGGAAGACACTGGTTAGATTGACGTGCAAAGTCTTGTCCCAGGCGTCGAGCCGGCAGTCGTGCAATGCGCCGTCTCCCCAAGATCTTCCGCTGCCGCCGGCTATGTGGACCAACACGTGCAAGTTGCCTAGCCAGTCTACGGCTCGCTGAAAGACCTCGGCCCACTTGGCGCTTTCGCAGGCATCCCAGGCCAAGACGGATAATCGAGGGCTCGTTTCCAGGTCCGGGCGGGATGCAGGGTCCAGGTCGGCAGTACGGCCAGTGGCGACCACGCGTGCGCCTTCGGCCAAGAAACCCTGGACGGTTGCCAGTCCGATGCCACTGGTCCCGCCTACCACCAACACACATTTGCCATCGAATCGCCCGCGCATGAATGGCCGTCCTACCGACGACACCCACTGCTCCGCCGGGACTGCAGCACAACACCGGCCTTCAGTACAATGATAAACGATGGGCGCAGCGAATTGCTAGAGCATCGTAGGATGGATTTGTGGGCAGTGCACTGAACGGCGGCTGGGCGCTGTCTGTGACTGTCGTGTAGTCAGGGCCTACGGGTGTGTCACGGGGCATGCTATGCTCGAGGAGTTCATGGGTCGGGCGGTAGTCCTCGATTTGCGCAGTCCTTACGTGTGCCTGGGCATTCTCGCCGGGTGTGACGAACGATACTTCGAAGTCAAAGACGCCGACATGCATGACCTGCGCGACAGCGACACCACGCGGGAGAATTATGTCGCCGCCTCGCGGGCGACCGGCATCAAGCGCAATCGGCGACGCATACTGATCGCGCGCGAAGAGGTAGTGGGCATCTCGCTTTTCGACGATGTCGTGGATGTCTGACCGGCCCTCGTCTCCAGCAGCGCTGAGTGGTTCGGGGGCAGGTCGTGCACTTCTTAGCGAACCTAGGCGCGCCTATCTGAGGAAAAGTGGCAGTAACGCAGGGAGGGGAATATGGATCTAGCACGACGATTGGCGGAATACGCCCACAGCTTGCGCTACGAGGATCTGCCGGCGGAGGTTGTGCACGAAGCCAAGCGGCGCTTTATAGATTCTCTGGCAGTAGCGGTGGGCGCCATGGACGCAGAGGCTTGTGCCATCGCCAAGCGCTGTGCTCTGCGCGAGCCGTCCATCTACCCGGCCACGATACTGGGCGGCGGCAGAACCTCGCCCCAATGGGCGACTTTTGTCAACGGCTTGCTCATCCGCTATTTGGACTTCAACGATACGTATCTTTCCCTCGAGCCGGCGCATCCCAGCGACAATCTGAGTGCCATACTGGCGGCAGGAGAGTGGGCCGGCGCTTCAGGACGCCAGGTGATCACGGCAACGGTGCTGGCTTATGAGGTGCAATGCCGACTGTGCGACGCTGCCAGCTTACGGCGGCACGGGATTGACCACGTGACTTATGGAGCCTTTTCTTCTTGTCTTGCCGCCTGCTCCCTATTGCGGCTCGACGTTCCCAAGACCGTACATGCTCTCGGCATAGCCGGCGTTTCCAATGTAGCGCTGCGGCAAACGCGCTCTGGGGAGTTGAGCATGTGGAAGGGGTGCGCCTTTGCCAATGCAGCCCGCAACGGCCTGTTCGCTGCTACCTTGGCGGCTGAAGGTATGACCGGTCCGGCGCCGATTTTCGAGGGCGAGCTCGGGTTCATGAAGCTCATAACCGGACCTTTTACCGTGGCACCGATGGGCGGCGAGCTCCGGAAATCGGCGGATCCGCAGGATTTCATGATCGTGCATACCTCGATCAAAGCATGGCCGGCAGAATACCACGCGCAAAGCGCCATCGAGGCTGCCTTCAGATTGCGCGCCCGCATCGGCGATCTGGCACGTTTGCAACGGGTGGACGTCTACACATTCGACGCGGCGGCGGACATCATCGGCAAGGATCCCGAGAAATGGCGGCCGCGCACCCGGGAAACTGCCGACCATAGCCTGCCGTATTGCACAGCCGTGGCGCTGCGCGAGGGGCAGGTTTGGCTCTCCAGTTTCGATGAGATACACCTCCAGGATCCGGAATTGCTCGATCTGGTCGCCAAGGTGCAGGTGCGTCGCGACGCCACCTTGACGGCGCGTTACCCACAAGGCATTCCCAACCGCGTCGTGCTGACTATGTCCGATGGCACAACGCTCACAGAAGTGGTGGAATTCCCTCGAGGACATGCACGCAACCCTTTGACCGATGCCGAACTGGAAGAAAAGTTCCGCAAACTTGTGACGCCCCGCTATGGAGCGGCGCGCACAGAAGAGCTTTTGCAGAGCTTGTGGCGCCTGGATAAGGTGGAAGACGTAGGCAAGGTGGTTCGCCTATTCGACTTGCCGGAAAGTGAGTGGCCCTGAGTTGGGGCGGATGCCTTGCAGTATCTCCACGCCGACACCGCCTCGCGGCTGCTGGCGGTATACTACTGTGATCTGTGTCAAAGGCGCCAGCGCTTCCTCGATGACACGCAATTTCTGAGGATCCTGTTCGCCGATCTCGCGCACGACGTAACACCGCGTGCCCGCAGCAGCTCGACTGACCGCTTGGCGCTGTTCGAACAGCCGGCCCGCGTAAAAACCTGCCCAGCCATAGGGGTCCGTCAATCCATCCGCAATCGTCGTATGCTGGGCCAGCCACTCGCCAGCTGAACGATGCGCACGACGATGTTCATGAAGCGGTTTGACGATCCGCAAGCCGGTGGCGATCAAAAACACGCTGACTGCCAGCCAGAAAAGAAAGGCCCCTCGGGCCGCTGCCACAGGTCCTAGTCGTGTTAACCGAGCGAGCCCGAGCTTGTACCAAGTCTCGACTTCGGCCATTGCCCAATACATGCCTGCCAGAACTATTGCCAAAGTGTGCCGTTCGGAAACGTAGTGCACCACATACGCCAATCGCAAAAGCACCAAAAAATGCACGGCGATCAAGAGCGCTAAAATCACGTTGACGTGCCCGGTCCGCCATTGTCGAACTGCGCGCGCCAAGCCTATAAGCGCTGGCAGCCAAAGCACATAATGAAAGCCTTTGGCTACTTCATCAGAGACGAGCGCCGCGGCTCGCAGAAGGCATGGCGCATCATGCGACCACTGGGCAGTGAACCGGGCCGCCACTACCAGACGGCACGCTCCAGCGGCTTGCATCGAGCTGGGCCTCACAGCATTTGCTGCCTGTGGTGAATCGCTCGGCCAACAGTTGTGTGCATTGTAGTTCAGGAGCTTGTGAAAAGTCGGTTTGACGCTGAGCCCGCCTATCAGAAGGCAATATGGGACGACCATAGCCCCCAGCCCTGCCAACAGAGCTAGATGACACGTCAGCAGGCGCTTGCAGGCAGGCCGCGCTGAGCTTTTCCAGGCCACCCACCAGCTGCCTAGTAGAACAGCGATTACCGGTAGTGCTCCCTCCGGACGGGCCAGATAGGCCAGTCCGCCGGCAATGCCGCCCAGGAAAAAGAGCAGCCAACTCCAATGCATGCATGCGCGTGCCAGTAGCGCGATTGCCGTGGCCATGCCCAACAGGCAGGTTCCTTCCGATAGCGCGTCGGTCAAGACTCGGGCAGGAACAGGCAGCACCTGAAACAGAAAGGTCGCCCAAAAAGCGACACGATGGTTGAAGAGGATGAGTCCGAGCAGATACATGGGAACGATCAGTAAGAGGGAAAATGCCATATTGACTCCCTGGGCGCTCCATTGCCAGGGCCAGCTATCGTGGCGACCGGACAGTCGCTCGACCCAAGGCTGCACCGCAGCAATACACCAGGGATAGAGCGGGTGCTGTTGCCCTTGGCGCAAGACCGCAGGCGACGGGGACTGCTGCCATTCCCAGGCCAGCCGCATATATCCCAGGCCGTCGCGTGCTACTATGTCGGTGTTGGCTAGTACCCACACGCGGTACACAGCGCCCAAAAGTAAAAGCAGTGTTATCAGGTAAAGGTCCCTGCTTTTGACGCGCGCATCCGTGTCCACGCGGTCTGCTCCTTAGTCGCAAAACTTGATCGGGCGGTTGTGGCATTCGCCATCCTCTTGAAGCCCCATAAACATAAATCACCGGTCGAGTTCGTCTAGTGCAACTGGTTTTGTCTCAATCTCGATCGAAAGACGGCACATGATGACACCGCAACTCGGAACAGGAAAGGAAGTCAGACGCAAGGGATTACTGTCACACCACTTGTGCCATATTTCCCTGACGTTGATCACCGTTTGGATTGCGTCTTCCTTGCCAGAGCTGGCAGCGGCTGGCTACCCGGGTGCGTTATTCCCAGAGGGACTTTACCTGCGGCGCCGGTGCAAAGAACACCGACGCTGTAGCCGTGAACATCTTGCTTTGGTCCTGGCCGCTACTTAATCTGTGTTGGGCTATGGCTCCGGCAGCCAAGTCGCCTGGCGTATCGGAAGATACCATGGGGTCCGTGGGATCTCTCTAGGGGACCATCAGAGCTACTCCTTGTTTTTCGCCTCGCAGGAAGGGACATATGAAGGACAATGCACATAGTTTTCGACTGTTTGCGCTTTTGCTGTTGCTGGCTATAAATCTTTTCAACTACATAGATCGCACCATCCTTTCGGCAGCGATTCCGAAGATTCAGCGCGACTTGTTTCCCGAACACTTCCAGTCCGATCCTGGCGGCAATCCCAGGCCAACAAACGAGCAAACCCTGGAGACGCTCACAGGCCTGCTGGGTATGGCGTTCATGGTGTCGTATATGGTGGCGGCGCCGGTGTTCGGTTGGCTTGCAGATTACTGCCGCCGGTGGTGGCTGGTAGCCTTGGGCGTTGCGGTGTGGAGTTTGGCCAGCGGTGCTTCCGGACTGGCAGTCACCTATGGCATCATGCTGGCCACGCGCTGCTTTGTGGGCATCGGCGAGGCTGCTTATGGACCCCTGGCTCCTACTCTATTGTCCGACTATTATCCGCTCAAAGTACGCGGGATGGTCTTGAGCCTTTTCTATTTGGCGATCCCCGTAGGAAGCGCCCTGGGCTACGCGTTCGGCGGCATCATGGCAGATAGCTGGCTAGGTTGGCGTTGGGCGTTTTACCTCGTAGTCCCTCCTGGGTTGCTGCTCGCGCTTCTGTGCATGGTTATGCCGGAGCCACCTGTCGGGCAGAGCGACAGAGTTCAGGGGGAATACAAGCCGCGCCTGCGCGACTTTGTGGCGCTCTTCAAAAGCCCGTCGTGGGTCCTATGCACTGCGGGCATGACGGCGATGACCTTCAGTATCGGAGGGATTGCCTATTGGATACCGAAGTATATCCACGAATATCGCGGGCAGCCGGAGTTGGGCGAGATCAACACTGTTTTCGGCATCATCGTAGTGGCGACCGGGCTGACAGCGACATTTCTCGGAGGATTGGCTGGTCATCTTTTGCAGCGCTGGTTTTCCGGGTCGTACTTTATGGTCTCGGGCATTGCCATGCTGCTCGCTTTTCCCCTGTCTGTTTTGTTTTTGTACGTGCCTTTTCCGTGGGCATGGTGGCTCTTGGCAGGAGCGTGCTTTTGCCTGTTTTTCAATACGGGGCCGACCAATACGATTCTGGCAAATACTGCGCACCCAGCCTTGCGCGCCGGCGGATTCGCTCTCAACATCTTTATCATCCACGCTCTAGGCGACGCTATTTCGCCGGCAGTGATCGGCTGGGTCACCGACAAAACAGGGGGCAACATGAACCTAGCGTTCTTGCTCATGTCAACGATGATACTGGCAGGCGGCATCTGCTGGTTGGCTGGCACGCCCTTTCTGGAACGGGACACCCGACGGGCTTTGGAACAACTACCTGAGCGCCGATAGGCCTGCACATACTAGGCCGGTGCCGCAAAAAAAGAGAACTGGGCGCAAGCAGTTAGAAGGTTCTGCCAGAGGTCGCTAAAAAACAAGACGCCGCCCCAAAGGGACCTGGCGGCGTCTTTAGGTACCGATCCGATTCGAGAGACCCCACCTCGAATGTAGTCAAAAAGAAAACCTAACTCCCTCTGTTGCCGAGGATTTTCGGCAAATCGGCAAGCACTTTGCCAGCAGCGTCGCCGGTGAACTCTCCCTTTTTGAAGGCATGGTTGGCAGTGACCGTTTGGTTACGATATAGGATCACTGTTACCTGCGCCTCTTTGGCAATTTTGTAGGGCGGAGGACCAGCGGGATTGTCCACTGCCAGCGCGACGTGTTTCAGATTGGCCGAATCCTTCAGAGCACGCAACTTGTTTTCGGCTCCTTCATCGTCGGACAGAAGTACGACAAAGGCGGCCAGGTTAGCTTGCTGGTTCTTGGCAACTTCTGCGTCCACACGCTTGATCAGACTGATCAAGGGGTCGGTGATCTCGCGAGCGAAGATCATCACGACCGGCTTGGGGCCGTGTTGTCAGACCAGGCAGTTCTTTTTCCCCTCAGTGGAGGGGCGATCCGGATTGAACACATTGAGCGGGTGAAAAGCCGTCACCCTTTGGCCCGGCTGTGGGCCTGACTTGAGGCTGTCGGCCAAAACCACGCCTAAGCACAGCGTGCTTGCCGCTAGCCCCCAAAGCAAACGGTGGTTCATCATCGCCTCACCTCCTTACCACTTATCAGGTCCTCGAATCGGAAATACGTCCGCAAACCCACGAACAGTCGGTACGCTTCGGCTGTTCTTTTGTTCGCAGGCGTTACTCCTATCTTACAAGGTTGTCTAGGGATATGCGTTAAATTTCGATGAAAGCAAAGCGGTATCCGGCAGAGAGAACAAGCTTGGTGATCGGCTCGACCGTACATGGGTGGTGGCGCAGGGTGGCTGCGCAACGCCTGCCTTGGCAAAACCTTAGCCGCACGATCATGGCTCCCGCAGCCGCTGCGCCTGCTCGAGAAAATCCCAAGCGACTCGTGAGGAGAGGTCGTAGCTGACTCGCCGGTCGGCGCTGGAAGCATCTTTGGGCATCGGCTGGTCTCCTGCCTCCGCGCCGACACGCTCGGCAACTTCCAGCAGTTCACGCCGTAGGATGGCCAGCGTGTGGGGATGCGAAGGCGATCCGAAGTGCCACGTTTGTGCGTACTTGTAATTCTCTGCGCCGGTAATGGCCGTGCCCTTGAAGACATAACCTGTAGCTAGGATATGGATAACTTTGCGCACATTTTCCGGACGGCTATCCGGTACGTCCGCCAGCGTGTTTCCGCCCATGTACACCAGCAAATCAATCGTGATTCCGTCCTCTTGGAGCCATGTAGCTACGTCACGTGCCGCGTTGGCGCCCGCGCTGAAACCGATCAGCACCAGCCCGGCTCCGGGATCATCCTGAGCCACGGAACGAATTTCTGCGGCGAACCGGCCAGCATGATAGAACTGGCCCAGCCAGGTGTTCGGAAAGCCTAAATCGGCGCAATATCCTCGCAGACCAGCCAGATTCGCGTAATCGAAAGGGTCTAGCCCGTGCAGGATGAAAATGTGCACCCGCTCGCGGGCGGAAACGGGAACCATGGCCAGCGCACGTCTCGCTTCGTCCTGTTCGTCCCGAATCGGGTGCAAAACGCTCATACAGCTGCACAGCAAAAGAGCTAAGGCGAATAGCCCCGGGATCCTTGTTCCCAGCGGCGACCTCGCCGACTGGGTGTCGAAAGCTAGGGACAGGTGCTTCCAACAGCTTGCGCTACCTGTCCTGGTTGGGGTCGTCAGACACAGCATGATTCGCGGCCTTGTGGCAGTAATCGGTAAAAAATCCGTGTGGTGCAGATTTTTCTTCGGCGCACTGGAGATATGGATTGCACAGTAAAGACAGCCGACTTTGCAAAACATGCGCCGAAGGTGGAAATTATGCCGAGTTATTCGCTTGTATCAGGCCCGGCAGCACTCGTGCCGTCTTGTTGGTCCCGCTCTAAGCTGAGAGAGACGGCCAATGGCGACCGGATTCGCACTGGGTAAGAGCTACCAGCAACAATCAAGGGCAGGTGAGAGATCGCAAGCGTGTCAAGACAGTCCGCAAAGCAAAAAGTAGGCTGGTCAAAAGCCGGTAGTCTCCTCGAAACGGCCATTTTTCCATGCCCGCGTCTGCCCGACACGGAATACCCAAGAGCAAGTCAGCCAGAGGATTGCTGCGCCGGCAGCGACGAGCAACAAAAGGTCTACATCGCTTAGGACCGCTAGGTGTCCGCTCCAGGCTAATGCGTTTTGCATCGAGCAACGACGTATCAGCTCGAGGGTATAAGTCATCGGTATCGCGAGAGCAAAGGGCTGCAAGACCGGGGGCAATAAAGACAACGGAACCAGGGCGCCTATGAGCAAATACAACGCGCCGGCGACGCCCTCACTGAGAAAATAGGCATGCCGGGTCATATTGAGCACGGCGCCCGACAGAAGCAGGCCAAGCCCAAGCAACTGTATCAGACCCAAGAGGATTGCGGCGCTGAGCAGCAGTAGCCGATCGCCGACGAGCGACAAAGGTAAAGACAACAGCCAGACGCCTCCCGCAAGCAGAAGTACAAGTCCTGCCAATGTTTTCAAAGCATTGGCCAGCCCGCGGCCGAGCACATAGCTACTCAAACAGATAGGCGCCAGGTACATGTACTTGAGCATGCCGTAATGTTCTCGGTCGGATATTACAGCCCAAGTCATACCGAAAGGGACAGCACCGACCAGCGTAAAAAAGGCGTTGCCGAGAAAAACGAAAGCAAAACCTTCGCGGGATAAACTGCCAGTGGCCCCTTGGACAGCAACCAACATGAACCACAGGATCAGTACGCCCGATATTGGGCGCGCTAAAATGTACACGAAGATCAGCCACGGATCGGCCCAATTCGTTTCCACCTGCCAAGACAGCCAGAAGCCGGAAACAAATCCGCGCACGGCGGCTGTGGCTCGGTGTTGTGGGGCCGTCGCCAGATTCGTAGTATGCTGGACAATCGTTGACATCCTTACCATCGGCGGCTAACCTAAAAATTAAGGGTGCCAGAGTCGGCGTGCACAAAACAACCCCACCTTTTTGCCTGACGCTGGTAATCTTATAGGAGCCTGCCATGTTACGACTGGACGCACCGCGGGGCGTATCGTTCTGCGATGGCTTGACACGCCGGGATTTCCTGCACGTAGGTAGTTTGGCTACGCTCGGCCTAACGTTGCCTGGCTACCTCGCCTGCAAAGCTGCAGGGGCAGTCCGCGACGAAAAAGACGTCAATTGTATCCTGCTCTTCCTTGTAGGCGGTCCCAGTCACCTCGACACCTGGGACCCTAAGCCCGGAGCACCCGAAGAGATCCGCGGGCCTTTCAAACCTATCCCGACCAATGTACCTGGCATTTACATCAGCGAGATCTTCCCCAGCATGGCACGCCACGCCGATAAATATGCGCTCATTAGGTCCGTGTACCATACAGCTACCGCCGTCCATGACACGGGCCATCAAATGATGCAGACCGGCCGGCTTTTCACCGGAGGCATTGAACATCCGCATGTCGGCTGTGTGCTGGGCTATCTCAAAGGACAGCGCGGAGAAGTACCCGCCCACGTGCTCATGCCGCGTCCCATCGGGAGTACAGGTGGTAACTTACCCCACGGGCAAAATGCAGGCTATCTGGGTAAGGCGCACGATCCGTTCATACTCAACGCAGATCCCAGTGACCCCAAATTCAAGGTGCAGGATTTGTTGCCGCCCGACTATATTTCCGCCGTGCGCACTGAACGCAGGCAGCGGATGCGACAAGCCGTGGAAGGTTCGCTGGCGGCATTCGAAAAAAGCGCTGCAGCACGACAAGTGGACGAGCATTTCGAGCGGGCCTATCGGTTGATTTCCAGCCGTCAGGCGCGGGAAGCATTCGACCTGAGCAAAGAGCCGCCTGCCGTGCGCGATCGTTACGGCCGCACTCGTTTCGGGCAATGCTGCCTTTTGGCGCGCCGCTTGATCGAAGCCGGCGTGCGTTTCGTCACTGTCAACATGTTCGAAACAGTCTTCGACGAAATTACCTGGGACATACACGGGTCACGTCCGTTCACCGACATCAACGAAATGGCACGCCTCGTCGCTCCCAACTTTGATCGAGCTTATAGTGCCTTGTTGGAAGACTTGCACGAGCGTGGGCTTTTGAGCCAGACGATGGTCCTGGCGATGGGCGAATTCGGGCGCACCCCCAAGATCAATCCTGCCGGGGGACGCGACCACCATCCTGGCGTATGGACCATCGTGGTGGGGGGCGGGCCCCTCAAAGGAGGCCAAGTGATCGGCGAGTCGGACGAACTGGGATATGTCCCCAAAACTCGCCCCGTGACTCCAGCTGAAGTCGCGGCCACGATGTATCGCGGCCTCGCTCTGGATATCCATTATGAACTACCCGGACCGCAGAATCGGCCGATTCCTCTGGTGGACTACGGCGTACAGGAGATCCGGGAGTTGTTCTAGAATGTGCAGAAATGCCTAGGGCAGTAGCAAGGCCGTCCACGCCGCGAATGGGATTCTCGCAAGGTCGTACTCCCCTGGCCTAGGCTTGCCACATCGGGCCGCGGTTGCTTTGTGCAGAGGACAAGTATATGCCTGGCGCACATAAGAACGAGGGCAAAGCCTGTTCAGTGATCCTGTGGGTTTTGGCGGCACCGCTAGTCGCTTCGGCGAGTGACTTGCAGATACTCCCCGGCGACATTGCCCTCGTCGGGCCTCGGGATAGTTGCCGCGTGCTGGCAGTAGAGGCAATCGAGGGACGCGTAGTGGCTCAGTGCCAAAAAGTGCGCTGGACCGTCGAGCCTCCGGGCATCGTTCGTCTGCAAGAATCCGTGCTTTATCCGCTCGCTGACGGAGAGGCGGTTTTGCGCGCCGAGCACCAAGGGCGCACCGCTCAAGCGCGTGTGCGCGTCAGCGGAGTCGCCCGGGAAATGCGGGTCAGTTTTCGCAACGATGTGCTGCCGGTACTCACCCGTGCCGGATGCAATTCGGGCGCCTGCCACGGCGCCCTCGCTGGCAAAGGCGGCATGAAGCTTTCCCTGCGCGGCTACGACCCGGAGAGCGACTACTTCGTGCTCACGCGGCAAGCCGGTTCGCGCCGCGTAAACGTGGAGGAGCCTAGCGCAAGCTTGCTGCTCCAAAAACCGACGTTGGTCGTTTCCCACGGCGGGGGCCTCCGCTTGGATGTCCAGTCCGGTGACTTCGCCCTTTTGGCCGACTGGATCGCCGAGGGAGCCACGTCTCCCGCACCAGACGATCCCCAAGTCACCGGTATCGAAATCCTGCCTGCAGCGTTGAAAGTGTCTCCAGGCACCCAGGTGAGCTTGTTGGTCTTGGCCCGTTACAGCGATGGCCGTGTCCGCGACGTTACGCGTTGGTCCAAGTTCGCTTCTGTTGAGGAATCGGTTGCCGTGGTCAACGAAGAGGGACAAGTTCAAGTGCGCGGGAATGGACAAGGGGCGATCACGGCGTGGTTCGCCAACCACGTAGCAGTGGCTCGAGTGATCAGCCCGATGCCAGGACCGGTGGCTGACTCGGTGTATGCGCAATCGGCTCGCTACAACTACATTGACGACTTGGTCCTAGCGCAGCTCAGAGACCTGCACATCCCGCCTTCGTCTCTGTGCACCGATCGTGAATTCATCCGGCGTGTCTACTTGGATGCTGCCGGTATCCTGCCGACGCCGGAAGAAGTGCAGGCCTTTGTCGCCGACCAGCGACCGGACAAGCGAGCTCGACTGATCGCGCAGCTCCTCGAGCGCAGCGAGTTCGTGGACTACTGGACTTACAAGTGGTGCGATCTATTTCTGGTCTCGACCCGTCGGCTGCCCCAGGCGGCTGTGTGGAGCTTTTACCAGTACCTGCGTCAAAGTGTGGCTGCCAACAAACCTTGGGACCGACTGGCTCGGGAAATCCTGACTGTGCAGGGCAGCAATCTGGAACAAGGGGCGGCCAATTATTTTGCACTGCACAAAGACATCGCCGACCTAACCGAGGCCACCTGTGTGACCTTTTTGGGTATGTCGCTTACTTGCGCCCGCTGCCACAACCACCCGCTGGAAAAGTGGACGCAGGACCAATACTGGAGCCTGGCCAATCTCTTTGCACGGGTGCGCTTCAAGAACGGCGATCGCTTCGGAGAAGTGATCGTCCAGGTGCAGCCCAGCGGGGACGTCCTCCATCCGCGACGCAACACGGCCATGCCGCCTCGTCCCCTCGACGGAGAACCGGCTCCGGATCATATCGGCGATCGCCGCGAACACTTCGTCCGTTGGCTCACAGCGCCGGACAATCCCTATTTTGCTCGGGCTATCGTCAATCGCATCTGGCGGCATTATCTCGGCCGAGGCCTGATCGAACCAGAAGACGATCTTCGGGCCACCAATCCGCCTACCCATCCCGAGTTATTGGCTGCTTTGACACAGGATTTCGTCGCCCACGGTTACGACGTCAAACACTTGATGCGCACCATCATGAACTCGGCCACCTACCAGCGCTCGGCAGTGCCGAAAGCGGGCAACGAAACCGACGATCGCTTTTATTCCCGTTACCTGATTCGACGGCTACCTGCGGAAGTAATTTTGGATGCATATTCCCAGGTTACAGGCGTGCCTACGGCCTTCAAACAGATCCACGTCGGCACTACAGGAGGAATCGCCGAAACCAAACTTTATCCATTGGGAACCCGCGCTTTACAGCTACCCGACTCGTTGCTGGTATCTCAGTTTCTTGACGCCTTCGGCCGCCCGCATCGAGAGCAAGTTTGCTCCTGCGAAAGGCAACAAGATGCTAGTGTGAGTCAGGCCTTGCATCTGCACAATGGACAAACGCTGAACGAAAAACTACGCGACCCGAATAGCCGCGTCTCCGCATGGCTGAAGGAAGGTATCGGCGCTGAGGAAGCCATACGCAGGCTATTTCTCCTGGCCTTGGCTCGGCAGCCGACCGACCAAGAGGTGGCGCAGCTGAAGAAGCTCATGGAGCAATCGGACTTGAAAACCGAGCCCGGCCGCCGCGAGGCTTTTGAGGACCTCTTCTGGGCTGTGTTGACCAGCAACGAGTTTCTGTTCAACCACTGACCCATAGCCCGGCAGCGTCACCTCGATTCTGCTGCAGTCATTAAAGGAGAAAGGAGCCAGTAAGCTATGGCATACGGCAAACCGCCAAGAGAAAGCGGGGCGAAATTGCGGATTGGTCCCCGTCATCTAAAGTGCGGCCAGGTCTTGAGTTTCTGGCAGTCGCTACTGTGGGGCCTTGGCAGTCTGTGGAGCTTGTCCATCGGTCAGGCCTTTGCGGTCGAGCCGCCGAGTTATGCCAGGCAAGTGCGGCCGTTTTTGGCTCGCTATTGTGTCGAGTGCCATAGCGGTGCCCACCCCAAAGGTGGCCTGAACCTCGAAAGCTATGCAGAAATGGTCAAAGGCGGGGACCGCGGCCCATCGCTCGTGCCGCACAAGCCGGACGACAGCTTGTTAGTGCAGATGGTGGAGTCGGGCAAAATGCCGCCTAAAAAGGCACGGCAGCCGCGACCCGAAGAGGCAGCGATCCTGCGTGCTTGGATAGCTTCGGGCGCCCGAGACGATTCCGCAGCGTTGCGCGTGGCTCTGCCTCACATCGCACCTCGCAAAAAAGTGGCGCCGGCCGTAACGGCTTTGTCCTTCGATAGCAAGACTCATATTTTGGCAGCCGGGTCTTACAAAGAGCTGCTTTTCTTCGATGCCCAAGGCGAGCTGATCGCGCGCTGGTCCGGATTGCCCGGACGAGTGACGGCTGCACGCTTCGGCCCACGGGGACAGTTGGCAGTAGCCTGCAGCACGCCAGGCGTGACGACGCAGATCCATTTGTACTCGCTCGCACTTCCCGAGGTCCCATCGGAAACGAGCCCCGATCATGTACTGGTCGGCCATACCGATGCTGTGTACGAGCTATCTTTTTCTGCCGATGGGCGCTATTTGGTTTCCGGGGGTTACGATCGCATCCTGCGGCTTTGGGATTGCCGTACCGGCAAACTGCTGCGCGAGCTGAAAGACCATAGCGATGCTGTCTACTGCGTCGCCTTTGCGCCGACAGGCACCTTGCTGGCTTCTGCGGGTGCCGATCGAGCGGTCAAGGTTTGGGATGCAGAGAGCGGTCGGCGTCTGTATACCTTGGGTGAAAGTACCGACTGGGTGTATGCAGTAGCCTGGCACCCTCAGGGTAGACTGCTGGCTGCAGCCGGCGTGGACAAAAGCATCCGCGTCTGGGAAGCCAATCTGCAAGGAGGCAAACTCGTGCAATCCGTTTTCGCCCACAAGACCCCTGTCTGGCGCCTGGCTTTCAGCGCCGACGGCACGACGTTGTTTTCTCTGGCCGAAGATGGCGAAGTCAAAGCCTGGGACACTGACAAATGGGTCGAAAAACATGTCTACCCTCGACAACCCGATGTTGTACGCGGCTTTGCTTTACGCGCCGACGGCAAATACATAGCACTAGGACGGCATGACGGCGTGTTATTGACGCTAGGAGTGACCGATGCCAAATCGGCCAAGACGTTATGGCCTGCGCCAGCGCGACCTCCGCAGATAACCCAGATCGAGCCTGCAACGATCGAGCGCGGTCGGCAGGCTGTGCTGCACCTCCGGGGCAAAGGACTTGATACGCTCTCCGAGATACGTACTGACATCCCAGGTGCTACTTCTCGGGTTACGCTCGCCGATCCCACGCGTGCGCGCATTGCGATCGTGGCGCCTGGAGACGCGCCGCCGGGACGTTATAGCTTGCAAGTGGTCAACTCCGCAGGCGCTTCTAAGTCAGTGCCGATCTACGTGGATGCGTTCCCCGTTGTTTCAGAAGCGGCGGGCAACGACACCGTCAGAACAGCACAGAGCATCTCTCTTCCGGCGACTATGGTCGGCACGGTGCACCAGGCAGGCCAGGTGGACCATTTTCGTTTCACGGCACAGGCTGGTCAGGAAGTGGCCATACTTTTGACGCTCGGCAGTGAAGCCAAATGGGAGCCTATTTTGCAGTGTTACGACGGCAGGGGCCAATCGTTGGCCGTCAGCGAGCGCCGGCAGCTGGCCTTGCGTATCCCGACGAACGGGGACTTTGTGGTGACCGTACGCGACAAAGAGTATCGCGGGGCGGCTGATTTCAGCTACCGCCTGCATATCGGTCCGTTGCCCATGATCGCTTCCGTATTTCCCGCTGGACTGCAACGTGGCAGCGAGATAGCGGTCGCTTTGGAAGGGGTTCACCTGGGTGACCAGAGATCTGTACGCGTGCGAGCGCCTGCCGATGCGGTACCTGGATCTCGTATCCGGCTGCCGCTGCCCAAGGGTGTGAACCTGGCAGGAGAACTGCCGGAATTGATCGTCAGTCCTTTTGCTGAAGTAGTTCGTCCGCCAGGCACTGATGCCCAGATCCTTTCGCTGCCCGTTCCAGGCGTGGGCAACGGCCTTCTGCAGCGGCCCGGTGAAAGTCATCTGTGGCGCTTCCGTGCCAGGAAAGGACAAAAGTTGGCGATCGAAGTAGAGTCCAGCCGGCTGGGCTTTCCTATGGACTCGGTGATCGAAGTCCTGGATGCGAGACATCAGCCGATTGCTCGGGCTGTTCTGCGCAGTTTGGCGCGGACCTACGTGACTTTTCGCGATCACGATGCACGCTCTCCAGGGATACGCATCGAGAATTGGAGTGAGTTGGCGGTCAACGACTACATTTTCGTCGGCAACGAATTGTTGCGTATCCGAGCCTTGCCGCGCAACCCGGACGACGACTGCCAGTTTTTCAGCGAGGCGGGGCAGCGTTTGGGGTATTTGGGTACCTCGCCGAGTTTTCACGCCATGGGGGAACCGATGTACAAGGTGGAAATCCATCCGCCGGGTGCCGTTTTTGCCCCCAATGGTTTCCCCAGTTTCACCCTGTACTATCGCAACGACGATGGTGGCCCGGGATTGGGTCGGGATAGCCGATTGTACTTCACGGCACCTGCCGACGGAGATTACCTGGTCCGTGTAAGCGATGCACGTGGCCGAGGGGGCACGGAATTCGTTTATCGTTTGGTCGTCCGCGAGCCCAAGCCCGATTTTACAGTGAGCTTCAGCCCGCAATCGCCTCGTGTTTGGCGTGGCGGGACGGTACCCGTCACCGTGTCCTTGCAGCGCTTGGACGAATTCGACGGTATGGTCGAGGTAAAAGTCGAGCAGTTGCCTCCAGGTTTTTCGGCTCCGGCCAGCAACATCGGACCGCTAGACGACAGCACCACCTTGCCCTTATCGGCTTCCGACAAGGCAGTGACGCCCGACGACAAAGCTCCACCTGGGCGCGTCGTGGCACGGGCGACGATCAACGGCCAAACCGTCGTCCGCGAAGCACTTATCGGCAAGCCGCAGGTTGTCGAACCAGGCGACATCGTAACCCGAACGGACCGAACGGAAGTGGTGATCACCCCAGGCGGGCGTGCCACACTGCGGGCCTCCATCGAGCGCCGGAACGGCTTTAGCGGCCGTGTCCCTTTGGATGTCCGCGGCCTACCTCACGGCGTGCGGGTGCTCGATATTGGCCTCAACGGCATCCTCATCACCGAAAAGGAGTCGGCTCGCACCATGGAGTTGTACTGCGAGCCTTGGGTCGCTCCTGTGGAGCATCCGATCGTGGTGCTGGCTAGACACGAAGGGAAGGGGACGGAACATGCGGCGGCTTCCGTACTTTTGCGCGTAGTGCCCAGCCCGCAAGCGCAGCGCCCGTCGCAGCGGTAATGCAATCCTGTTTTCCATGGGCGAGGGTGATCCTCGATGCCGGCAAGCGAGTTGAGCCAGGCGACGCTCAAGAAATTGGCACAGTACGACACGCCTACCATTTGCAACGTAGTCGAGCTTTTCGACGTGCGCCCACGCACCGCAGGCTATCTGGACAGCCGGGTACGTGCGTGTTTTCCGGACCTACCACCGATGGTGGGTTATGCCTCTACTGCCACTTTTCGTGCTTCCACGCCGCCGCGCAAGGGGGACGTCTATTCCAGCTTATCGGCCCAGATCGAGGCTTTTGCCAGTCTGCCTGGACCGGTCGTGGTCGTGTTCCAGGATCTGGATGTGCCGAGCGTGGCGGCGACGTTCGGGGAAATCATGTGCACCACCTACAAAGCCTTCGGCGCCGTGGGCTTAATTACTAGCGGCGCCGGCAGAGACCTGGACCAGGTCCGAGCTTTGCCATTTCCTTGTTTCACTACGGGAACGATTTGCGCCCATGGCTATTGCCACATCCCCCAGATTCACATCCCCGTCACGGTAGGCGGCGTGACCATTTATCCAGGCGATCTCATCCACGGTGATCGCAACGGCGTCACTACCATTCCTTTGGACATCGCCAGCGAAGTAGCCGATGCCTGTGCCGAATATGTCGCCGCCGAAGCGATCGTTCTCGAAGTCCTCCGACAAAGCTCTTTGACCCCCCAGGCTTTTGCCGAAGCGCGTAAAGCCAGCCAGGCAAAAATCGAAGAGCTGGCCAGCAAGTTGCGCCGACGTGTGTGAATGCACTCGTTCCCGGGTATGACGAAAAGAAAGACGGCCTCGTGCCGAGGCCGTCTTCCACGTGCGATTCCTGCGTATCGTAGCGCCTGGGGTCATTATTTCGGCGTAGGCGCCGCCACTTCCACGGGGTTTTTGTCCAGATAGCGGGCGACCGTGATCTGCTTTTGTTCCAGGTCCACGGGGGACTTCTGGTCGCCGACGCTGATATCGAGCTTACCCGACAGACTGACATCCATGGTCGTTTCCACGATCCGGCCTTTTTCTGCATCGAAATAGATGACGCCCGACGACTTTGCAGTTTTGAGATCGCCGGACTCGATGCGGAAAGGCAAGCCGACGGCTTCCTTGGCGTCTGGGGCTTTGTATTTGAGGTCCGTGGTGATTTCGATCTTGTGGAGCACTAGGTCGCCTTTCTTTTCCGTGCCGGCATACTTGTAGGTGTATTTAGCGTCGTACGAGCCGACGGCTCCCATGGACAAGCGCGAGTCACGCGTCCAGGTTTCGCCGACCTTGATTTTCTTGCCTTTGCCCGGCGTAATACTGAAAACTGGCTCGGCCAAGCTCCTCATCTGGTCTTCGGAAAGGACTTGCCTGAGGAGCGAGCCCAGTTGGGGATTGGCCTGGGCCAGTTTGTTGACGAAGTCTTCGCGCCCCTCCACCTTGGTGATCTTCATCGTGTTCGGATCCAAGGTTAGGGTAAAAGTGGCACCGACAAGAGGCTTGAAAAAACCAGCCAGTGGGTTGTCCGTTGCGTCTTTGGCAGTGGAGTCGTACTTGGTTTCGCTGGCACCCAGTTTGACTAGCGCCCGCACCGCTTCGACCGTTTGCTCGATGACCACTTCTTTGTCACTGGCGCTTTTCACGTTCCAGGAGAAATAGAACGTATGGTCCATCTCTTGCTTGATCTCTTGGTTCATCAGCTTGATCGTCTGCTGCGTGCGGGTGTTGACCTCCTGATAGAATTTTTGTCCGGCAGCAAATTTCCAGCTCAGCTCCACTTCCTGCGCTGCTACAGGCCACAAAACCGACACAGACAGTGCAAGGGCTGCGAGTAGTTTACGAGCCATTTTTCTGTTGCCTCCTTTTTCGGGGTCCTTTGTCTACTCTCATCGTCCACAGGTACGGCTATTTCTTACTACGAGCGCGGTTTGTGAGCAAGTTCAACTGATTTCAAAGGACTGCCCCAACTGCTCAGGCGCCCTGAAAAAAGTTTGCCAAACGACCCGAGACTTTTAGATAATCACTAGCGGGGCAGCTGCGTGGGCTGCATGTGCTATTCACGATAGGTAAAAGGGACGAGGCGTCCAGAGGTGCAGCTATGAATCTGGTGGACACGATCCGCGGGTCGCTGCTGGAAGGTTTTTTCCCAGCCGGATGGGATCTGGCACGTATTGACCAGTTGGCTGCCGGGGGTCCGGAAGCGTTTGTGCGTCGTGAGCCATGGTGGCACCCACGGTTCGAGCCGGTTGCCTGCGAGCAGTACGAGGATTTCGACGTGTGCATGGGGCATGAGATCGCCAGCACCATTTACAAGGCGCGCAAAGCTGGCCGCCCCATCGTCCTCATTCTACCCGTGGGGCCTATGGGAATGTATCGCTGGGCGGTTTACTTCCTCAAAGAGTGGGGTGTTCGCTGCGATCACGTGCACGGTTTCAACATGGACGAGTGGTCGGACGCCCAGGGCAATACCTTGCCGCCGGATCATCCAGGTGCCTTCCAACACGCCATGGAGCAGGCGTTCTACGGCCCCCTAGCAGACTACACGGTACCCGTGCGCCAGCGGCATTTCGCGCTCAAGACGGAATTGCCTACCTATGCCCAGCAGATAGACGACCTGCGACGCCAGGGGGCGCAGGTGACAACGATTTTCGGCATCGGCCGTGTGTGCCACATCGCTTTCTGGGAGCCACATTTTGCTGCCGAGTTCGCCTCCGAGGACGAGTGGAAAAGACAGACGCATCGGCTGGGGGCAAAGCTGCATCCGCTGACCATCGAGCAAAATGCGATTACCAGCTTCAAGAGTCGCACGACGCTTGTGCCCGCCTATGCCAATACCATCGGCCCGGCACTGTTTTTGTCTGCCGATTGGATCATCGGCGGGGCCGATGGTACCCTCGGTCGGGGAATGCAATGGCAAGGATTGTCCATGTGGATGACGCTCCACCATCCGCCTACACCGTGGATACCCAGCTCGTACATGCCGACACAGCCCGGGCGGCTGTTTTACTTGCGCGAACTAGCCGGTCCGTTGGTACCCGAATGCCACTGAGCAGCCCAGGGTCTTGCCAAAAGAGCCGTCAACAGCGGCGGATGACCCCCACGAGCACCCCGACGATCTCGATGTTGCGATCGGGTGTGACATAGATAGGCTGCATGGCCTCGTTGGCCGGTTCCAGACGGATTCTGTTTCTTTCGCAATAAAATCTTTTGAGGGTCACTTCCCCATCCACCACCGCCACCACGCGCTGACCGTTTTGTGCATCCGGCTGCCGACGCACCAGGATGTAATCCCCGTCCTGGATATGATCCTCGATCATCGAAGAGCCCTGGACTTCCAAGGCGATGACCTTTGGGTCGCTGAACAGGTCCCCCAGATCCAGCTCTCCTGGCACTTCCTGAGCGACGATGGGCGCGCCAGCCGCTACGCGACCGTACAACGTCACCGGCCTGAGCAACATACTGTGTCCGCGAGGCCAGATGGCCCGAGCGGCATGAGCACGCCGTTCGATAAATCCTTTCTGCTCGAGAGCCCGCAAATGGCAAACGACTCCGTTGGGCGACCGGATATTGAAGCGTTTGCCGATTTCGCGCACGGTCGGCCCGTACCCCCGTTTGCGGATGGTCTCGCAGATGAACTGGTAAATCGCTTGCTGTCGCGGAGTGAGTGTCGAAGCATCTTGACTCACCTTGGCGCCCTCCTTTTCCCTAGGACGATCTACTCGTTGTCCTGTCTCAGTTCCAGGTGACGCACTTGTACTTTAGTATAGCGCGCACACTTGTTCAAGAGGAGATGGCACGATGGCACCGATCGGCAGTCAGCTGCGGGGCCCCGCGCACACAGCCTGAGCCTCGATAGCCTACGGTCGCTTTGGAATTGACCGGCTGCGGCACAGCCCGATCAGTATGATACCCGTGCTTATGGACCACAGAGTCCACAGAGGAGTTGGGCGGACCGAGATTACCTCGAGGGCAATCTCTGCGTTCTCTGTACCTCTGCGCTCCCTGCGTTCAATAGACCGCGCAGGCACTTTCGCGCCGGTACAAGAGACGCCGTGCCGAAAATGGGCGCCGGTATGTTACAGGAAGCTTTGCGACTGCTCAGCAAAGGGCAAGACCTGCCTGACGCTGTCATGGAAGGAGCCGTGGAGCAGCTGACCAGCGGTCAGGGGGATCCCGTGCAAGCAGCCGGCTTTTTGATGGGCCTGCGTCTCAAGGGGGAGACGGCTGAGGAATTGGCAGCCGCAGTACGCGTCTTGCGCCGGCATATGGTCGTCTTCGATACTGGAACCCGTGCTGTCGCCGATACGTGTGGCACCGGGGGAGACGGATCCAACACATTCAATATCAGCACGGCGGCAGCGTTGGTCGTGGCTGCTTGTGGGCTGCCGGTGGTCAAACATGGCAATCGAGCGGTGTCCAGCAGCAGTGGCAGTGCGGACGTGCTGAGCTATTTGGGTGTCCGCATCGAAGCGCCTTTGGCGACCTGGCGCACGGTCCTCGATGCCTGGGGTTTTGCTTTTTGTTTCGCGCCTCATTTCCACCCGGGCATGCGACACGTGGCAGACGTCCGAAGAATACTCGGAGTGCGGACGGTTTTCAATCTCCTCGGTCCGCTGCTCAATCCAGCACGGCCTGCCTATCAGCTGCTGGGAGTGGCTGGAGAGTCGCTACAAAACTTGCTTGCGGACACTATCGAGCGTGTGGATTTCGGGGACGTAGCCTTGGTGTGCGGTGCACACGGATTGGACGAGGTATCGCTGGCCGGGCCGACGCGGGTGCTGGTCCGCCGCCAGGGCCGCTGGCACCAGGAAACGTGGACGCCAGAAGGTCTGGGACTGCCCGAACTCCCTACCGATGCCATCCGCGTGCATCGAGTCGAGCAAAGCGCGGCCCTTATGGAAGCCGTACTGCGAGGCCAGGACGGGCCGTCGCGCTATTGGGTACTGGCCAATGCTGGCGCCACCTTATGGCTTGCCGGGCGTGCGGAGTCGGTCCGAGAGGGCATCGAACAAGCTGCCCGTGTCCTCGACGACGGCTTCGCCTGGCATGTGCTCGAGCGCATCGTGCGGGCAACGCAATAGGATTACCGGCATATGGCACGGAAAGTAGCCATAGTGAGCGATTCGGGGATAGACGGCGCCTTGGCTCTGGCGACGGCCATGTTCGACCGCCGTCTCGATGTGGTGGGAGTCGTAGCCAGTGCGGGTAACGTGTCGGCAACGCAGGCAACGCGCAATGTGCAAACACTGGTATCGTATTTGGACCCGCCTAAGTGGCCTCGCTTGGGGGCTGCGTTGCCGGTGGAGTACGATCTCGATGGCCGGCAGCTGCACGGACCGAGCGGTCTAGGTGCCCTGGAAGTGCAGCCTGTCGAGCTCCATCACAGCCATCCAGGGGACAAACTCCTGGCCGACACCATTCGCAGCTTCGGCGGAGAACTGACCCTCCTCAATCTCGGCCCACTCACGTTGTTGGCCACGCTTTTCGAACGGGAACCGGAACTGGCCCGCTTGGTTCGCGACATCGTGGTCGTGGGGGGCTCGTGGCGCGAACCAGGCGACGTGTCGGCGGTTGCCGAATTCCATATGTACTGCGACCCGGCTGCCGCCCGCCGCATACTCCATCTCGGTGCCCCGGTAACGCTTCTGCCCCTGGATGTCACGCGCCGTCTCCTGGTGGCTCCTGCCGAACTGTTCCAGTGGACCGATAAAGATTGCCATCGGCACCGACTGCTGCGGCGCATCGCCTCTTACGGGTTCTGCGCCTGCGCGCAATATTATGGCATCGAAGGTATCTACTTGCAGGACTTACTCGGCGTGTGCTACTTGTCGCGCTTCGCTCTATTCAAAGCCCAGCCCATGAGCGTGGATGTGGAAACACGCGGCGAGTTGACGCGCGGCATGACCGTTTTCGATCTGCGGCCCCGGGTGAGCCGGCCGCACAATGTGAACGTGGCGCTCGAAGCCGACATCCAAGGAGTGCGCGACTACTTGCGTCAGGTTCTGTCGAGTATGGACTAGTCATGGCCTACAGTGCCGGCTCTGCTGCCGCACCGCGTACGTCCCCGCGCATCAGCACAGCTGCCAGCCTGCGGGCGTGCTCATCGTAGGCGCTTTCGAAACTTTGCTGAGCAACCGGCTCTCCCACGAGCACAGCACTGGTCAAGACCGGCGGCATGACGCCCGCCGCTATTAAGCGCTGGGCAATTTCTACCTTGAGGCAATTGACGATCAGGCACCCCCCTATGGTCGAGCCAGGGGCAACGGGAACCGCAAGGCCGGGCAAGGCCACCATAGCATCGCCGGGGGGCGCACCCGTATCCAAGGCCATGTCGCACACCTCGTGCAGTTTGCCGCCCGTCGGATGCTGTGAGCGACTGCGCAGGGCATGCTGGAAACTGACGACTGCGATCGTGCGCACGCCGTGCTCCCGAAAGATGTGCGCCATCTCGATAGGTACTACGTTGCATCCGCTGTTGGAAACGATCACCGCAGTGTCGCGGCGGTCCAAATGAAAGTTGCGCAGTATGCGGGCAGCCAGACCGGGGACATTTTCTAGGAACATCGCTTGACGTTGGCCGTTACAGCCGACCACCAAGTTGTGATAGGTCAACGACAGCTCGACGATGGGATTGAAGCCAGGAAAGCTACCGTAGCGCGGCCACATTTCCTCAACCATAATGCGGCTGTGGCCCGATCCGAACAGATGGACTACCCGACCGGAAGCTATGGACTCGGCGCACCAGTCGGCGGCTCGAGCGATAGCAGCCGCTTGCTGGCCAATGCGCTGGAGCAGGTCCTGGCATTTTTCCAAATACCTATGCATGGCGCTTGCCGAAGCCACGTGGGGTCTCCTCATGCCGTTGTCGTGCCGGGCAGATGTCGCGGTCGCCTGGTGCGCCGCACAGTTGCCGCTTGAATATATACCTTGCAGACGCTACCTTTTAGACCACAAGGTGGTCAGAGTCCACACCTACGGAGATGGGGCGGGCGCGAAAAGAGCGGCCGCTGACTGGTTTTATCGCGGGCTTCCAGGAGGCGACCAGCTATGAGCAGTGGGCTGGCAGAGCGACGCGGCGCCCACGGGCCGCGCATCCGACTGTCGGTGATGATGTTCATCGAGTTTTTCATCTGGGGGGCGTGGCTGCCGCTCATCTTTGGCTACCTGCCCCAATTGGGCTTCAACGCCGAATGGCAGCAGCCGCTGATTCTGGGGGCTTTCAATCTGGCCGCCTTTACTGCCATGTTCTTCAGCACCCAGTTCGCGGACCGGCACTTTGCCGCGGAGCGCTTCTTGGCCTTCAGTCACCTGATAGGGGGCGCGGCCATGCTAGCGCTGGCTTGGGTGACCGATTTTTGGCTCTTTTTCAC
>Ga0209989_100028_pt1 | contig 27897 bp, 23 predicted proteins | sample Antgeofumaro1A2B_FD_188083 | JGI IMG/M metagenome (GOLD analysis project Ga0209989, IMG submission 188083) | Geothermal fumarole subsurface microbial communities from Mt. Erebus, Antarctica - 1A2B (SPAdes) (version 2) | ecosystem: Environmental > Terrestrial > Volcanic > Fumaroles | place: Mt....
CTATGACCGGGAAAAACTGCAGGAGCGTCTGGCTAAATTGTCCGGCGGTGTCGCCCAGATCAAAGTAGGTGCGGCCACTGAAACCGAAATGAAAGAGCGTAAAGCGCTCTACGAGGATGCTTTGCACGCCACCCGCGCAGCACTAGCCGAAGGCATCGTCCCTGGAGGCGGCGTCGCTCTCATCCATGCTGCCAAAGCTCTCGACAAACTGCACTTGGAAGGCGACGAGCAATTCGGCGTGCAAGTGGTGCAAGCGGTCCTGGACATACCGGCGCGACTGATCGCCGAGAACGCGGGCCTCGACGGTGCCGTCGTCGCTAACAACATCCGCCGCAGCAAGGACAAGAACTACGGGTACGATGCCCAAGCCGAGCGCTATTGCGACTTGCGCAAGGCCGGTGTCGTGGATCCGGTCAAAGTGACGCGCTGCGCTCTGCAAAATGGTGCCAGCGTCGCCTGTCTGTTGCTGACCACCGAAACGCTGGTCGCCGATATCCCGGAGAAAAAGAAAAAAGCGCCCACGCCTCACCGTGACGAGCACGGCATGGGCGACCTCGACATGTAAACATGCTTACGACCAACGCCTGGTTGGCTGAGTGCGGATGGTTCCGTCGCTCGGCCCGCGGAAAACCACGCGTCGCGACACGATCAACGCTATGGTTCGACTAGGGATAGGCAGAAAGGAGTGGTGACGATGAAGATTCGACCCTTGGATGATCGCGTCGTCATCGAGCCGCTGGAGGCCGAAGAGAAAACGGCCGGCGGCATTGTCTTGCCCGACACAGCCCGGGAAAAACCGCAGCGCGGCCGGGTCGTCGCCGTGGGCCCGGGCAAATTGCTCGAAGATGGCACGCGCGCCCCTATGTCCGTCGCCAAGGGCGATGAAGTCATCTTCGGCAAGTACTCCGGTAGCGAAGTCAAAGTGGACGGAGTCGAGTACAAAATCATGCGGGAGACCGACATCCTGGCCAAGATCGTGAAGTAGCTCCTGGCGCCAGGGTGCCTCCGCAGACCGTCTCCCGTAGGCTTCGGCATACGGGTCGGGAGCAACATGGTGTGGACCATCGGAGTTGTCTGCCATCGGCAGGCAGAGACTCTGGCTTTTCCAGCGAGCGAAAGGAGACTCGGGTATTATGGCCAAGCAACTCATGTTCACCGATGAAGCTCGCAAGAAGTTGCTTGCGGGCGCTGAAAAACTCGCCAAGGCCGTAGGGATCACCCTGGGACCTACTGGCCGCGTGGTGATCGTCGAAAAAAGCTTCGGCGGCCCTACCGTCACCAAGGATGGCGTCACCGTGGCCAAAGAAATCGACTTGCCGGATCCTTTCGAAAACATGGGCGCCAAGTTGGTCAATGCGGTCGCTCAGAAAACCAGCGACGTAGCCGGCGACGGCACCACCACCGCCACGGTCCTGGCACTGGCCATTTACAAAGAAGGACTGCGCAGTGCCACTGCAGGCGCCAACGTCATGGCCCTCAAACGTGGTATTGACAAGGCCGTCGAAGCCGTCGTCGAGCACTTGCAACAACTGTCCAAAAAGGTCAGCAAAAAGGAAGAAATCGCCCAAGTCGGCGCTATCAGTGCCAACAACGATCCAGTCATCGGCAACCTTCTGGCCGACGCCGTGGAGCGCGTGGGCAAAGACGGCGTCATCCAAGTCGAAGAGGGCAAAACCGCCGAAACTACCGTCGAATACGTAGACGGCATGCAATTCGACAAAGGCTACATTTCGCCTTACTTTATCACCGACCCAGCCACCATGCGCTGCGAGTTGGAAGATTGCTACATCCTCATCCACGAGAAAAAGATCAGCAACGTCCGCGACCTGATCCCGCTGCTAGAAAAGGTGGCGCAAGCGGGCAAGCCTTTGCTCATTATCGCCGAGGACGTGGAAAGCGAAGCCCTGGCACTGCTGGTGGTCAACAAGCTGCGCGGGGTGCTCCAGGTATGTGCTGTCAAGGCCCCCGGTTTCGGCGAGCGCCGTCGGGCTATGCTCGGCGACATCGCCGTGCTCACCGGAGGCACCCTCATCAGCGAAGACCTGGGCATCAAGCTCGAAAACGTCACCCTCAAACAGCTCGGCCAGGCTAAAACCGTGCGCGTCGAAAAGGAAACGTGTACCATCATCGGCGGCGCCGGCAAAAAGGCCGACATCCAGAAACGCATCGAGCAGATCCGCCACCAGATGGAGCAGACCGACAGCGAATACGATAAGGAAAAATTCAGCGAGCGCTTGGCCAAACTGACCGGCGGGGTCGCTTTGATCAAAGTGGGTGCCGCCACCGAAACCGCCATGAAGGAAAAGAAAGGACGCGTCGAAGATGCCTTGCACGCCACACGTGCCGCCGTCGAGGAAGGCATCGTTCCAGGCGGAGGCGTCGCCTTACTACGCTGCCAGGAAGCGGTCGAAAAGCTCCTCAAGAAGCTCGAAGGTGACGAACGCACCGGTGCCGAAATCGTGTACCGTGCCCTGGAAGCTCCTATCCGCACCATCGCCGAAAACTCCGGTCGCGATGGGTCCGTCGTCGCCGACGAAGTGCGTCAGCAAAAGAACGTCAACGTCGGCTTCGATGCCAATACCGGTGAATACGTAGATATGTTCAAAGCCGGGATCATAGACCCTACCAAGGTGGTCCGCACCGCCTTGCAGAATGCCGCGAGTATCGCCGGGTTGATGTTGACTACCGAAGTCCTGGTCACCAAAATCGAAGAAGAAGAGGAAAAGCCCAAGATCGAAGGGGCGGTCCGCTAGCGCACCCTGGGCCATATCAAGCCCAAGCGCCCGACAGACCGGACCGTATCTTGGAAAAGCAGCCGCGATCGGGCGGTCGGGCTTCAGCTCGACCGCTCGTTGCATTGCACGGGGCTGCCGGATCCCTTGTACTCGGAAGTTCGCTCCAAGCTAACTGATCGGCTCTCGTCGCCGGTTGTACCGATACCGAGCAATGGCCATGCACCCGACCCGAGCTCGCGCTCTAAAAATCATGAGGGCGCTCGGGTTCCTCGTGGCTTCGACAGTCGCTCTCACTGCGCGCCCCGCACATGTCGGCGGCAGTCGGATGACCAGGGCGTCGGACGCTTGCAGCACGCAAAAAGCCGTCCCCGGTGCCGGCCGATGCGGTATACACTTTTAATGAGCGTTTTGTCTTACAATTGAGAGGGTTTCGAGCAGGCATGACGACTATGGCCAGCAGACGCGACTATTACGAGATTCTGGGCGTTTCGCGCGACGCCTCGGAGGAGGAGATCAAGCGCGCTTATCGTCGGCTGGCCATGCAATACCATCCGGATCGCAATCCCGGGGACAAGCAAGCCGAGGAACGTTTCAAAGAAGCGGCCGAAGCGTACGAGGTCCTGCGCGACCCCGAAAAGCGCGCACGCTATGACCGCTATGGACATGCCGGCCTGGAAGGCGTGGTCCTCCCGAATTTCCAGAACGTCGAAGACATCTTCGATCTGTTCGGAGATCTTTTCGGATTCGGCGATGTCTTCGGCCCGCGTAGACGCCGGGGTCCGCGTCGCGGCCGCGATTTGGAAATGGTGCTCGATGTGGACTTCCTCGACGCCGCCTTGGGCGCCCACAAGAGCGTCGAAATAGAGCGGCTGGAACACTGCGGCGAATGCCACGGCACCGGCATCCGAAGGGGCAGTCAACCTGCTGTTTGCCCCCGTTGCCGCGGTGCTGGCGTAGTGGTTCAGCGTCAGGGCTTTTTCCAGATCCAAACCACCTGCATGGCCTGCCACGGACACGGCCGCGTCAACACCGATCCTTGCCCGCAGTGCCGCGGCTCGGGTCGCGTTCACGCACGTCGCACCATAGACATTCATATCCCGCCAGGCGTGGATACCGGGACCCGGTTGCGCATCACCGGCGAAGGAGAACCAGGGGACAATGGTGCCCCGCGCGGAGACTTGTACTGCCTCCTGCGCGTGCGCCCTCATCCTCTTTTCCACAGACGGGGTTTGGACGTGTACGTGCAGGTGCCGATAACTTTCAGTCAGGCAGCTTTGGGCACCGAGCTGGAAATACCCACGCTGGAAGGCCGCCAAACCGTCACTATACCCCGGGGCATACAAAGCGGGGAAACCATCCGCTTGCGAGGTCAAGGCATTCGCAGCCTCCACAGTTCCGACCGAGGCGACTTGGTGGTCGAAGTCCATGTCGAAACACCACGGCACCTCTCGCGGCGGCAAGAGGAACTGTTCCGCGAATTGGCAGCCCTCGAGCAAAAGCACGTCTCCCCACAACGCAAGAGCTTTCTCGAGGCGCTCAAAAGCTGGTTTACTCCCACCAGCTCGGCTGCCCCGGGCGCCCATAAGGAGGACAAACAATGAGCGAACCACATACCCAATCCCAGCGGTCACCGGCAACAGAAACGGCTACGACCCAGGAAACGACGGGGCAGGCTACGCCCGACCGCGAGGCGCAGCAGGTCCTGGCCGATCTCGAGCAACTACGCTCTGAACGAGACAAGTACCTGGAGCTGTTGCAGCGTACGCGCGCCGATTTCGAGAATTATCAAAAGCGCATCCGTCGCGATCTGGAGCAAGAAAGACGCTTTGCAGCTGCCCCATTGGCCAAGGATTTGCTACCCGTTATGGATAACCTGGAGCGCGCTTTACACGCAGCAACTCAGGACTCGCCTCTCAAACAAGGCGTAGCTCTGGTCTACAAACAATTGTTGGAAGTACTGCGTCGGCACGGCGTGACCCCGATGGAATGCGTTGGCCAGACCTTCGACCCCCATTTGCACGAGGCCGTGGGTCACGTAGCCAGCCAGGAAATGCCCGAAGGAACAATCGCCCAGGTAGTCGAGCGCGGCTATATGTTGCACGATCGCGTACTCAAGCCGGCACGTGTCCTTCTGGCCTGCGCTGGCTCCGTACCATCGTCCGATGGCAACCAAAACGCGGCCGAAGCAGAGGATCGTCCAGATGCTCCAGCTAAACCGCGGGACAAGTGACCTGCATGATCACCAGCGGACAACGGTTTGCGGCAAGCAGTTTATAGGCGAGCGGCCTCGAATGCCAGCTAAGGTCAGAAAGGATGACAGCCGTGGTGAGCAAGGACATCGCTGGAAAATAGCGGCGCCAAACCGTGCGGATGCCAAGCTGATCAGCTCCATCCGCTCGATCACAGACATTTGCCAAAGGAGGTGCTATGCCGACATACGACTATGTATGCGACCATTGCGAGCATCAGTTCGAGGAATTCCAGTACATCACCGAAGAGCCGCTCAGGAAGTGCCCCAGATGTGGACGTAAGAAACTGCGCAGACTTATAGGTCCCGGCGCTGCTTTGCTTTTCAAAGGCTCGGGGTTTTACATCACGGATTATCGCTCAGAATCTTACAAGGCCGCGGCACGCGCTGAAAAAGAGGCAGCCGGTAAGCCCAACGCGGGTTCTTCAGCTTCCGGCGACACTCACAAAAGCGCCAATTCATCAAAGTCAAGCAAGTAGGTTTCCGATGTCTAAGGTGACTTGTCCCATTTGTGGCAAGGAAATGGAACTTGCCGAGGCTAGCCATCGGCCTGAGTTTCCCTTTTGCGGCCGGCGCTGCAAAACCATTGACTTGGGCCGATGGCTCAGTGAGGAATACCGCATCCCGTTGCGCGAAGAGGACGAACAAGCGGACAAGTCAGCACAATCCGACGAAACAGCTTAGCCGGCCGAGGCATCGGCCGATACCCCTATATCGGGGGACGCGGAACTAAATCCGCGTCCCTTTTACTCTAAAAAAGGACCCATGCCCAGACGGCTTGGTCTGGACATGGGATCCGTTTAGCGCGGCTCAGTAACGTGGAGCCACCCTGCACCGCCTAAGTGAATACTCCCAAGACTTTCCTAATAAGTTTACGTTTTCAACTACTGTGCCAAAAAAGATTAATTCTTCATTAACCTTAGTAAGTTGTTTTGCATCAAAGTGTTGCTAACACTTTGTTAACCATTTGCCCTGCGCAGGTCCACAGCGGATGTTTCCGTTTGGAAACATTTTGTTAACACCGATGTTTCCAAAAGTTAACACTCGCGATATTTTTTTACAAGCGCTTGCGTAAACACAGGCTCGTCGTGGGGCGCTAGCTTTTCAATTTCCATCCTTTTTCCAAACGGGCAGCCCGTTTAGCTTGCCAGGCGTCCCGATTTTAGCTTGTGCCTTTTGGAAACTGACGACAGCAGCCATATCGCTTTTTCAAAGGCCAATCCGTTGGCTCGGCCCAGCGCTGGCCTTGATGACATCTCGAGTGCGTCATTATGCTACAGCGAAATTGCACAGTCAAGCGTAATCATACAGCCAGAACAAAAAGGCCGGCATACAGCAAGTAACGGATTAAACTGTCGTAACTGTTGTAACGGCAGTAACATAGAGACACTTTCATGGAAAAATAATTTCTGGCACGCGAATTGAAAAGAAGGGCAAGTGCAAGGCTGGTTGCGAGTCCCAGCGCTTGCTGCACGAGTTCCTCCTTCCCGACCCTCCCGCACTAGGGCACGGGGTCCGACCCTGGGAGACGTGGGTCAGGCCCCGTGCCACCAGTCTTTTTTACTGATGCTTAGGGATGTTGCGCAACCGTCCTCTTTGATTTTTCCCGACGTGCAGTACGCTTTACCCCAATAATGACTGCGCCCGCACAATTCCCAATTTGCTGCTCAAGATTGGTCCGGATGCTACTCGGCCCAGGCGCTCCGTAAAACTGCGAACAGGATCTGGGGAGTGCACCGCATGGACTTCTTGCTACATTTAATCTGGTGAGCAAGGGCAAGGCGAGATGCCCCTGTCCGCTCGAAGCGTACAGGGCTCGGTCACAGGTTTAGGAGGACTACCTGCTTGGCTCTGGTAGTGCAGAAATTCGGGGGCACGAGTGTAGCGACGGCCGAGCGCATCATGGCTGCAGCTCGACGGGCTATCCGTGCGCGACAAGCTGGCTATCATGTTGTGGTTGTGGTCAGCGCCCGGGGCGATACCACCGATGAATTGATCGCTTTGGCACACGAAATCACCGACCGGCCGCCTAGTCGGGAACTGGACATGTTGCTTGCGACCGGGGAGCAGGTCTCTATTGCCTTGATGGCGATGGCTATTCAAGCGCTGGGGCATCCGGCGATCAGCTTTACAGGTGCGCAGATCGGCATCGTGACCGATAGTTTCCATACGCGGGCACGGATCAAGAACATTTCGACTCGCAGACTGCGGCAAGCATTGGCCGAGGGCAATATTGCCATTGTGGCGGGCTTCCAGGGTGTCAACGACAACTTCGACATTACCACCTTGGGCCGAGGTGGCTCCGATACGACCGCGGTTGCTCTGGCAGCCGTGCTCAAACACGACCCCGCTGGCCCTTTCCCGGAGGTGGACTGCGAGATCTATACGGATGTTGATGGCGTGTACACCACCGACCCGCGCTTGGTTCCCGAAGCGCGCAAGATACCCGCCATCAGTTATGATGAGATGCTCGAATTGGCCAGTCTCGGCGCTGGGGTCATGCATTCGCGCAGCATCGAATTTGCCAAGAAATATGACGTTCCCATCCACGTGCGCAGCTCGTTCACGGACGCCGAGGGGACATGGATCGTCCCGGAAACGGCGTGGATGCATCAGGTGCCTGTGTGCGGTCTGGCGATGGTGCGCGACGAGGCACGGGTGCATTTGGCCGGAGTCCCCGACCTGCCAGGAGTCAGTCACCGCATCTTCTCCGCGCTGGCAGATGCCCATTTGGTGGTGGACATGATCGCCCAGAACGTGGGTAGCGCCGGGCGCGCAGAGATCGGCTTTACGGTCCTGCAATCCGATCTTTCTCAGGCACTGACCATCCTCGAACCGTTGGCCCGTGAATGGGGCGCTTCCCTTACCTACGAAGAGCGTCTTTGTAAGGTATCCCTGGTGGGGGCCGGTATGAAGACACACACCGGCGTGGCACAGCGCGTCTTCCAGGTTCTCGGCGACGCCGGCATCAATATCCGCATGATCACCACCAGCCCCATCAAAATCTCGCTGCTGGTAGACCGGGACCTAGGCGTGACCGCACTGCGACTCATCCATCGCGCCTTTCGTTTGCACGAGCCGCGCCCAGGAGAGCAAGAGTGGAACACTATCAAGGCAGACATTCTGACTCCGCGACGCACGGTGCCGGCGCCTCTGTTCGGCACGGCTGGGTTACTCTCGTCCATGGAAGACATCATCGTCAGCGATATTGCCCTGGAAGATACCCATGGCCGTATTACCTTGCAGGATTTGCCCGATCGGCCTGGGGTATGTGCGCATATTTTCTCGGCTATAGCTGCCGCCGGGATCGTGGTGGACATGATCGTACAAAACCCCAAAGGACAAGGATTCGCGGAACTGTCTTTCACCGTACCGCGCGAAAATCTGGAACACGCCTGGCACATTGCCCGGCGAGCGCTGCAGGAGATCCATCCGTCGGGCCGAGCCATTGCCGATCCGGACATCGCCACGGTAGCTGTGGAAGGCGTAGGTATGCGCAGCCACAGCGGTGTAGCACGCCGTATGTTCGGCGCTCTGGCACAGCAGGGGATCAACATCGAGATGATCAGCACCAGTGAAATACGCGTCGAAGTGGTGGTCGAACGCCGCCATGCCCAAGCCGCCTTGGAGTGCTTGCGGCGAGCATTCAGCAGGCAGTCCGTTTGCGCTTAGCGGCCCAGCCAGGACACAGCTCCAGCCGGCTGTAGATTTTGCTTGCAGAGACTCGCTTTTCTGCTACGATAAATCCACGACCACAAGAAGGGGCGCGTTGCCCGGATCCCTCCAGCTCCGTTTCCCGAGGAGGGGCGGATATGTTCGGCTGGCCGGCAGCATTACACCAGCGTTCTAGCACGCAAGAGGCACTGACTTCGAGGCGCGATATCCTGCGGCTCGGCGCACTCGCGCCCGTCACGGGCTTGACTCTTGCCGAGCTATTTGCGGCGGAAAAACACAATGCGGCCCGGCGTGTGCCGGCACGATCGTGCATCCTGGTCTTCATGGAAGGGGGACCGTCCCATATTGACCTGTGGGACATGAAGCCTCATGCGCCTCCGGAGATCCGCGGCGAATTTGCGCCGATTGCCACTTCCGTTCCCGGGCTGACCGTCTGCGAACATCTTCCTCGTCTAGCCCGCTGGATGCACCTGCTGCTGCAAATCCGCTCGGTGCATCACACGATTACCGATCATAATGCGGGCACATACTATATGCTCACCGGGCGCTATCCCATCGAAGGCGGCCGACTGATCGTGGCCAATAGCCCGACCAATTTTCCTCCTTACGGCGCCGTGCTCGCCCGCCTGCGACCTGCCGGACGCCCGCTACCCGAGTTTGTGCATATCCCCGAGTTCATGTCCAACAACGGCGTAGACATTGCCGGGCAATCGGCCGGTTTTCTCGGGCCCTCCTGCGAACCGTTCGTCGCCGGGGATCCAAGTCTGCCGGACTATCGTATCCCTGGCCTGAGCAGTATCGGTATCGCAGATGTGCATTTGGCGGATCGTGTAGCCCTACACCGGCATTTGGACCGGTGGTCGAGATGGGCCGATTCGCCCGCTGTGGAGCGGATGGATGGTCTGCAACGTCGCGCTCTGGCGATGCTGGCTGCACCCGAAGTACGCCGTGCCTTCGATCTCTCCCATGAGCTGATGACCATCCGCGAAAAGTACGGCATGGATCGCGGCTCCGACCGGTCCATCGAGGCGCGCCACTTCGGGGGACTGCCACACCTGGGTCAATGCATGCTCTTGGCGCGGCGCCTGATCGAAGCGGGAGTGCGGTTGGTCACTGTCTGTACAGGCCGACGTATTGACCAAGCTTGGGACACGCACCGGCAGCACTTCCCGCTGCTCAAAAAGTCGTTGTGCCCTTATTTCGACCGTGCCTTCGCGGCGCTGCTCGAGGACTTGCACGACCGCGGGCTGTTGCACGAGACGCTGGTGGTGTGCATGGGGGAATTCGGGCGCACGCCTCGCTTAGGGTATGTCACTTCGGGCGCGGGTGCGGCCCGCGACGGACGCGACCACTGGCCGTATTGCTACACGGTCTTGCTGGCGGGAGCAGGTCTACCCGGAGGCACCGTTTATGGCAGCTCCGACCGCTTTGGGGCCTACCCAAGTCGCGACCCGGTAACGCCCGAGGATATTGCAGCGACGATTTATCATGCTCTGGGGGTGCCCCCCGACACGATCCTGCGCGACCCACAAGATAAACCATACACGCTGGCGACAGGCCGTGTTCTGAAGAACCTGTGGGGCATACCATAACCGGATGGGCTGCACTCCCTATGCCACCAGCACCCGACCGCGGGCAGTGTACGAAGAGCATCGTCGGGAGGACCTGAGCCATGCTGCGAATGGCTGCGCCTGGTACATCCACTGCGTGCACGCGAAGATCGTTTTTGCAGATCGGGGCATCCAGCGTGCTGGGACTGTCCTGGCCCGCTTTGTTGCAAGCTCGTGCCAGTTCGGCCGGCGGCTATCTGCAGCCCAAGATTCGCTCGGTGATCCTGTTGTGGCTCTGGGGCGGCCCCAGCCACCTGGATACGTTCGATCCCAAGCCGGACGCTCCGGCGGAGTATCGTGGCCCGTTCGCCGCTATCCCGACCCGTGTGACCGGCGTCCGCGTCTGCGAACTGTTTCCACGGGTGGCCAGTAGCGCCGACCGGCTGCTCATCGTTCGCTCCTTGCACACCTTTTCCAACGATCATGGCGTGGCAGGCACCATCGGTTTGACCGGCAGTCACAGCGGTGCTGTCAATTTGGGGGGCGCGATGCTCGCCGGGTCGGTGCGACCCGCCCTCGGGGCCATGGTGGCGCGTGCCCAAAAACGCCACCTAGCTGTCCCGCCTTACCTGGTCCTAGGCGGCCGTTTGCATCAAGGAAAAAAGACCATCGTCGGCGAAGGCGGCGGGCCGCTGGGGGCCCAATACGATCCGTTCCGCGTAATCATGGATGCAGCAAGCGGCCCGCGGCTGCAGGCACTCGAACTCCCTGCCGAACTTACCTTGGACCGGCTCGACCAGCGCCATCAGCTGTATACGCAACTCGAGCGACTCGAAAGGCAAGTAGCGGCCTGGGCGCAAAGCAGTTCTCTCGATGCCTATCGCGCTCAGGCATTTTCCATGCTGCTTGCGCCGCAAGCCCGGCGCGTCTTCGATTTATCCACAGAGCGCGAAGCCCTGCGCGATGCCTACGGGCGCACACGCTTCGGCCAAGCGTGCCTACTGGCGCGCCGACTGGTCGAGCACGGCGTCCCGTTCGTCCAGGTGAACTGGAGCGACCATGTCGAAGCCGAAGAGGATGCCGGCGACGGCGGCTGGGACCTGCACTATCGCAACTTCCAAATCCTCCAAGACCGACACGCGACCATTTTCGACTGTGCCTTCGCTACCCTGATCGCCGACCTCGATCGCCGCGGGCTTTTGTCCTCCACTTTGGTCTTGGCCCTGGGCGAGTTCGGCCGTACGCCGCGTATTAACAACAAAGCGGGCCGCGATCACTGGGAGCATTGCTACTGCGCGTTGCTGGCCGGCGCCGGCATCAAAGTAGGTACAACATACGGTGAAAGCGACCAGCGTGCCGAGCATCCCCGCTCCCATCCTTGCACACCAGCCGATCTTATCGCTACCGTGCAGCACCTGGTCGGGATCAGTCGCGACCAGGCTACTTTGCTCAATATCGCCGTAGACGGTCGAGTCCTCGACGAAATACTCGACTGAGAAGACTTAGGTGTCGCCCTACGTTGGCTCGTTGCGCCAGCCAGATCCGGCCGAGCCATATCTACAGTTTTTCGGGAGGCCCGGGCCATGGCCCAAACACTTCTGGCACACGCCCGGCACATACTGTCTCGCCGCCTTCGCTTCTTCGACTGTTCGTCGCTGCCTGGAGGGGGAATATGCTTGCGCAGGGTAGGCCCAGTGTCTATCATGATGGCGTGGTCGCTCGCCCGAACGCCGGGGAGCATCTGCAAACGCGCGGTTGTGCAATGTCCAGAAAGGAGGCAGCAATGGGGAACCTGGCAAGAGTTCTTGGGATTGTCGCTTTCGTGCTGGCAGTGGCGCTGGTATGTGCCGGCGTGCAAAAGAGTAGCGCCCAGGAGAAAGAAGCCATCGCTCTGTTCAATGGCAAAGACTTTACCGGCTGGCGCATGTTCGTGGACCCGAAGGCTAACGTCAAACCGCAAGACATCTTCCAGGTGCAGGACGGGGTCATCCGCGTGGACGGGAGCGTCAACGGCTACCTCATCACCGAAAAAGAGTACGGGGATTATGAACTGAACCTGGAATGGCGCTGGGGATCCAAAGTGACCCGTGGACGTAACAGCGGAGTCTTCGTGCATGTTTCCGGTCCCGACAAAATCTGGCCCAAAGGAGTCGAGGCACAGCTGATGTCCGGCCATGCCGGTGATTTTTGGCTCGTAGACGGCTTCAAACTCACAGTGGATTCCTCGCGCCGCGATCCGAAAATAGATCGCCACTATTTCCGTACGAAAGACAACGTCGAGAACCCCATCGGTCAGTGGAATCGCTACAAAATCACATGCAAGGGCGACACCGTCTGCCTGGAAATCAACGGTCAACCGGTCAATGAGGGTACCGGCGCCGAACGCACCAAGGGCAAAATCTTGCTGCAGTCCGAAGGGGCCGAGATATTCTTCCGCAACATCTATTTGAAGCCTTTGCAATGAGCGCAGTGCGGCAGGAGGCCGCCTAGCGGCATGGAGCAGAGCCCGTGGCGACGGATGCTACGGGCCTGCTGACCCTTCCACCGGCACTTTAGATCACGGTGCCATCGGGCACGGCGACTCCTTTGGGAATGACCACGATGCCATCGCGGATGACATAGTTGGGGCCTTCGTCTTCTGTCACGCCGCGCGCGTTCACTATGCGCACGTTACGCCCGATGCGGCAGTCTTTGTCAATGATAGCTCGTTCGATGACCGAGCCGTCGCCGATGCCCAAATCGGGCCATCCCAGGCTCCGGTTGCGCTGTTTTTCTTCGTCGGTCTCGAAACGGTCGGCGCCGATGACGACAGTATCGCGCACGGTCACCTGCCGGCCGATTTGGCTGCGTACCCCGAGGACACATCGGCACAGTTTGGTACCCGCGCCGACCACGCACCCGTCGCTGATCAAGCAGTGCTCCACGGCAGCTGCGTTGATACGGCTCGCCGGCAGGAAGCGCATGCGCGTGTAGATCACCCCTTGGGGGGTGTAAAAATTGAAGGGCGGTGTCTCGCTGGTCAGTGCCAAATTGGCCTCGTGGTAGGCTCTGATCGTCCCCAGGTCTTCCCAGTAGCCATCGAACAGGTGTCCCAAAACACGGTAGCGCCGGTACGTATCCGGAAACAAATCCTTCCCGAAATCGGTGTAGTACGGCACGCGGCTCAGGAGTTCGATGAGCACATCGCGCTTGAAAAGATAAATGCCCATGCTGGCTAGGTGCGTGCGTCCGCGAGCGGCGATGCCTTTGTGCTCGATCCACGACTCCGGCGTGCGCAGTCGCTCCACGAGCGCCGGCTCTTTGGGCTTTTCGAAAAAGTCCACGACCTGGCCCCGCTCGTCCAGGCGGACAATGCCCAGTCCGCTACATTGGTCCTGGCGCACGGGAATCACGGCGATCGTGATATCCGCTCCTCCCTGACGATGAGTCGTCAAAAACTGTCGGAAATCCATCCGATACAGCTGGTCGCCAGACAGGATGAGCACATCGTGGATCCAGTCCTCTTGCAGTCTCGACAGGTGCTGCCGGACGGCGTCGGCCGTTCCCTGGTACCAGTCAGCCCGCTCCATGGTTTGCTGCGCTGCCAGGATTTCCACGAACCCGTTGCTGAACGGATCGAACTTGTAGGTGTTGGCGATGTGCCGATGCAAGCTGACACTCAAAAACTGCGTCAAAACGTAGATGCGATTGAAGCCGCTATTGATGCAATTGCTGATGGGGATATCCACGAGCCGATACTTGCCTGCCACCGGCACGGCAGGTTTGCTGCGGTGCCGGGTCAGAGGATACAACCTGGTGCCTCTTCCCCCGCCGAGGACGAGACTGACGACATCGAGCATAGCGAGCGCCCCATAATGCTTGGACTGCGACGATACGCTAGCGCATGAGAATATTTTACCGATCGCCGGGGTTGGCCGGAAGGTCCCTCGAGGGGATGCCCAGGGGTTTGCGCCGGGGCTACCGAATGCACCCCGAAGGTATTGTCGAGTGGCCATCGCAGGATACACCCTGGAATGCCACCTGGTTTCCGTTAAGATATCTTCAGCCGGTAAAGCCAAGCAATCGTACACGAGAGGGACAAAAACATGAACCTCGAGCGCATCGGACTTCCATGCATGTCGGCGATTGTCGCTCTCCTGCTACTTCCGTGCATCGGCGCGGGCCAGGACAAGCCCGCAGCCGACGAAAGCGCCTTACGGCGTGAACTCCAGGAGCTGAACCTGGTCGTCGGCGACGATCCCATCCAAGCCAAAATCGAGGCACTGACTGCCGATGCGGCCCGTGCCAAAAAGCTGCTGGCCGCGGCTAGCAAAATGGCCAAAGAAAAGGCCGACGCCTTCAATTACAACGCCGCTTTTGTACTTCTGTCGGTGGCGCGTCATGTGCGGGATGTGGACAGCGGCAGGGTCTTCTTCGAGATTTGTGAATCTACGGCGCGCAAACTGCAGAGCGAAAACAAACGCGCCAGCGCTTTCGACGAATGGACCGATCTGCTTTTGGCTACACGCAAGTACAAGGAAGCCCAACAAGCAGCCAAGCAGTTCCTCGAAAGCCGCGCTGAAGATACCGAGGAAGTGCGTGTTGCCCGCGTCCTGATGATGTTCAAACTCATCCGCGTGACTGCCCTACTGGGTCAAATGGACGAGGCAGAGAAACTCCTGGAGCCGCTCAAGAAACTTTTCCCGGATTCCGTTTTGACCCAGGAGACCGAAGCCTGGCTGTATCAGTTCCAGGGCAAGTACGACGAGGCAGCCAAAATCTACGAAAAGCTGCTCGACAAGACCGACAACGAGCGATTGCAAGACGCACTCCACTATGCCCTGAGCGGCGTCTACGCCGAAGCAGGCAATGTGGACAAAGCCGCCGAACACCTGCAAATCCTGCTCAAAAAGAATCCGGACAGTCCACGTTATAACAACGACCTGGGCTACATTTGGGCGGATCACGATCGCAATCTCGAACAAGCAGAAAAAATGATCCGCAAGGCCGTGGACAAGGAACCTCAGAACGGTGCCTACCTCGACAGCCTGGGCTGGGTCCTTTACAAAAAGAAGCAGTACCAAGACGCTCTGAAATACTTGGAAAAGGCGGTCTCGTTACCCGACGGGGAGCATCCCGAGATATACGACCATCTAGGCGACGTCTACCTGAAACTGGGACACAAAGAAAAGGCCATCGCCGCCTGGCGCAAAGCCATCGAGTTGTGCGAGAACAACTTCCGCGACCGTAAGCGCAAGCAGGCCATCGAGCACAAATTGCAACAGGCAGGCGCTGCACAGGCAGGACAACAGTGAGGATGGATCATGCTGGAACAGTACTTCGGTCTGCGAGGACGTGTGGCCTTGATCACCGGCGGCAGCCGCGGGCTGGGCCGCGCCATGGCTCGCGGTCTGGCTCAGGCCGGTGCCGACATCGTCATCAGTGCCCGGCGGGCAGAGGAATTGCTCGACGCCGCTCAGGATATCGGCCGCAGCGGCGTGCGCGTCCACACGGTCGTCGCCGATATGACCCAACGCGACCAGGTCGAAAGGCTCGCCCGCGAGGCGATCAACGCCTTCGGTCGGGTGGATATCCTCGTCAACAACGCCGGCAGCAACACACCTCAGCACCTGGAACAAATCCAGGACGAAGTGTGGGATCAACTGGTCGAGCTCAATTTGCGCTCGGTTATGGCCTTGTCGCGTGCCCTGGTACCGCACATGAAGGCTCGTCGCTGGGGGCGCATCATCCATATCGCGTCCATCATGGCCTTCATTTCCAAAGAGGGTCGTAGCGCTTATTCGGCTACGAAAGCAGCACTTATGGGCTTGGCACGCGCTACGGCATTGGAGCTGGGTCCCTTTGGTATTACGGTCAATTGCATCGCCCCAGGGCCTTTCCTCACGGAATTGCCGGGCAAGCTCCTCTCCGAGGAAGAAAAGCGACAATTCAGCCAACGCACCGCTCTGGGCCGCTGGGGCGAGCCCGACGAACTCATCGGACCTGTCCTGCTTCTAGCTAGCGAAGCAGGACGCTATATTACCGGCACCACGCTGGTCGTGGACGGAGGCTTTTTGGCGCGCTAGGTTTTTTGCCACCCAGAGCTGTCTTGCTGCGGTGGTCCTCCTGAGAAAACGGCATTTTGTCGAACCAAACCAGTGATCGGCAAAATGGGAACGAGGCTCGCAAAGGAGTTGCCGATGTCGAAGTTGTCACGCTGCTACTTGCTAGGGAGTGTGGTATGGATGGGGCTAGCGATCGGCGCGCTTGCAGCTCAGGAGCGTGCTCCGCATTCGGCCGTCAAGCCGGTGCCCCGCGATGCCAAGTGGCTCAAGCGGCACGAACAATTCGTGGACATGGCCAAACGAGGCGGCATCGAAGTCCTCTTTCTAGGTGACTCCATCACCGATGCCTGGGGCGGCGAAGGACACCACCCGAAAGCCCCCGGCACCGAGGTCTGGAAACGCGAATTCGAGCCTCTCAAGGCGGCCAATTTCGGCATCGGCGGCGATCGAACGCAGCATGTTCTGTGGCGGCTGCAAAACGGGGAACTGGACGGTATCCGTCCCAAGGTGGTCGTGCTCATGATCGGCACCAACAACTCCAACGGCAACGACAACACTGCCGAAGAGATCGCCGAAGGAATCATCGCCATCGTCCATGAGATTCACAAACGCTCGCCGCACACCCGCGTCTTGCTTCTCGGGATCTTTCCGCGCAATACCGCCAAAACGCCCGAAGCCAACAAAGAGCAAATGGACAAAATCCGCAAGGTCAACGCCCTCATCAGCAAGCTCGATGACGGCGGCAAGACGGTCAAGTATCTCGATATCGGCCACCACTTCTTGGCCCCTGATGGTTCGATCCCCCGGGACATCATGCCCGACCAATTGCACCTGAGTCCCAAGGGCTACGAGATATGGGCCCGTGCGATCAAAGAGCCGCTTGTGCACCTGCTCAACAAGCAGTAGACCCCAATAAAGGACCCCGTACCATGGAGCAAGGAAAGCATGGGAATAAAGTGCCAACCGATCAGCCGTCGTCCATTTGCTCCAGCCAGTGCCCCAGCCGGTCGCGTTTGGCTCTGAGGTAGCGGACGTTTTCCGGCGTGGGCGGTATTTCCAGCGGGACACGCTCGACGATGCGCAGGCCGTATCCGTCCAGACCGACCACTTTTTTGGGGTTGTTGGTCAGCAGTTTGATTTTGCGAATGCCTAGGTCCACGAGGATCTGAGCGCCGATGCCGTAATGCCGCAAGTCCGGCGGGAAGCCGAGTTGCAGATTGGCCTCTACGGTATCCATGCCGTGCCGGTCCTGGAGGTGGTAGGCGCGCAGTTTGGCCAATAGGCCGATACCGCGTCCTTCCTGGCGCATGTAGATCAGGGCCCCTTTGCCTTCGGCAGCGATCATTTCCAGAGCCCGATGCAGCTGCGGACCGCAATCGCAGCGTAAACTGCCCAAAATGTCGCCGGTCAAGCACTGACTGTGGATGCGTACCAGGACCGGTTCTTTTTGCTCGGGCGTCATCCCGTCCACTTCGACACCGATACCGCCCATGCATAACGCCAAATGCGGTTCTGGGTCCACTACCGATGTGTACACGAACAGGTCGAACTCGCCGAAGCGGGTCGGCAGCTTGAGGGACAACTCGCGGCGGATCAATTTTTCGCGCTGGCGCCGGTATTTGATCAGATCTTCGATGGTGCACATCTTGAGCCCGTGCCGACGACAAAAGTCGCGCAGATAGGGCAGCCGCGCCATGTGGCCGTCGGGAGCCAGGACCTCGCAAATCACCGCGGCCGGCTTGAGGCCGGCAAGCCGACACAAATCCACACTCCCTTCTGTATGTCCGGCCCGCACCAGCACGCCGCCTTCACGCGCCCGCAACCCCGGCACGTGGCCTTTGCCACGAATGATATCGTGCGGCGTACTCCGGTCGTCTATGGCCACCTGAATAGTACGCGCCCGATCGAAAGCGCTGGTCCCGGTGGTAATGCCCGTGCGCGCGTCAATATAAGGGGTGAAAGCCGTGGCCTGGGGGTCGAGATGATTGCTGGGCAACGGTTCTAGACCCAGTCGCTCGCATATCTGCGGCGCCATGGCCAGGCACAACAGCCCGCGTGCATGCGTGAGCATGAAATTGACCGCCTCGGGGCAGACCTTTTCTGCCGCCAACACCAGGTCCCCTTCGTTTTCCCGATGTTCGTCGTCCACCAGCACGATCATGCGCCCGGCGCGCAGTTCGTCGAGCGCCTCTTCGATCGTGCAAAAAGCGATGCGATCCTGATCGTCAATAACTCGTTCCTTGTCCATGTCTTTGGCACCTTTTCAAGCTCGCGCCATAATACCAAGTTCGTAAATCCTTGGGTCGCGGCCCCGTTCAAGGCAGGAGCATCACGGAATAGCGCTCGCTGCCGGACGTGGTGCAAGCGATGGATCCGCGATATGGACGACGCGCCCGCCGACAACGGTGAGCAAGACCGCTGCTCGGTCCAAGCACTCGATCTCCGCCGGATCGAGAATATCCCGCGAGAGCACCACGAGATCCGCTGCCTTGGACACTTCGAGCGTGCCCCGATCTTTTTCGACGCCTGCCGCGTAGGCCGACCCCAGCGTGTAAGCTTGCAAGGCGGTTTCGACAGATATTCTTTGTGCGGGGAACCATCCCTGGGGATGTCGTCCGTCGAGCGTGCGCCTGTGGACGGCGGCAGCGATTCCCGCGAGCGGGTCCAAAGGGGCCACAGGCCAATCGGAGCCGAAGGCTAGCACCGCACCCGCCTCGTGCAAGCTGCGGCACATGTACGAGCGGGCACACCGCTCGCGGCCGATGCGCGCTTCGGCCCAGCGGCCGTCGTCCACAATATGGTATGGCTGCATGGAAGCGATGACGCCGAGCTGCCCGAAACGCTGCCAATCGCCGGTGCACAAATGTTGGGCATGTTCCACGCGGAAGCGTCTGCTACGCGCCGCCGGCCCAGGTGCCACCCGTTCATATATATCCAGCAGCTCCGCATTGGCGCGGTCGCCGATTGCGTGCACGGCTATCTGCAAATCAGCGGCGTCGGCTTGCCGGATCCACTGCTCCAGCCGTGCCGGTGGAGTGACGAACACACCCGTATTGTTCGGTTCGTGCACGTAAGGCTCGAACATTTTGGCCGTACTGGAGCCGAGCGAGCCGTCCACGAACCCCTTCACCCCTCCCAAGCGCACCCAGTCGTTGCCATAGCCACGCTGCACACCCAACTGGGCAAGTGCTTGCCACTCCGCCAGCGGCCACCACAGGCCGATGCGTACCGTGAGCTTGTGCTCCCTGGCGGCACGCTGATAAGCAGCTAACAGTCGCCGTCGAGTCGCGGTCGGACTGCCGTCCATATCTTCCACGCTGGTCACTCCGAAACGTGCGCATTCGCGCATCGCTGCCTGCAGAGCTTCGACGATTTCTTCGTCTGCAGGCTCGGGCACAAGCCGCGCCACCAAGTCCATAGCGTTGTCGCGCAAAATCCCCGTAGGCTCGCGACTACCCGGCTTGCGCACGATTTCCCCGCCTGGCGGGTCCGGCGTGGCTGCGTCTATGCCCGCCATTTTCAGCGCCACACTGTTGACCAACGCCATATGGCCGTCATAGCGTCGCAAGAACACTGGCCGAGCCGGCACATACCGATCCACTATGTCGGCAGCCGGCAGCTTTCCGGCGAAGGTGCGGTCATGGTCCCAGTCTCCACCCAGCAACCAGCGATCCCGGGGTAGTTTCCTGTCGAACTCTTGCAAGCGACGGCCAAATTCGGCTTCGTCAGGAGCATCCTTGAGTTGCACGCGCGCCAACGATAGTCCGCCGCCGAGAAAATGCACGTGGCTGTCGTGAAACCCAGGCACCACGCGACGACCGCCGAGCGCAATCACTAGCGTCCGCTCGCCGATAAGCGGTCGGACGACTTCATCGCTGCCCACAGCGAGGATGCGACCACTCCAGATAGCTAATGCTTCGCATTCTGGGAGCTTGCTATTGCCTGTCCAGATACGACCGCCCAGCAGCACCAGATCGGCTGTCACTTGTCTCCCCTTACCGGTCGCTTGCCGATCGTTGCCGGTGCGCTCCTGCGACACCAGTGCATAGTTTATTTGCGACTGATTCAAAACTACAGCCCAGAGGATAAGCAAAATACCCATCGCCATCGTACTCCCGTGCGGATGCTGTACGCTATTCTATCCGTAACTTGGGCGGCTGTGTTTGACGCAGCCGGGCACAATTCGCTGATGTCTCGCGGGTCGCCGCGGTTTCGGGCGCACCTCCAGTCAAAAAGGACTGCCCCAAATAAGCTTGCTAGACCGGTTCGGACTTCCGTACCACAGTGACGCCGACTTGTGATCAGCTCCAGGCGCGCTTGCCGATCGTGAAAAAAATCACAATCTCCGATTGACTTTTTCCTCGACGGTCACACAATAGCTCCCTAAACCATTGTTGGTAGCGCGCCAACAAGCGGTCTCGAAGGCTCGAATTGATCGTCAAAGGCTGTTTTTTGCGCCGTGGAGACCGAACACTGGACATATTTACTTGGACAGCAAAGACTTAGGCAGATATGCGCAACTCGCTCAGGTGGGTTTGGAAATGGCTGTCCCGCCTGGGCTGGGCGTCTACTTGGATAGTCAGTTTGGCACCACTCCCTGGCTGACGATATTGGGAGCGGTTTTGGGGCTGGTTCTCGGTTTGTGGCACCTGGTAAGACTATCGGACAATCGTCAACCGAGGACCGGCGCTTCGCCCGACGCGACGAGCAACGAAAAGCGCCAGTGAGTACCTTGGTGGGGATAGCGGTCTATGGGCAGTAAAGCTGGCCACCTGGTAGGTAACCTAGGTGGATTGGCATTTGCCTCTGGGCTGCTTACCGTAGTGGTATTGGCTTCCGATGCTGACTGGAAAGTCTCGTGCCTGTGGGCGCTGGCCAGTGTTTGGCCGCCCGTCCTTTGTGCTGCGTTGGTCACTAGGGTGGCCAGCAAATCAGTGCAGCCGGCGGGCATGCCCCTGGTCCATTTAGCCGCTACCGGTGTGAGGCTTTTTGGTACGCTTCTATTGGCCGGAGGATTGGGCTGGGCTGCAGGGGTTCTGGACAGTGTAGCTTACTGGGTCTGTGTCACGCTCCTATATTTGCTGTGCCTGATTTGGGAGATCGGATATTTGGCGACGAGCGCTCCAGGGTGGGCGACAGGTTCCGAGGCCGGGCCTAAACGTTCACCATAACTTGCACGACGCAGTGCAGCCGACAAATTGCACGACGCAGTGCAGGTGGACAAACACAGACAGCGAGTTGTACGGGTTGCGGTGAGGTGCACGAGGCGATGTTTGCAGCTGCGAATCCTTTCGATCACGTCATAGATCAAAAGGAGTTCCACATTTTCGACCACCTGTTCGGCGGCGTGCACATCCCTCTACCGGCTATCGAAATCCTCGGGTATCGCTTTCAATTGACTAAGTTCATGGTGCTGGAAGTGATCGCGGCCGTGCTGGTGGTGGCCATTTATGTGCCTTTGGCGCGGCGCGCTCAAGCTGGCGGCTGTCCCCGCGGGTACCTTTGGAACGCTTTCGAAAGCATCTTGACTTTCATACGCGACCAGGTGGCGCGGCCGTGCATCGGCGAACATGACGCCGATCGCTTCTTGCCTTTTTTGTGGTCACTTTTTTTGTTCATCCTGTTTTGCAACTTGCTGGGCATGTTGCCTTATCTAGGCTCGCCCACTGGGAGCTTGAGCGTAACCGGCGCCCTGGCGCTGTGCAGTTTCGTTACCATCCACGGCAGTGCGATTGCCAAGATGGGTCCGATTCACTATCTGCAATCGTATGTCCCCCACACGGGGATCCCGCTGCTTTTTGCCTGGCCGATCGTGCTCATGATCGTCGGGATCGAACTGGTGGGGCATGTCATCAAGGCCTTTGTGCTGGCCGTGCGACTTTTCGCCAATATGTTCGCCGGTCATATGGTCTTGGCGACCATCCTGACGTTCATCGTTATGGCCAAAAACGCGGGGTTGCTGCTTTTCAGCATCGTTACAATCGCCAGCGTGCTGGGGGTAGTAGCCTTGAGCTTATTGGAATTGTTCGTCGCTTTTTTACATGCGTTTATATTTACTTTTTTGACGTCCCTTTTTCTCGGTTCGGTCCTGCATCCGGAACACTGATGGTGCAGCCGATGGAGCGATAGGTGTGCAACCCGCACGAGCGGGCACACTCGCTGCGGGATCGAGCGGCAGGGAGTGCCCAAAGCGGTGAGCGCACAGCATCTGAGCATGCACACGGGACGAAAGAACTGTGCAGAGATCGGGCGCAATCATCCAAGATGTCTTGCGGGAAAAGAGGTTCGAAAACCGTAAGGGCTTTGAACAGTCGATAGGAGGAGCGATGCACAGTATGAGGATGCTGAGCAATTGGTTGGCGGCCGTTTTTGTGATGCTCTTCGCTGTCACGGTTCCGGCGTTCGCGCAGGCTCCCGCTCAAGCGATGCCGTTTTATGGACCTGCGATTGCCGCCGGTCTGGGAGCAGGCTTGACGCTATTGGGCGCTGGCTGGGGATTCGGGCGCATTGGCCAAGCCGCTCTGGAAAACATGGCACGGCAGCCTGAAGTCGCGGGCCGCGTGCAAACGGCCATGCTTATCATCGCGGCACTGCTCGAAGGAGCCACCTTTTTCAGTTTGATCGTCTGTATCGTCATGGCCGTGAAAGCCTGAGGTAAGCACTGTGAGAGGTTATGCCGTAATAGGCCTGACTTGGGTCGTCTGTCTGAAACTACTGCTGCACCCGGCCGGGGTATCAGCTGGGACTGCGAAATCCGAGGGCGTAGCTTTGACGGATGTCCGGGGGCCTTTGGGCTTGGCACCGGCCGCTGAGCACGCTTCCGCAGACGCTGCGGGCGGCCACAGCGGCAGTGCCGGCCAGGGGAGCGAGCAGCCCAACTTCCTGACACCTGTAGCCGACCTCGGCATCTGGACCTTGGTCGTTTTCCTCCTGCTGCTTTGGGTGCTCAAGCGTCTGGCCTGGAAGCCGATGTTGGAGGCCCTGGAGAAGCGCGAGGCTTGCATCCGCCAGGCTTTGGAAGATGCGGAACGCGCGCGTCAGGAAGCTGAACGCACACGAGCGCAGCTACAAAAGCAGCTGGACGAATGTGCCGGACGCATTCGGGAAATGCTCGACGAAGCACGTCGCGATGGCGAGCGCCTGGTCCTGGACATGCAAGACAAAGCACGGCAGGAAATCGCCGCCGAACGCGAGCGCATGCGCCGTGAGATCGAACTGGCCCGCGACCAAGCCCTGCAGGAAGTATGGCAACAAGCCGTACGGCTCGCCGGTTTGCTCGCTACCAAGCTGCTGCGCCGGCAGATTACTCCCGATGACCATCGGCGGCTCATTGACGAAGCCCTGGTCGAGCTGCGCCAGGCAGCACAAGCCGAACGGAGGGAGCGTATAGCCGCCCATTTGAGTTAGCCCGGCACGTCAGCCGCGGCAACCGGCCGTGCTACTCGCCCCGCTCCCGAAGCGCCGGAGGTACGACACCGAGCCAATGTCGGATGGAAAACGCAAAGAACATCCGCTGGCCTGGCTGGCCGACATCGGCAGTCAGCGTATCGCGCGTGTGTATGCCGAGGCGCTATTGAACGCTGCCCAGCGACTCGGCGTCACAGAAACGGTACGCCAGGAGTTGCACGGCCTCGTAGACGACCTGTTCGCCAGCTATCCCCGACTGGAGCTGTTCCTGCACAGCGGCATCGTCAGTCGCCGGCACAAAGCTCAGGTTATCCGCCAGGCGTTGGCGGGGCATCTCAGCCCGTTGGTCGTCAATCTGCTCTTGGTGCTCAACGACCACGAGCGCCTGCCGCTCGTACGGCTCGTGGTCAGACTGTTCGAGGACCTGGTGGAACTGCGAGCCGGTCGTTTGCGGATGCAGATCGTGTCGGCAGCGCCTTTGGCAGATGATCAAGCAGAGAAGCTGCGTCAAGAATTGGCCCACATCCTTCAAGTCGAACCGATCCTGGAACAGCATATAGATCCCGAACTGCTGGGCGGATTGCAAGTACGCATCCGCGATTGGCTATTCGATGGATCGCTGCGCACCCGTTTGCAGCGCTTGGTCCACGATGTGATGTCGAGAGCTAGCTATGAGATTCAAAGCCGACGAGATCGTTTCTGTACTTCAAGCTGAAATCGAGCAGTACGGTGCCCAACTGGAAGCGCGCGAAATAGGCCGCGTCCTCGAGGTAGGTGACGGCATCGCCCGCGTTTTCGGCTTGGGCGGCGTTATGGCCGGGGAAATGGTCGAGTTCACCCGTACTGGGGTCCACGGTTTGGCCTTCAACCTGGAAGAGAACTCCGTGGGCATCATCATCCTCGGCGATTACCTGGGCATCGCCGAAGGGGACGAGGTGCGAGCCACCGGCCAGCTGTTGCGCGTCCCCGTGGGCGACAGTTTGATGGGCCGTGTGGTTGACCCCCTGGGCAATCCCCGCGACGGCAAGGGACCCATCATCACGTCCTACACCCGGCTGGTCGAATCGCCGGCGCCCGGCGTGGCCGAGCGTCAGCCCGTCAATGTACCCCTACAAACAGGCATCAAAGCTATTGACTCGATGACGCCCATCGGCCGAGGACAACGCGAACTGATCATCGGCGACCGCAAGACCGGCAAGACAGCCATCGCCGTGGACACCATCATCAACCAGAAAGAAGAAAACGTCGTCTGCGTCTACGTGGCCATCGGGCAGCGCGAATCCGCCGTCGCCCAGGTCGTGGAGAAATTGCGCGAGCACGGTGCCATGGATTATACCATCGTGGTCGTGGCCACCTCCTCCGATCCGGCGCCCTTACAGTATATCGCGCCCTATGCCGGGTGTGCCATGGCCGAGTACTATATGTACGAGCAAGGCCGAGATACGCTCGTCATTTACGACGATCTGAGCAAACAGGCGGCTGCCTACCGGCAGCTGTCCCTGCTCATGCGTCGCCCGCCGGGACGTGAAGCCTACCCCGGCGATATTTTCTATTGCCATTCCCGGCTCCTGGAACGTTCGGCCAAGCTAGCCGAATGGTGGGTTATCGTCCCTGACCATGCCGACCCCGGCTCCATCACTGCCCAGTCCGGCGTGGACGGCAAAGTCTATAAGGGCCCGCTGGAAAAGCATCAGGCCGAAAAAGAACTGGCCCGCTATCCCGGCCACAAGCTCGTCAAGGTGCCACGCACCGGCGGCTCGTTGACCGCTTTGCCCATCGTCGAGACTTTGGAGGGCGAGGTGTCGGCCTACATCCCCACCAACGTCATTTCCATCACCGACGGACAGATCTATCTGGTGCCGGATCTGTTCTTCGCAGGCGTGCGCCCTGCCATTGACGTGGGCATCAGTGTGTCGCGTGTAGGCGGCAAGGCCCAGATTCCCGCCATGAAACAGATCGCCGGCAGTTTGCGTCTCGACCTCGCCGCCTTTCGCGAATTGGAAGCCTTCGCGCAACTGGGTACCGAACTGGACAAAGCCACCCAGGCCCAGCTGGATCGCGGCTACCGCATGGTCGAAATCCTCAAACAGCCCCAATATCGGCCGATGCAAGTGGCCGATCAGATCCTCATCATCTTCGCCGGCACCAAAGGGTATTTGGACCGTATCCCCGTGCAGCAAGTATCGGCATGGGAAGATCAGTTTTTGCGGTTTATGCACGAACAAATGCCGGAAGTGCGCCAACGGCTCATTCGCGAGCGGCAATTGACGCCGGAGCTGGAACAGCAAATACGCCAAGCTATCGAATACTTCCAGCCCCAGTTCAAGCCGCCTGCATAATCGGCGCTCATTCGCGCCGGGGCCGGCGGCGAGCGAGACCTCCACCGCTCGGTATAGACGTCATGAGGAGGCACTAAGACAAGGGCAGCGGCTCCAAAGGTATCGGCGGGCACAGCTATGGTCAAAGCTCGGGCACTGATCAAACGACGCAAAGCGGTGCGCAATATCCGCAAAATCACGCGCACCATGGAACTGATCGCCACGGCACGCTTCAAAAGAGCTATGGATCGCGCTCTGGAAGCGGAAACTTATACCCGCAAAATCGCCGAATTGGTAGGCGATCTGGCTCGGTCCGTGCCCGGGGCTGTCCATCCCCTTTTGGAACGTCGGCCTGCTGTGCAGGCTGGCCTGCTGTTGGTTATCGCCTCCAATCGCGGTCTGTGTGGCGGGTACAACGCCAACATCATCCGCGCCGCCCTCGGACGCATCCGAGAAAACGAAGCTCGCGGCATACGCAACCTCCTGGAAATATCGGGAAAACGGGCCATTGCTTATTTCCGCTTTTATGGCTTCGTCGCCGAGCGCACGTACACCCAGTTCGAGGACAAACCGCGCTTTCAGGATGTGGAGCTTATAGCCGAGCGCTATTTGCAAGCTTTTCTCAGCGGGCGTGTGGATCGGGTGGACGTGGCCTATATGAAGTTTCTGAGCGCAGTGCGTCAGACACCCGTTGTGGAAACCCTTTTGCCTCTCGTTCGCGCCGAACTATCGGCGCCGCCGTCGGCACCGAAGGCCAGCGAGGAATACGAGTTCGCGCCGGCAGCGACGACTTTGTTGCAGGAGCTTCTGCCCGTTTCTTTCAAAGTGCAACTGTTCAAATGTTTCCTCGATGCCGCCGTCAGCGAACAAATCGCGCGGCGCGTCGCCATGAAAGCGGCCACCGATAACGCCGAAGAAATGATCCGAAGGATAACGCTCCAGTACAACCGTGCGCGCCAGGCACAGATTACCAAGGAGATCGCTGAAGTCATAGGGGGCGCAGAAGCACTCAAGTAGCCCAGGGCTCGCTCACGCCCCGGCGACTCCACGAGCCGCGATACCGCGATACGACCGACAGGTGGAGGGCAATACGATCATGACGACAGCAACCATAACCGACCACCGTGCCGATACGGATCGTCGCATCGGACGCGTCGTCCAGGTTATCGGCTCTACGTTCGATGCCGAGTTCCCCGAAGGACATCTGCCCGAAATCTACAACGCGTTGCGCATTGACGCGGAATACAAAGGCATCCGCATCCATCTGGTAGGCGAGGTGCAGCAGCACCTGGGCGGCAATCGTGTACGCTGTGTCGCCTTGGGCTCGACCGATGGCTTGGTCCGCGGTATGGAAGTCGTGGACACCGGAGGGCCGGTGATGGTTCCCGTCGGTCCGGAAACGTTGGGCCGCGTCTTCAACCTCCTGGGCGAACCCATTGACGGCCGCGGTCCAGTCCATGCCAAGGAATACCGGCCCATCCATAGGGACCCGCCTCCCCTGGAGGAAATATCCCCGAAAACCGAAGTCTTCGAGACGGGGATCAAGGTCATAGACTTGTTGACACCTCTGGTGCGTGGCGGCAAAGCCGGGCTTTTCGGCGGTGCCGGCCTGGGCAAGACCGTGATCTTGACCGAGTTGATCGCTCGGATCGCCAGCCAGCACGGCGGCTATTCCGTGTTCGCCGGCGTCGGTGAACGTACCCGCGAGGGCAACGACCTTTGGCTGGAAATGCAAGAAACCAAGATCGGCAAGACCGATCGCGCCGTCATCACCCAAACGGCTATGGTTTTCGGTCAGATGAACGAACCGCCCGGGGCGCGTTTGCGTGTTGCTCTGTCTGCCTTGACCATGGCGGAATGGTTCCGGGACTCCACCGGCGCCGACACCCTGCTTTTCATTGACAACATCTTCCGCTTTTC
>Ga0209989_100029_pt1 | contig 27315 bp, 20 predicted proteins | sample Antgeofumaro1A2B_FD_188083 | JGI IMG/M metagenome (GOLD analysis project Ga0209989, IMG submission 188083) | Geothermal fumarole subsurface microbial communities from Mt. Erebus, Antarctica - 1A2B (SPAdes) (version 2) | ecosystem: Environmental > Terrestrial > Volcanic > Fumaroles | place: Mt....
CGCAGAGCGTCGGCCATGCGCTGGGCACTTTGCGCCGCCTGCTCCCGGTCCTTGCTGCGGACCACGATGCGTACGAGCCGCGAGAAAGGCGGATACTGGTACAGTCGCCGGTGCTGCAGCTCTTTTTCCATGAACGTGACATAATCGTGCCGTGCGGCCAAGGCGATACAAGGCAGCTCGGGATTGAAAGTCTGGACCAGGACGCGGCCGCCCTGAGAACCGCGCCCGGTACGCCCCGCGACCTGCGTCAGCAGCTGAAAGGTCCGCTCGCTGGAACGAAAATCGGGATGCACTAGGGCCAGATCGGCGTTGATGACGCCGACCAAAGTCACTTGAGGAAAATCCAGTCCTTTGGCGATCATTTGCGTGCCGAACAGGATGCGAATGTCCCCAGTGCGGAACGCCTCCAGGGTGCGACTATAGCTCCCGCGACGACGCATGGCGTCGCTGTCCATACGCTGCGCCGGTATGCCTGGAAATTTGTGCGCCAATTCGGCTTCGAGCTTTTGCGTGCCGATGCCCAGGTAGCGAATTTGCGGCAAGCCGCAACGCGCACAGCGCTGCGGTGGCTCTTGTTCGTACCCGCAATAATGGCACATGGCTACCTGCCGTTCGCGGTGGTGCGTCAATGGCACCTCGCAAAAGCGGCAGCGCACCACTTCGCCGCAGCCTGGACATAGCAGGAACGTAGCGTAGCCGCGCCGATTGAGCAGCAGGAGCACCTGTCCCCCGGCTGCCAAAGCTTCGCGCATGGCTTGCTCCAGAGGAGCACTGATGGCTCCCGGTTTGGGGCCGCTCCGGTAGCGCATGTCTACCAATGCCACGCGCGGCAAAGGCCGGTCCAGCACCCGTCGCGGCAAGGTCAAAAGCGTATAGCGGCCGCTGCGAGCGCGGTGCCAGCTTTCGGCACTCGGCGTGGCCGATCCCAACACCACCGGCACCTGTTCCAACTGGGCCCGTTTGATGGCTACGTCGCGGGCATGGTAGCGCGGGCTTTGCTCTTGCTTGTAACTGGGCTCGTGCTCTTCGTCCACGACGATGAGTCCCAAGCGAGGCGTGGGCGCAAACAGGGCACTGCGTGGCCCGACGACCACGGGGATCTCCCCGGCAGCTATCCGCCGCCAACTGGCACCACGCTCGGCTTCGCTCAAGTGACTGTGCAACACGGCCACGCGCCCCAATCGGCTGCGGAAACGCTCGACCGTCTGCGGTGTGAGACTGATCTCCGGAACCAAAACGATGGCTTGCCGCCCAGCACTCAGCACCCGTTCGATCGCTCGCAGGTACACTTCGGTCTTGCCGCTGCCGGTGACGCCGAAAAGCAAAAAAGGTCGAAAGCGGCCCTGTTCGAGGGCTGCCAGGATTTGCCGCACCGCTCGCTCTTGCTCGGTGGTCAAAGCGATCGGGCACGGGCCAGCGGTCGTCGTCGGTTCCAGAGGATGCGTCTCGACAGTGCCGCGCACGCATCGGACCAACCCCTTGCGTACCAGTCCGCGCAGCACCGCGTCCGAGCAGGCCGCACGTTGTGCCCAGTCGCTACCGATCAACGGCTGTGCCGCTTGCCGCAACACAGCCAGAGCCCGCTCCTGTGCCGGCGTCAGGTGGATGACGGCCGCCGGGCGTTCGCCGTCGGGAACGGCCTCGTAGACCGCTTGTTCGCGCAGGCCGGTTCGGTGCTTGGCACCCGCCGGAATCATAGCCTCCAAGATCTGCCCCCAGGGGCACAGGTAATAGTCGGCCATCCATCGCGCTAGCTCGATCAGCGCAGGGGTGACCAACGGACCGGTGAGCACACGGTGCAGCCACTTGACGGGCCGCTGCGGCGGCTCGGCAGTGACCGCAACGCAGGTGCCGACCAGGAGACGATCGTCCCGGCCGAAAGGCGCCTCCACGCGCACCCCAGGCACCACGCGCGCTTGCAGCCCCTCCGGAATTGCATAAATGAACGCGCGATCCACCGGACGGTTGAATACCACCCGGGCGTACACCCTCGCCGGCTGGCCTTCGTCGAACAGAAAACCCGCGGGCAAGGACGGTCTCAGGCTCATGAGACGTTCCCAGGATCCCCGGATGCGTGCCCTAGTCCCACCCTGCGAGCTTATTTTAACCTTCGCGACCAGTCTGCCCAGAAAAGCACATGCCCGAAAAAATGCGCTCTCCAAACCAGGCGTCGTTCGACGCCCCAGCGTCCCGGCATCCGTACTCGGACCGACCGCAGTTGCTCACACCCAGTCCAGGATTTCGAGCAGCCGATGCAGGAAAACGATCAGCCCGATGAGGGCGGCGGTGGCACTGGCGGTGAGCACAGCGGCTGCTGCCACGTCCAAGGCCCGTGCGCTCCGCGCTTTGTCGCGTTCGTCGAGCCCGTGATACAGTGTCTCCAGGGCGCTATTGAACAGTTCCGCCGTAATGACCGCGCCGATACACGCCACCACGATGCACCACTGCACCAACGAAAGCCCCAGTACCAGCCCGGCGCAAAGAGCCAGAGTGGCAAAAAAGAAATGGACGAAAAAACTGGAGTGCTCGCGGATGCCGTGTTTGAGCCCGCGGAAAGCATCGCGGAATTTGTCGCGCCACGGGCGTGCCGGTTTGTAAGGCCCCGGGGCCGAGGGGGCCGTCCCCGGCGCGCCCGCGCTAGGAGGCTCCAAAAGCAGCGGATTGGACGATTGGGACCGGCTCACGCTCACGTGCTCCCTGTGTACGTCCCTACGGGCACCGCAGCGCTCGCTGAGCACAAGCGTGCCGCTCACCGCAACCCATCGGCTGCCGAGCTGCCGGTGCACACCGCCGACCCAGGCTACCCGGCGGCACGTTGCTCTTCTTGTAGCTGGTTGAGTTTATTGTAAAGCGTTTTCAAGCTGATTCCTAGCTCGGCCGCGGCGGCGGGCTTGTTGCCGCGGTGTTTTTCCAGCACTAGCAGAATGTATTCCATCTCCACATCGCGCAAGGTCTTGGGAGCGTTTTCCTTGCTTTCTGCTGGTGCTTTAGGGAAGCGAACGATGCCGGTATCGCGGATATGGTGCGGCAGATGCTCGGGCAGGATACGTGCGCCGGCAGCAACGATGTACGCGTGTTCCAAGGCATTGGCCAGCTCGCGGACATTGCCGGGCCAGTCGTGTTCCAGCAAGGCAGCCAGGGTTTCCGGTGCCAACAGGTCGGCGACCTGGGCTTCTGGACGACGTGCCGCACGCGCCAGCAAATGACGGGCAAGATCGGGTATGTCTTCGCGCCGCTCGCGCAGCGGGGGCAAGCGGATTTCGAAGGTATTGATGCGGAAAAACAAATCCTCGCGGAATTCGTCGCGTCGGATCATGGCCCGCAAGTCGCGATGGGTAGCGCAGAGGATGCGCACGTTGAGCCGCATCGGCTCGGTTTCGCCGACGCGGCGGATTTCACCGCTTTCCAAAAAACGGAGCAACTTGACCTGGATGGACTTGTTGAGCTCGCCGACTTCGTCCAAAAACAAAGTGCCCCCGTGGGCCACTTCGAAAAGCCCTTTGTGGTCGCGCTCGGCTCCGGTAAAGGCCCCACGCCGATGGCCGAATAGTTCGCTTTCCACTAGGTTTTCGGCCAGGGCGCCGCAGTTGACCGGCACAAAAGGCATATCGGCACGGCGGCTGTTTTGGTAAATGGTTCGTGCCACCAATTCTTTGCCGGTGCCGGTTTCGCCCAGGATGAGCACGGTGGAGTCGGTGGGTGCCACCGTGGCAATGAGCCGCTGCACGGTCTGCATCGCCGACGAATGCCCGACCAGCACCGATGGTCCTTCCGCCGCGCGCAAGCGACGCTGCAAAGCCAGAGTTTTGTGGAGCAGTTCCTTTTTATCGGCGACACGTCGCAGCACCGCTTCCAGTTCCGCCAGTTTGCACGGTTTGGTCAGGTAATCGAAAGCACCCTGCCGCAATGCCTCCACGGCTGTTTCCAAACTGGCGTGTCCGGTGAGCAGAATGGCTTCCGTATCGGGGGAGATAGATTTGAGCCGCTCCAGCACTTCGACACCGCTCAGCCCGGGCATGCGGATGTCCAAAATGGCGACGTCGAAAGTGCATCGCTGCAATGCCTGGACAGCCTCCAAGCCGTCGCCGCACACAGTGACCTCGTGCCCCATACGCGGCAATTCCTGCCGCATAAGCTCCTGGAGCGACACTTCGTCGTCAGCGAACAGAATGCGCAAGCTGCGTGTATTCAGGACATTGGCTTTTTTCGCGGTTTCGTTGTTCATAAGCCGATCGAACTAAGCTGCCTGGGCGAGCGAAGCCGTTTGGGGCACAGCCCCCGCCAGGGGCAAGCGCACGATGAACGTACTGCCCTGATTGGGGCCAGGACTGCTGGCCTCGATTTCTCCGCCGTGCTGTGTAATCACTCGATGACTGATTGACAACCCCAATCCAGTACCGCGACCGGTGCGGCTGCGAGTAAAAAAAGGCTCGAAGATGTTTTCCAAAACTTCCGGGGTCATGCCGCAGCCGGTATCCTGAAAAACCAGTTCTGCCATGCTGTCTCGCTGTCCCAAACGGATGGTCAGCTGGCCGCCAGGGTCCATACTTTCCAGCGCGTTGACCGTGAGATTGAGGATGACCGATTTGATTTCTGCCGGGTTGACTTCGACGCGTGGACGCGATTGCACTTCGAAGGCGATTTTTTTACCCTGGTGCGCTTGCAGATGACTGACCAGATCGAGGACATGACGCACGAGTTCGGCCAGATCGGCCACTTCGCGGCGCTGCCGCTCGCCGACACGACTGAATTCCAATAACTTCTGCGTGATGCCCTTGCACCGGAAGGCCTCTTGCTGGATCAGGCGCAAATAACGGCGGATAGTGGCCGTATCGTCGGGGCTGGCTGTGCCCGCCAGGGCCTCTTCGATGCGGCGCTCGAGCGCTTCGCTGCACAGAGCGATACTGGCAAGGGGATTGTTGATTTCGTGAGCCACACCCGCTGCCAGATAACCCAGACTGGCCAGCCGTTCCGAGCGAATCAACTGCCGGCTGCGTTCGTTCACTTGTCGCGCTAAGTCACGGTACATGGCTTCCAGCCGATCGGTCATCACGTTGAAAGCTTCGGCAAGTTCTTCGATTTCGTCGCCGGTCTGGATTTGGATGCGCGTTCCGAACTCCCCCTGCGACAACTGCCGCACTTTGTCGTGCAGCAGGCGCACAGGAGCAGCAATCCAGCGGTATGCCAGACGCGCCAGTCCCAGCAACAGCACCACGCCGACAACGCTGCTACCTAAGACCAGAGCGAGCGTAGTACGATAGGCGTCTTGACCCGCCATAATGCGCCGGTCGAGGTCGGTGTGTAAATGATCTCGCAGTGTGGCCACGGTCAACAACGCGTCCCGCACGAGCGAGGCCAATTTCTCGTCCGTACTAGGTCGCATCGGCGCGTTGGGCACCAAAACGATACTTCGGCGCTGCTCGGCTTGTTCCTTGATGGCTTGCAATTGTCGGCGCAAACGCGCCAAGAGCGCCCGTTCCTCACGGCCGTTGTCGCTATCCCGATACCGGATCAGAGTCTGGGCCAAATGCTCGCGGTACTGTTCCGCTAGGCGCTCAATATCGGACACAGCCTCTAAAATTTCACGCCGCGAAAGAGGAGTTGCCGCATCGTCTTGCGTCACAACTGCCAGCTTTCTGACTGCCTCATGCAGATCGCCTACCGCTCGCAGCTCGGCTAGCTTGCTGTTCATACTTTTCATGGTCTGGCGATAGGAGAAGAGCCCCTTGCACGTACCGGCCAAGAGTGCGGCCATAATACCGAGGACTAAGGCTAGTCCGTATAATAACTTATGGCGGATATAGCGGCGCCGACTCAAGGCCACTTGCTCCTTGTCTCATCTAGAAGTCCAAGCTAGTCTGTCTATTTAGTCACATGAAATTTTTGCCAATACATGGAAACCCTGTTCTTGGGGACCCTTGCCGCTAGGGCATTCATGGCGCCAGGCACAGACTTTTGGCCAGTCTTACCGCTTGACTGCCGAACAAAATCGTTCGCGGAGTTTAGCATATCCACCATCCATCTGGCGAGGTCAGTTTGCCTGCTCTCGCAAGCTAAATTGCAGACCCACCAGCCCGCAAGGTAAATGGGCACCCGTACAGGCTACGCAGCACTGGCTAAACAGCAAATGACCGAAAGATCTGATGGGCATGCGGGAGAGACGCGTCCTGCTTAGCAAAATTACCTGCGTTAACGGCGTAGTGTGAGCCGCTATGCCGCCTGCTCGTTTAGCAACATAAAAGTACGTGTAATGTCCTCTTACCAATTCGTTCAGCGACGGGATGGCGAGCAATCCCAGCACCGGGCTATTGCCCTTCCAGGAAAGCAGAGTTTTTATAGAATTGCAGCCGGACGGACCTCGACAGAGCGTATGTGTCTTATGAGCTTGACGTTAAGTCGAAAACGCCATGCACAAACGCTAGCCTAGGCAGCCGACTTGGGCTGATTATGGACTGCCAAAGCAATAGGTGCCAGTGACACTCTCAGGCACTGGACGGGAAGAGAGTCCGGGGTCAGATTTTGCAATAACAAGGTCGGAACTGATGGTAAGGAAAAGTAATACCATCCTATAAATTGTCATGGCACAATCTGTTAAGAAATATACGGCGAAAGATATAACGGTTCTGGAAGGGCTCGAGCCGGTGCGTCGGCGTCCTGCGATGTATATCGGCAGTGTGGACGCCAAGGGACTGCACCATTTGGTGTGGGAAATTGTGGATAACGCGGTAGACGAGTATCTGAACGGCTTTGCCGACGCCATAGAGGTGACGCTTCACAAAGGCAGCCAGGCGGTGACGGTGAGCGACAATGGCAGAGGCATACCTGTAGATAGCCATCCACAGTACAAAAGGCCGGCGCTGGAATTGATTTTGACCACGCTGCACAGCGGTGCCAAGTTCGGTGACTCGGACAGTTATTTTCACTCCGGGGGCTTGCACGGCGTGGGGTCTTCGGTAGTCAATGCTCTGTCGCGCAAGCTGGTCGCCACGGTGCGTCGGGACGGATACGAGTGGGTGCAGTCGTTTTGTCGAGGGAAGAAAACCACGGAACTCAAAAAATGCGGTCCGGCGCGTGGACACGGCACCACTATCTATTTTGAGCCGGATCCTGACATATTCGGTTCATTGCGTTTCGACGCGGCGACCATTCGCGGCCATCTGGACGACATGGGGTACATCCATCCTGGACTGCGCCTCGTCTTTTGTGACCAAAACACAGGGCAAAAGGCGGATCTGTCACACCCGCAGGGTATTCCAGAGTTTTTAGCTCATTTGGTGCGGGATCAGGGCAAGCCGCCGGTTACCGAAAGTTATTTTCACGTCTGTCGCACGGAACAAGACCGGATCGAGGCGGCGGTACAATGGACCGAGTCCACGGACGAGACGTTCCGCAGCTATGTGAACGGCATTCGCACCAGCGCCGGGGGCACGCATGAAAGCGGATTCAAATCGGCTATCGTGCGTGCTGTACGCAATTACATGGATACCCACGATGTCAAGGTGCGCGACGTGAGCATCACCGCCGAGGATATTCGCGAGGGGATCGTGGGCATCCTTTCGGTATTTTGTCGCAACCCGATGTTCCAGGGGCAGACCAAAGAGCGCTTCCACAACCCAGAGATGGCGGCGGCGGTAGATAGCGTAGTGCGGCCGGCCCTGGAAGCGTGGTTGAACAGCAACACCCAGGCAGCCGAACGGATCGTGCAGCGTATCGTTTTGGCAGCGCGTGCGCGCGAGGCCTCGCGAACGGCAGCCAGCGAGGTGCGTCGCAAGACGGCTGCGGCCAGACGCCTGCATCTGCCGGGCAAGCTGGCCGATTGTACTTCGACGTGCGTCGAGGAGTCGGAGCTTTTCATCGTGGAGGGCGATTCCGCCGGCGGCTCGGCTATGGAGGGACGCGATCGCCGTACTCAAGCTGTCCTACCCCTGCGCGGCAAGATCCTCAATTCCGAAGGGATGCCGACGCGCAAGGTGCTTACCAATCAGGAGCTGGCCAATCTGGTCGCCGCCATCGGCACAGGTGCCGGCGAGCATTTCGACATCTCGCGCTTGCGCTACGGCAAGGTCATTCTTCTCATGGATGCCGATCAGGATGGCCACCATATCACCGCTTTGTTGCTCACCTTTTTCTATCGGCATGTGCCGGAGCTGATCCGACGCGGACACGTTTATTTGGCGCAGCCGCCTTTGTATCGCATCCATGTGGGCAAGCAAACGTACTGGGCCAGGGACGATGCACATAAAGACGAGATCTTGCGCCGATTGTCTCCCCAGGCCCGCGTGGAAATCCAGCGGTTCAAGGGATTGGGCGAAATGCGTCCCGAGGTGCTCGCCGAGACGACCATGCATCCGCAACAGCGCACCTTGTTGCGAGTGCAGATTGACTCGGATCAGGCCGCCGATCAGGTATTCGTGCGCTTGTTGGGCAAAGACGCTTCGCAGCGCTATGAATTCATCATGAACTGCAGCGCTCTGGCCGAAGAGCTGGACGTGTGACGGCGCGGGCTAGGAGCGCATCGCGGTCGGTGCGGACGAGGAAACCAAGGCGATGATGACGCGCCTGTTGGATCGGGTCTGGGAAACGGTGCAGTTCGTCTATACGGTGGCCAAGCTGGCCAATCTGCGTCGCCGGCAGCCCAGGCAGGTACTGGCCTTGCAACAGCGTCGCCTGCGGCAGATGCTGCGCTTTGCCTACGAACATTCGCCCTATTACCGACGGCAATTGCGTGGGCTGGATGTCCAGCGCTGCCCGCTGACGGACATACCCATCCTGACCAAAGACGCTTTGATGGAGCATTTCGACGACCTGGTGACCGATCGGCGCATCCGGCGCGCCGACGTGGAACGGTTCCTGGCCGACCCGAGTAACTTCGGCCGCTATTACCTGGATCGCTATGTGGTCTGTCACACCTCGGGCAGTCAAGGGCGCCCGGCGATAATCGTGCAAACGCCCCAGGATGTGTCGCTGACCTTTGCTGCGCAGGCAGCGCGCGCACACGCCCTGCCGAAAAAATGGCGCGTGCTCCTCAGTCGGCTGGTGCGATGTATGCGCGTCGCTATTTTGACGGTCCCCCCGGGCTTTTATCCCAGCGGCACTTTCTTCCACTATATGCCGCGTGCCTCGCGACGATTGGCGCAGTTCCTACGGCTGTCGCTTCTAGACCCGCTGGCAGACAACGTAGCCAAGCTCAATGCTTTTACGCCGCATTTCCTCACAGGCTATGCCAGCGCACTCGAAGCACTGGCCCGCGAGGAGCGTGCTGGCCGACTGCGCTTGCGACAAACCGGTTGCTTGCAATTGATCACCAATATCAGCGAACCGCTTTCTGCCGAGGTGCGCCGCGCACTGGAGGACACTTTCGGCGTCCATGTCGCCGACCACTACGCTATGGGCGAGTGTATGGCACTCACCTTCGGCTGTCCGATCGGTAATGGATCCCATCTCAATGCCGATCTGGCCTATTTGGAAGTGGTGGACGCCGATTACCGACCGGTCCCCCCTGGTACACGTGGCCGACGTGTATTGATCACCAATTTGTACAATCGCGTGCAGCCTTTGATTCGCTACGAGATTGACGACGTGATCACGCTGAGTGCTCGGCCTTGTCCGTGCGGCAGCAACTTGCCGGTAATCGAGTCAATCGAGGGGCGCACGCCGGACATTTTCTGGGTCAGCCAAGACGGCAGGTACCGGGAATTGACCCAGTATTTGTTCCGCATGGCGTTGCTGTACCACATTGACGTGCAGGAGTTTCAAGTGGCTCAAGTGGACCGCAACGCATTCACTGTGCGCGTGGCACCGCTGCCTGGCAAAGTGCTCGACGCGGAACAAATCCGGCGCAGTATATGTGCGACCCTGGAGGACAAGGGAGGCTTTGCCGACGTCCATGTGCAAGTCGAGGTAGTGCCCGGCATAGCTCCTGACCCGCGCACGGGCAAGGTGAAGCGGTTTGTCAGTATCGTCGGTCCGCCTCAGGATTTGCAACGAAAAGAGCTACTGTGCGTGGGGCCAACCCGAAGCGACGACGGCGCCATCGCTACGCCGCTCGCATCGGCGACGCGAGCACAATAACCAGTCGGCACTGGGCTCGCCCATCCCGAAATGTCTTCCGTACTCGCAGTTTGTGTGCTTTGGTAGCGTCCTAGAGCGATTGCGCAACGGCGCTGGACGGCGTGCTGGCACTTGGTGTAGGTGGTGCGTCAACGATCGGCCGCAGGCGGGGGAGTGGGCACAGGTTGACGCAGGCTTTCGAAAAAGGCATCGTCGTGCAACGGGTTGTCGGCGTCGGCCGGTGCCGAAAACTCGTGCGGCGCTTGCCCGGACGGCGCCTCTTCGATGCCGTCCAACGCCAGCATCGGTATGTCGTCGGACCACTGCGGTTCGGCAGGCGAAGCCTGGGCAGGTTGGCTCGCTCCGGGTACCGCCGGCGCGTCTGTCCCTTTAAGTGAGACGGGCTGCCCCAGAGCTGGATCCACATCTTGGGCGGCGGGCAACGATGGCACAGCCAGTGGGAGCTTTTCCCCGGCGGCCATTTCGGGAGGTTCCGAGCCGTCCTCGCTACAGATCACCTGGAAGACCACATTGGCAATGCTGACCACGTCGCCCGGATGCAGCTGCCGCTCGCGGATGCGTTCACCGTTGACCCTGGTGCCGTTGAGGCTACTCAAATCGCGGAGGACGGGTTGCCCATTGATGAGGGCAATACAGCAGTGCCGGCGGGAGACTTTGCGCGACTCCAATTGTATGTCGCAGTCATGATGTCTGCCGATCAAAGTTACTGGACGATTGAGGGGCAGACACGCGCCGCCATGCTTAGGTACCAGTAACAGACGGGTAGTCATCGGTCGTCTCCAGGCTGAATGCACATCGCGCGACACCACACAACCCGCAAAGCGCTCGAAATGCACCTAAGTTGATTGTAACCCGCAAGAAGTGCGATGCAAGAGTAAAGATGCGTATCCAGTGGCTCGACGCCGCACACCCTGTGGATCAGGATCTGATGGAGGTCCCGTTTAGAGAACAACCAAGCATGCCCAGGGGCGACGCCGACCATCGCCCCTGGAGCTGGTAGTCGTGCCTGCCAGTGACGCCGATCTTGGACGTCTATATTGGGCTTGACCGCCCAGTCGGATCAGGCCACGGCATCTTTGAGGGCCTTTAGGGGCCGGGCTTTTACTACTTTGCGGGCGGGTTTGGCCTTGACGAGCATTTTTTCCCCAGGGCGGAAAGGATTGGGGACTTCGCGCGCTTTGGTCGCGGGCTTGTGGATGACTTGCAGTTTGACCAGTCCGGCGAGGTTGAAAACGCCAGGGCCTTTTTTGCCCAGTTCGCGCCGGATAAGCTCGGCGAGGGCATCGAATAGAGAGGCGACTTGTTTGCGCGCCAGCCCTGTTTTTTCCGCTAGCTGCCGATAAATCTCCGACTTCGTTGCAGGCTTCGCTGCAGTTGCCATAGATGCCTTCCTCCTGCTACCTCGGATCACCACTGTCTGCCGAATACGAGATGCCAAATTAGAAAACATGCAGGCACTTGTCAACAGGCGCCTTTAGTTTTTTCCTTACCAAAAAAGGGGCCAGGTGGCGAAAGAAGGGACCGCTGGCCGGGGCCTAGCGCCCATACTGCGCGGCGACGAAGCTATGCCCGGACTGCGCTTAACTCATCGCAGGGTCTTGAGATAAGCGCGGATATCGGCAACCTGCTGTCGTGATAATCTCTGCGCCGGGAAAAACGGCATGTAGATGTCGTCGCCGTGCGTGCCGCGCAACACGTACTCGTGGAAGCGCTTGTCGGTGATCAGCAGCTGACGGCCGGACATGGGATGGACTTCGGTGCCGTGGCATCCGGCGCAAGCTGACTGGTAGAGCCACTGGCCGGCTCGTGCATTGCCTGTCACGCGCGCTCCGTCTTCATAGATGTCCGTCGCTCCCTCGGTGCGCACTGGAAGGGGCAGCAAGTCAGCGCCGGCGGCGGTCAGGTAGTTTTGCCGGATCTGCTGCCGCGCGTTTGCAATACGCCGGGCGTCGCCGGAGTTGAGATCGTCCAACACGCTATCGAGGACACGCGACGGCCAATCGAGATCGCTCAGTTTCAGTTCGAACTCCCAAAGCGCCGCTAGGATACTGTCCAGTTCCCAGGGTTCGGGGAAACGCCCGACGCTGCAATACTGGCAACAAATCTGGATGGCATCCTCCAAACTGCGCGGGTTCATGGGCCGCCCATCGGCCAGCCTGAGCACATGGTAGCGTGCGTAAAACCCGTTGTAGAAGCTCTCGCGATTGACGGCGCCCCATAGTGTCGTGCCGGGTGTCAAGGACAAGGTATGCCCATCTCTTCTGGCGGGATCCGGATAGTTGGCGGCGCGGAGCACCTGCTCGCGTGCTACGGGGTCTTGACGTGTGAGTTCTTTGTCTTCGCGCGCCAGGTTGTGGCAATGTACACAGCGATACACTTGGGACACAAGCTGGGACGGTGCTGGGCCTTCCGGTGGATTCTCGACCTGGCCGCGCACTAGGAGTTGGCGGCCCCAGGTGGCATAGCGGCTCCAAGGATGGGTCCGGCCGCCGTACCTGCGCCGAGCCAACTCTGCGGCGAACTGGCCGCGCCGATTATGTCCCAGAGCTACGTCCAGGCTAGTGGTCGCGCACACCGGCTGTTTTGCCGGCGCTAGCGCCAGCAGTCCCGGCGACGCAAGGCACCCCAGCACTATGACGCTCGCCGTCAGCGTGAGTATGGATCGGGGGAGATGCATGGCAAGGCTCCGACGAGTGCCTGCGCTCAGTGTATTACGTGGCTCGTTTTGCCGACCTTTTCAATTCTACCCTGAGTTCGAACCTTTGCGGCTGTTCGTTCGCGAAGCCGACGCGAATGACCGCCGGTGCCCCAGATGCGTTCGCTTACTTTTGCATCCTCGGCATAATTTTCCAGGCCTATGCCCGTTGCCTGATGGCTATGCGCGCGCCATGATAGGAGGATGGAGCGGATCCGCCTTGTGGACGGCAGAAACTATCCTATAATCCGGCTAAACGGGGATAATAACTCAAAATGTGTAGTTGCGCGCCTGGGTGCGATGCCAGGGCGCCTGGGAAAAACTAGGCCTAGAGCGAAACAAAGCGAGGGGACTGCCTGTGTCTGGCGATTGCTACCTTTTCACCAGCGAGTCCGTGAGCGTCGGTCATCCGGATAAGGTGGCGGATCAGATCAGCGATGCCATTCTCGATCATTGCCTTCGGCATGATCCGAAAAGCCGTGTCGCTTGCGAGACGTTGGTCACCACCAACCTGGTAGTCGTCGCAGGCGAGATTACCACGCGTGCCGATTTGAGCACACAGACGGTGGAGCATGTGGTCCGCGAAACCATTCGCGAAATCGGCTACACCGATGAGGGGATCGGTTTTTCGGCGGACACGTGTCAGATCCACAGTTATTTGCACAGTCAGTCGCCCCATATAGCCATGGGGGTGGATGTAGGCGGTGCCGGGGACCAGGGCATGATGTTCGGTTTTGCCTGCGAGGAGACACGCACCTACATGCCGTTGCCCATCTATTTAGCCCATCGGCTCATGGAGAACCACGCGGCGATGCGTCGGAGCAAGGCACTGCCGTTCGTGCGTCCGGACGCCAAGAGCCAGGTGACGGTCGAGTACCATGCCGACGGCACGCCGGCACGCATCCGCACGGTGGTGCTGTCTACGCAACATGACGATAGCGTCGTGGAGCATCGCCATGGGCAGGCTTATTTTTCCGACGAGGCGCGCCGCTTCTTGATCGAGCGTCTGATATTGCCGACGTTGCGCGCCGAGCGGGAAGAGTTGGTGCCGGAGCGGTATATCATCGTGCCGCCCAACACAGAGGCGCCCCAGGATGAAGACGCGCTGCTGTGTTTCATCAATCCCACGGGTTGCTTTCTCACAGGCGGGCCCCACGGAGATTGTGGTCTGACCGGCCGCAAAATCATCGTAGACACCTACGGCGGACGCGGCCGCCACGGCGGGGGCGCCTTCAGCGGCAAGGATCCGACCAAAGTGGATCGCTCGGCTGCCTATATGGCGCGGCATATCGCCAAGAACATCGTCGCCGCAGGCCTGGCGGCACAATGTGAAGTGCAGGTCTCGTACGCCATCGGCCACCGCGAGCCGCTCAGTCTGTGGGTGACTACTTTCGGCACCATTAGGCACGGGTTGACCGACGATCAGTTGGTGGGTTTGATCCGCGAGCACTTCGACTTGACCCCGACCGGTATCATCCAGGCGCTCCATCTATTGCGTCCCATCTACAAGAATACCGCTTGCCATGGGCACTTCGGCCGCGAGCATCCCGATTTTACTTGGGAGCGGGTGGATAAAGCCTCGCGGCTGGCTCGGGCCGCAGGGTACCCCAAGGCTGCGTGCAGCGGGTAGGTCGGCCACACTCGGCAGGCCCGGCTTTTCCAAGCCAGGCTCGTCACAGCCTTCCCAGGCGTTGGCCCAGTGCTGGTCTTTGCCCTGAGAGATTTTCCGAAAAAGTTCTTTACTCTGGGCGTGCTGTGCTTATACTCGCTGTGTCGAAAAAGCTCGCCAGCAGACGGGTAGCCGGCGGTCGTCGAAGCTCGCCAACCAGACCGTAGGGGAGGAGCAGAAGCCGATGGCAACGATACGCAACGAATTGCCTGCTTATGTACGCAACGCTGTGCCTGTGCCCTTGGACAAGCGGGCGCCTTGGTATGTCAATACCGCGCCCACCTATGCCGGCATTTTCCTCTGGATAGCTTTTTACGATCAGCTAGCCAAGGGATTGACCTTGGGCACACTCTGGGCTGTGCTCTTGGGCGTGGTCATTGCCGGCGCCGTCTGCCATTACTTCTTCTATTATGTGCCGGGGCTTTTGGGGATGAAGACGGGCCAGCCCCTTTACATCGTGGGAACCAGCACTTTCGGCATCAAGGGCGGGTACTTCATCCCAGGCATTTTCATGGGGCTGTTGCAAATCGGTTGGTACAGTGTGGCGACTTATTACGCCACCAAGCTCATTCTCAACGGGTTGGGCTACCCAGCCATCACGCCCTATGGCTTGGAAGAAGAAGGGTATGCGCGGGCATGGGATGCGACGTTTATCGTCTTGGCGTTCGTGTGGGGATATTTGTTCGCGCTGGTAGGGGGACTGGGAATCGAGTATGTGGCACGGGTGGCACAGATCTTTCCCGTGGTGCCGATTGTCATGTTGCTTTTGGGTGGCGTGTTAGCCCTGCCGCACTTGAAGGCTTATATCGAGACGCCTGTGCCGAGCGATTTCGACACGACCTATGTCAGTGCGGGCACGCTGCTGATGATCCAGCTAATCGTCGGGTTTTTTGGGACGGCAGGCGCCGTGGGGGCGGACTTTTGCGCCAACAATCGCACCAGGCAAGACGTCAGCCTGGGAGGGCTGGTCGGTATCTGGGCAGCGATAGTGTTCACGGCGGGTCTGGCCATTGTTACCGTTGCCGGGGCACACGGTGCCGATCCGACGAAGATAGCCAGTCTCCCTGCAGACGAGCGCTATCGGTACGGGCAGGCACTGCAAATCCTGGGCCCGGCATGGCTGTCGCGCAGCATGTTGATACTTTTCGCCATCGGCTCGATGGCGCCGGCATGCTTTTGCTCCTTCATCATCGGCAATAGCTTGTCTACCATGCTGGGCAAACCGCAGGCACGCATCCCGATCACCTTGGCGGGCACAACCGTCGGCATTTCTATAGCCGTGACGGGAGCTTCTGCGAATCTGGCGCCGTACTTCGGTTTGATCGGGGCCTCTTTCGGACCGGTGATCGGAGCAATGGCTGCCGATTATTTCTTGAGCGGAGGGGAATGGTCTGGGCCGCGCGAAGGGGTCAACTGGGCCGGCTATCTCGCCTGGATCGTCGGCTTTTTGGTGGGGATCAGCAACAACGACGTCGTGGCCGGGGTGTTGGGTTTCAAGCCATTGGCCGATTGGCATCCGACGGGGGTGTATTCGCTTTTGATCGGCGCTGTTGTCTACGTAGTGGCAGCGCGGACTATCGGCTTGCCCGCCCGAATTCCCGGCGCCGTGCCGGTGGTACGTCCCGCTGACGAGTGATCGGCTCGTAAAATAGTGGCATGAGCCTGACCGGCATGCGCTTGTTCACCTTTTTGGGGACGGGCACTTCGACCGGCGTGCCCGTCCTCGGCTGCGCTTGCGCGACCTGCCGATCATCGGACGCTCGCAACCATCGTTACCGGTGTGCGGCGTTGATCAGCACGCCCCAGGGACGCATCCTGATAGACACTCCTCCGGAACTCAGGCTGCAGCTGCTGCGGGCAGGCATCGGCTATGTGCATGCGGTTCTCCTCACGCACTACCACGCCGACCACCTGTTCGGGCTCGACGATGTGCGGCTGTTTCCCCGGTACTTGGGCGGCCCGGTGCCGGTATATTGCAACCGTGAAACCGAGCAGGTGCTGCGTCAATCGTTCGCTTACGCTTTTGCTCCGGGAACCGAGCAGTTACCGATAGGGGTAGTGCCCAAGCTGAAGATTGTCCGCGTCGAAGAGCATCCTTTCGAGGTCCTCGGGCAGCGCATTACGCCGGTACCTCTGGAGCATGCTCATTTTCGTGTCCTAGGCTTTCGCATAGAGGATCTGGCGTATTTGACCGATGTCAGTCGGATTCCGGAGTCGAGCTGGCCGCTGTTGGAGGGCGTGCGCATCCTGATCCTGGACGCCTTGCGCAAGCGACCGCACCCGGCGCATTTTTCGCTCGACCAGGCCATTGCGGTTGCCCAACAGCTCGGTGCAGAGCGCACGTATCTGACGCATATCGGTCACGAGCTGGAGCACGAAGCGACCAGTCGGGAGCTACCCGCAGGCATCGAGCTAGCTTATGATGGACTGCAAATACTCTTTTGAACGCGGCGGGGACAGGCAATGGCAGTGGCAGTAGTCTTGATGGCCGGAGGCGGGGGAACGCGCTTTTGGCCGCGCAGTCGCCAGGCGCGGCCCAAGCAGTTTCTGGCTCTTGCCGGCGAGCAGTCCCTGGTACAACTGGCCTATGCGCGTCTCGAAGGCATAACCGATCCCGATCAGGTCTGGGTAATCACTTCGGCAGCGCACCGATCGCTGGCCAGCGCGCATCTGCCACAGATCCCTGGAGAGCAAATCGTCGGCGAGCCCTGCGGTCGCGATACAGCAGCCTGCTTGGCTTTGGGCACTTTATTGGCAGCGCGCCGCCAGCCCGACACCGTCGTGGTGGCCACGCCGGCGGATCATATTATTGAGCCGGTGCAGCAGTTTCGGCGGGCCATCCAAAGTGCCTGTCAGGTCGCCCAGGAATGCCCGCGGGCCTTGATCACGCTGGGCATTGCTCCCAGTTCGCCGGCTACCGGATACGGCTATATCCAGCGGGGGGAGTTGCTGAGCAGGCGCTTGGGACTCGGTGTGTATCGCGTACGGGCCTTCCGGGAAAAGCCGCCTTTGGAGTTGGCACGCGAGTATGTCGCCTCGGGGCAGTACTATTGGAACAGCGGCATATTTGTCTGGCAGGCACAAGCGCTGGTGGCAGAGTTGCAACGGCAGCAGCCTGCCTTGCTGGCCGGCATCAGCGAAATTGTGCGCGTGTGGGATACTCCAGCCCGTGCCGAAGTGTTCGGGCGCGTCTATGCCGAGTTGCCGCGCATCAGCATTGATTATGCGATCATGGAAGGATGCCAGGAGTGCCTGGTCATCGAGGCGCCGTTCGTGTGGGACGATGTCGGCAGCTGGAAGGCGCTCGAACGCCTGCACCCTCAGGACGCCCAAGGCAACACCGTATTGGCTACTCATTGCGGGCTGGACACCCACGACTGCATCATCGTCGGCGAACCAGGCCGGCTTATCGCGACTAGCGGCATCCAACATCTGCTCATCGTGCAGGACGGTAACGCCACGCTGGTCGCCGACAAACGCGACGAGACGGCGGTCAAAAAGCTGGTCGAATACTTGCAAAGTCGCCGTATGGATGAGTACCTGTGAGTCGAGCGGTGCCAGGCACTGGCCGGCTGCTGGGCGTAGATTACGGGGCAGTACGCGTGGGGCTGGCCCTCTCCGACCCCGAGCGGCGGCTTGCCACGCCCTATCGGATGTACGAGCGACACACGGAAGAAGAGGACGCTGCTTTTTTTCGCGAGCTGGTAACACGTGAGCGCGTGCAAGGCATCGTGATCGGATTGCCCCGGCTCATGCGTGGCGCCGAAGGGGTCTCCGCGGAGCGGGCACGCCGGTTCGGTGACTGGCTGGCTCACGTCACCGGTTTGCCCGTGGTCTACTGGGACGAACGGTTGACCACCCGTGCCGCCGAGCGCGCTTTATGGCAAGCTGGCTTGCCTCACAAGCAAAGAAAAGCCCGTCGCGACAAGGTGGCGGCCGCCATCTTGCTGCAAAACTACCTCGACGCCGGTTGCCCCTTCGGTCCTTGAAAGTCGGATAGACCACCCTCGGATCGCCGCCGATCCATGACCGCTTGCAGCAGAGGTCGCCTGGCTGTGTCCGCAGCGCGCAAGGCTGGAAGATGAGCAGACAACAAAAAAGTACGCCTGGAGGGATTCGAACCCCCAACCTACGGCTCCGTAGGCCGTTGCTCTATCCAGTTGAGCTACAGGCGCACCTGGGCTTATGGCCCTTACAATTTTATCCTGCCGGTTTTTTCGGCGTGTCAATCTCCGCTCGGCGAGACGGTTTCGCTACCTTCCGCCTCCTCTAGCAAAGGGCTTTTTCGCTCACCATTTTAACTGTCCCCAGCGGGGCTGGCAAGCCGACGGCCCGTGAAAGTCTCGTACACTCATGAAACATGAAAAGGTCCGAGCGCCGAGCGTACAATAAATGATCGGCATCCCGTGCAGTTGGGCATAAGGAGTTGTGCAGACTGAGGACGACACCACAGCTCCCTTGTCCCAGCTTCGGTAGTAATGGTCGGCGACAGATTCTTGCCGGTGTGGAATTCTGAGCGAGCGAGGTCTTAGCCGATGCTTTCGGTCCAGCGATTGCCTCGGGAAGCTTTCGTGCGAGAACGCAGTCATTTCACGCCGGCCTATTTGCAGTTGGACCGCACTTGCTGGCGGCAGCGAGTGGAGCGTGCACTGGAAGAATTGCGTTGCTGCCGGGTCTGCCCTCGGCATTGCGATGTGGACCGCCTGCACGACCGCGTGGGTGTCTGCCGCACCGGACGGTACGCCTATGTCAGTAGCTTTTTCCCTCACTTCGGGGAAGAAGATGGATTGCGCGGGTGGAAAGGATCGGGAACCATTTTTTTTGCCTATTGCAATTTGAAATGCGTCTTTTGTCAGAATTTCGATATCTCTTGGAAAGCCCAGGATTCGGTGCCGTGCACGGCTGAGGATCTGGCGCGCATGATGCTGGCGCTGCAGCGTCGGGGTTGCCATAACATCAATTTGGTGACGCCGGAACACGTCGTGCCGCAGATCATCGAAGCCATCCCGCTCGCCGTGGATATGGGGCTGCGCTTGCCCATCGTTTACAACACCAGTAGCTACGACTCGGCAACGAGTCTGGAGCTTTTGGACGGTATCGTGGACATTTATATGCCCGATTTCAAATTCTGGGATCGTCAGCAAGCTCGTCGGCTGGTCGCCGCCGAAGACTATCCCGACGTGGCTCGCGAGCGGATCAAAGAGATGCATCGGCAAGTAGGGCCCTTGACTTTCGACGAAGAAGGACTGGCGCTGCGCGGCGTGTTGGTGCGGCATTTGGTTATGCCTGGGCACCTCGAAGAAACCCGGCACATCATGCACTTTTTGGCGCGGGAAGTGTCTCCGCATACGTATGTCAACATCATGGGACAGTACTACCCAGCGGGGCGCGTGCTGGATCAGCCCCAGCGCTATGCAGAAATCAATCGCAGAATCACACAGCAGGAATTGCACGAAGCTTATCGGGCGGCGCGCGAAGCAGGTCTGTACCGCTTCGACAGCCGCTGGCTTGTCTAATCGCCTCTGGGGTCTTTTCACATCGTTCGTGTACCTGCTAAGGACATGCCAACCTTCTCTGTGGCAAGATGCACAAGATGTCCAAAGTATTCCGCGCGAGGAGTATGCACAAAGTGTGGCAAACAAGATGTGTGCACCGCTCGAGGGCCGCGGTTTCCTTTTTGTTTGCGCTTTTCGCTTTTTGACATCTTGCCCATAGGCGGCAATAGTTCACATAGACCGGTGCGCCGACTCACAGCACATGGTCTCGAAGAGCCGTGTCTGCTCCGGAGCCTGGCGCCCAATGCACTGCCACTGGCAGGGAGAGGATTTCCCTGACACCGATAGATGCTCCCGTGTCCTGTCAACTGGAGGAGAACCAATGAAAAGGATGGCTGGTGCCCTAATGGGATTGGGCGTATGGACGCTCGCAATGGCTGGCGAGCTGGACAGTAATACCATCCCGTCGCGCAATCTGTCCCTGGCGCAGGCAATTGCTGCACAAATCCGCAGCAACGGGCTATTGCGTGGCTATTCTATTACCGTCACAGTTGACAACGGCCAGGCAATCCTCGAAGGCACAGTACCTGACGAAGCACAACGCAGCGAAGCGGTCAGGATGGCACAGTCAGTGCCGGGTGTGGAATTGGTAATCAATCGTTTGCACACAGAGCGCGATACGCAGGTGGCCCCTGCGCAGTTGGTATCGCAATTCGAGACGGCACCGGCACCGCGACGGAGCGAAGCGCCCGCAACGCCTTTGGAGCCTATTCCTAGCTTTTTAGCTGGGCCGCGTGCCGGACTGGGACAGTTGCCCCCTCCTTTGCCGCCTTATGCCTGGCCCGCTTATGCTCCGTACAATAACTACTCACAGGTCTCTTATCCGACCTGCTATCCCAGCTGTGCTTTCCCTTACATTGGGCCGATATATCCCTTTCCGCGAGCACCTTTAGGCTGGCGCTCGGTACATTTGGAATTCGACGATGGCCACTGGTGGTTGCGGCCGGCATCCCAGCGCCGCGACTGGTGGTATTTGCGATATTGGTAACTGTGCCGATCGTTCGGAGCCAAGGTTCGTCTCGGCACGAGCATCTGTAAACAAACGCTTCGGCTGGCGATTGAGGAAATGCAGGGCACAGGCTTTGGGCCTGTGCCCTGTGCGTTTTCAAAACACCTCTGTCGCGGGCGGTCTGCCTTACGCCCGGGATTAATTGGACGGTCAGTAAACGATCGCACATAGCCGATCAACCTGCTTCCAGCTGTAAAAGCGTCAAAAGAGTTAAAGTCTGCGGCGCAGGCAGGCCGATGCAGGATAGTGATAAACGCCGAAGAGTCAGCCAATGCTCGACAGGCCGGTCACTCGGGCGCGGGGCCACGAATACGACACGGCGTGGGGAGGCAGATCGAGAGGATTCGGACAGACGCAAGGGGAAGGAGTGGGAGCATGGGGACAAAGAAGCTCCTGGGGAGCGCACTGGCAGGGTATCTGCTGGCACTGCTGGCAGGGTGCACGCCTACCAATCCGCTGCTGATCGGTAATGCGCCCATCCCCGTACCTGTACCCCCTTGGGTCAGCGAGCGGATGGAAGAAAAGTATACCAAACGCCTCAAACATCGCACGCCGATCATGCCCCCCATTTTGCCTGGATCGGGACCTGTGTACTGTATGGATCCGCCTACGGAAGAGGAAGTCATCCGCGCTCTGCCCAGCGTGACTCGGGGCATCCCCTTCATTTACGAAGAGTTTCGCGACGATTTCACGGTGGTGTGCGAAAAAATCGTGGATCAAATAGACCCGTGTGTCTTTGTTCCTCTGATCGGACCGGCGCAGCTGCATCATTGCCACTACAAATGCACCGTGCGCTTCAAAGAAAAATTCCTGTCCGGATATCCGTTCCCGTTCCAGGTGGAGCAGGAGCGGGTCGAGGTAGTGTACATTGACAAAGACCACTTCCATCTCTGTGTCGGCGACAATCCTGCTACCCAGCGCGAGGTGGCTAAGGACTTGTCAGGACCCCTGGGGCAATAGCAGCGGCGACACGAACCGCCGATCACGTGGAGGCCAGGGTGTGGAGCGGGCGACGTCATGATGGGCACAATTCCATTCAGGAAGGAGCCGGTGATGCGCAGGCGATTAGCCACGATTGTCGGCGGGGTGGCCGGCGTCTACTGGACGCTTGCGGGTTATTCTCTCCCTGCGCAGACGGGGCCGACGCCCTCGGTACACGCGCCGCTGACGCCGCTCGCCGCCCGACAGTGGGAATGCGAGGCAGAACTGGCACTGCAGGCGGACCCTGTGACCTACCCGTACAGTATCCGCCCGCTCATGCAGCAGGGCGTGTTGGAATTGCGCGGCTATGTGCCCAGCTTGGCAGTCAAAGAGCGGGCCGTAAGTGTGGTCCAATCGGCAGTGCCTGTGCCGGTTGCTGACCGGCTCAAGGTTTTTGCCCAAGTAGCCGGTCCGATGACCACCCGCTCGGCCGATCCTTTGGCGCAGGCCCGCGCACGATTGAGCCACGCCGGTCTGGCACCTGGAGCCACCGTCACTGTGGACCAGGCCGAAGATGGGTTGCTGGTTTTGCGTGGGCAGGTAGCGACACTCGAACAGAAAATGGCACTGACCAAGTCACTGCGCGGGCTCCCCGGTTGCGTCGCGGTACGCAACGAAGTCACCGTTACAGCTCGAGAGAGTGCTCCCGAAAAGACTGTGGCTTTTCCGCCGGCTCCGGCCCTTCCTCCGCTGGCCGGCTGGCAGTCGGTACCCCAGCGGGTAGATAGTCGTCCAAGTACCGCGGCTGCGACCGAGCACACGCACCAGGAGGGAGCCTCGGCAGGGTCGGGTACCGGTCACGTCATCGAAGCCAAGGCATCGGCCAAGCACGAAGTCAATAGCTTGACACAGCCTGTCGGGGAGCAAGTCAAGTCGAAAGGCGAAGCAGCGAGCTTTGCCCAGATCAGGACGGCCGCGGACAAGGGAGCGTCGGCAAATGCTCAGTCGGTCCGACCGCCCGAGGCGCGGATGCCGGGGATCGGGGGTGCAGCGACGCAATCGGCACAGCTGGCGCCGATACCGGAGCCTCCCATGCCTCCCTCGGCACCTGCGCAAGTCCGGCAGGCGACGGGTGAAGTTGCAGCGCAACGGGGCTCTAACCCAGGGTCGGTCAGCCTGGATCGGGCACGTGACGGCGGGGCGGTAGATAAACCGAGCGTGACGGGCACGCCGGCTCGCGTCGAGTTCGAGCCGGATAGTGTCTCGGTGGGACGTCCGGCCTCTGTGACTCAGCAAAGTGCGCCTGTTACCCAGCGTTCTGTGACCGGTCCCCCGCGCATGGTCGCAGGGGCGACCGCTTACGTTCGTCCCGACGGAAGCCAGGAGGGGGCGAAGTTGCCCCAGTCCGTCAGCGCAAGTGCATCGGCGAATCGGGGACCCCAGTCTGTGTCCCCGATGACCAGCAGGTGGCCGGGTATGCGTGCCGATCGGGAGTACCCTGCCACGCCGATGTCCCAGATGCCGGCTTCTGTCGGCTCTGCGACCACGGGTGTATCTGCCCGGCCATCGGTCGGTGCGCCGGCAACGGTCACTTTCGACGATGAGCCTTCAGTGCGTTCCGGAGCGGTGAGGGACACGAAAGCGGTGCCTGTCCGACCTCCGGCCGCCAGTTATCAAAACCTGGAATTGCAAGTCAAAGTAGCTACCGGCAATGCCATCCGCGACGTGCGGGTGATTTTCACGGGTCCGGAACAGGTAACCATTTACGGGCGCGTGCGCGCCGGCATGGACCGAGATTGGCTCCAGAGACAAATCAGCCGCATCCCGGCGTTCGTCAATTGTCAGGTACGTCTGGAATTGACCGAGGATTAGCCCCTCTGGGACGAGGGCTATTGCGGCGTCGAGATGGCATTGGGTTGCCGTGCACATCTGGCCAGGATCCAGGAGCAAGGACTGATTGCATGCCGCCTACGGTCGGCAACGACCGTCAAGCAGATGCTCCCCCAGGTGCTGCTGAGACGATAAGCCCTTCGAGTGGGCTCGAGGCAGTGGCATAGAGTTTCTTGGGGATGCGTCCGGCCAAATACGCCAGGCGACCGGCTTCACAGGCCAGCCGCATAGCATGGGCCATACGCAGCGGATCGCGTGCCTGAGCGATGCCGGTATTGAGTAACACGGCGTCGCAGCCTAGTTCCATGGCCACGGTCACATCGCTGGCTGTTCCCACGCCGGCATCCACAATGACCGGATACTCCGGATCGTCGGCTTTGAGATATTCCAGGATGATCCGGATATTGTTGGGGTTCAAAATGCCTTGTCCGCTGCCGATAGGGCTACCGGCGGGCATGACGCTGATGGCGCCGGCCTGCTTGAGCAAGCGAGCGACGACAGGATCGTCGCTGGTGTAGACCAGTACCTCGAAGCCGTCGCGGACCAACTCGCGGGTGGCTTCGAGGGTGGCGACCGGATCGGGAAGGAGCGTTTTCGGGTCGCCGAGGCACTCGAGCTTGACCCATCCAGCACCGGGATTGCCCAATCCTTCCAGGATTTCGCGGCCCAGACGGGCATGACGGATGGCGTCCGCGGCACTGTAGCAGCCTGCGGTGTTGGGCAGGATCGTATAACGGCCCAGGTCCAGAAAATCGAGGATGTTGCGTCCCTGCCGATCGTACAGACGTTCGCGGCGGACGGCAACGGTGACGATTTCGCAGCCGCTGGCCGCCAGGCAGTCGCGCATCAGTTCGTACGAGGCGTATTTGCCTGTGCCCACGATCAAACGACTGCGAAAAAAGCGCTGGCCGATACGATAGGGTCGGTCGAGCGGCTCGCTGCCGCCCCCGACCAAGGTGACGACTTCGACGACATCGTCGGGTTGGAGTCGGTGCTGCGCGTGAGCCGTGCGCGGTACGAGCTGGCCATTGACCTCGACGGCGACACGCCGTGCGTCGAGCCCCAACTCGCGCAACAAATGGGCCACGGTGGCCGGGGCAGACACCCGGCGTCGCGTGCCGTTGACCTGGATTTCCAGGATAGTTTGCATGGGGTGGTGGTGCGTCATCGGTGAGGACCGAACCGAACGTTGTGCGGCGGTATCACGGTGCGTATCCTGCCGTGGATCCAGTCCCAGACCTGCATCTGCCGCTCTCGGCCGTCCAAAACCGGTGCCGCCGCGCGAGCAGATCGGTGCCCGACTCTTACAGGCACTCTAGGAGTCTGGCCTGCGCGGTCAAGTGCGTCCGAACTAGGCAGACGGGGCAACTTTAGGCTCCACCGGGGCAGGGGCGGTGGTGCGCATCTCCTCGCGCACGAGCTCGATGACTGCCAGCGGGGCGCCATCGCCGACCCGATGTTTGGTCAGCTTGAGGATGCGCGTATATCCCCCAGGCCGCTGGACATAGCGTGGGCCTAACTCGTCGAAGAGCTTGCGCACCACATCCACCTCGATGGTATCTTTTTTGCCATCCGGTTTGTGGGCGATAGTCTTCTTGCCGCCGAGTCGTGCCATGACCAGCCGCCGCGCGTGCAGCGAACCGCGTCGTGCCAGGGTAATGAGTCGTTCCACGAACGGACGCAATTCCTTGGCTTTGGCGACCGTAGTGGTGATGCGTTCCTGGGCCACGAGCACGGCGGCCAGGTTGCGTAGCAAGGCACGCCGGTGACTGGCATTGCGGTTCAATTTGCGGCCACGTTTCAAGTGCCTCATGGCTCTGGTGCCTCGTTTCCCTAGGTGTCAGCGATGCCGAGTCATGTGCACGGCCTGGGAAAAATCAGCGTCGGACCGGGGCAGGCAATTTCATGCCCGGAGCCAAGCCGTGCTGGGCCAGTTTGGCTTTGACTTCTTTGAGGGTGCTTTCTCCGAAGTTGCGCAGTTCCAACAGCTCCTGGTCGGTGCGGATGACCAAGTCGCGAACGGTAGTGATCCCTTCTTGTTCGAGGCAGTTGACCGCGCGCACAGGCAAGTCCAACTCGGCCAAGCTCATGTTGAGCTTGCGTTCCAGCTCGGGGTCGAGTTGCTCGCTGGGCTGTTCGAGCTTTTCGGGGACCGGCAACTCGGGCCCCAGTTCGGCGAGTTCGACGAAGGGATTGAGGTGCTTGCGCAAGATTTTGGCTGCCTCGACGAGGGCCATTTGCGGGGTGGTGACCCCGTTGGTCCATATCTCCATGATCAGGCGATCGTAGTTGCTTTTTTGGCCGACTCGAGCCTCTTCGACCTCGTATTTGACGCGCACCACGGGCGAAAAGCTGGAGTCGAGCGGGATGACACCGATCTCGCGCTCCTTGCCGGCGTTTTCTTCGGCGGTGCGGTAGCCACGCCCGTTCTCCACGGTCATCTCGACGACAAAGGGGACGTCGTCGGTCAAAGTGGCGATGATATGCTCCGGATTGATGATCTGCACCGATTCGTCGGTCTGGATGTCGGCGGCGGTAACGACGCCTTTCTCGTGACGGTCAATGCGGATGACTCTGGGCTGGTCGCTCAGATTTTTGACGACCAGACTTTTGATGTTCAAAACGATGTCGGTCACGTCCTCGACTACGCCGGGCATGGAGCTGATCTCGTGGAGGACGCCCTGGATTTTCACTTTGGTGACGGCAGAGCCTTCGAGACTGGACAGCAAGATGCGTCTCAGGCTGTTGCCGATGGTGATGCCGAAGCCGCGCTCGAACGGCTCGGCGGTGAATCTTCCGTAGGTGTCGGTCAAAGTTGCGCGGTCACAGACCACGCGATGAGGCAATTCCAGGGCACGCCAACGAACGCGCATGTTCCACTCCTTTCTGCAGACTGTGTCGCTTGCCTGGGCCTGACTGTCTGGGATATCGAGGCAAGCCTCTGGTCTGCTCCTGGGCCCACGAGCACCCGCACGTGGGGGGCTCGCCGATCTTTTGTGGTACCTGTCCTTTTGACCGCGTCGGCCGGTGCCGGCGACAAGGCGTATCAGCCATCGGGCACCGACCTGGTTAGCGCGACATAAACTCGATGATCAATTGTTCGCTGATGTCACGGATGCGCTCGTCCACATCGTCGCGTGTAGGCAGCCGCAGTACTTTCCCCTCGGGCGGGTCGGTGCTGACGCGCTCCAGGTAGTCGGGCACCGGCGGCGGATTGTCCTGCAAAAGGGGACGCACCAAGTCCAGAGACCGCGCCCGCTTTTTGACGGTGATGACGTCGCCTGGCTTGACCAGGTAGCTGGGGATGTCCACGCGCCGACCGTTGACCAGCACATGGCCATGGGCGATGAACTGCCGCGCTGCGCGTCGCGACACCATAAAGCCCAGCCGGTGGACCACGTTGTCCAGTCGTCGTTCCATGAGGCTCAGGAGGACCTCACCTGTGTTTTCTGGGGAGCGAGAGGCAATTTCGAACAGACGCCGAAATTGTTTTTCCGAAAGACCA
>Ga0209989_100032_pt1 | contig 25728 bp, 20 predicted proteins | sample Antgeofumaro1A2B_FD_188083 | JGI IMG/M metagenome (GOLD analysis project Ga0209989, IMG submission 188083) | Geothermal fumarole subsurface microbial communities from Mt. Erebus, Antarctica - 1A2B (SPAdes) (version 2) | ecosystem: Environmental > Terrestrial > Volcanic > Fumaroles | place: Mt....
AAAGCACGGGACGGGACCTTCGGGGCTGTCCTGCAAACGAAAGTCGAGCCGGGCGATGTCGCGACAGCCCAGCACCCGGTAAGCCGTGAGCGCCGACCACTGGATACGCTCGGCGACTCGCAGAGGAGTTGGTCGTCGGTGCCCGGCAGCGGCATGAACGTCGCCACGTCGTATCGGGAGTACGGTCCGTGCCGACACCGTGAAGCCGATACGGCGAGCGCCTGTCGAGGTGCCCTGACGCGCTGCCCCAAACGACCGTCCGCGAAGAGGGGGCCAGCGCCATCGAGTCGGCGAAGAGCATCGAATGGCTGCCGGTCGTGCCCTTGGGCCGGGACACGCGACGGTGTGTCGTTGCGATTGCGCAGGCACCAAGGCTCATGGGCGGATGAATCGCACTGCGTGGATATCGCTGCGACTCGACGCCATCGAAGCGCACTCAGTGTCGGTAGACGAGCACCCGAATATCTGCGTACCGGTGCCACCTTGCATTGTAACCTCGACTGGCGTATCCTCACGGAGAGCCCTAAGGGACCGTAATCAGATGGGGAGCAAGGAAGCATGGGCCTAGCGATAGCGCGCATAGACGGCAGACGGCAGAACGTCCAGGAGTGGTTGCGGCAGTGGCGTCGTGGCTTGAGTTTAGAAGGGGCGACGATCACGCCGCGCAGCCAGCGCTTGACCGAGGGCCTCTTCGGGGAACCGCTGACGCCACAGCAAAGCGTCGAACGCATCTGTGCCGATGTCGAGCGACGCGGCTGGGAGGCGGTGGCCTATTACAGTCGTGCCCTGGACGATTTCGAGTTGACACCGGACAACCTGCGCGTCAGCGAGCAGGAACTGGCCAGCGCGCGCCAGCGCGTCGAGCCACACATCCTCGACGTCATGCGTCAAGTGCACAAAACGCTGATGACCTTCCAGCTGGGGATAGTGATGCACGACGCCCGCTGGCAGGAAGGCGACGGCCTGGAGCTGACGGTACGCTATCGCCCGGTGCGACGCGTCGGCCTGTGTATTCCGGGTGGAGCAGCCGCTTATCCGTCCACGCTGCTCATGACCGCTTGTCCTGCCCGAGCCGCGGGAGTGCCCGAGATCGTGGCTATGGCTCCGCCGACGGCGCGTGGTGCCCACAACCCGATCATCCAGGCACTGTGTCAGGAACTAGGTATCCGCGAATTGTATCGTCTGGGCGGTGCCCATGGAGTGGCTGCCTTAGCGTACGGCGTCGAGGGCCTGCCGCCGGTGGATATGATCGTCGGCCCCGGAAATCTGTACGTTACCTTGGCCAAGAAGCGCGTTTTTGGACGTGTGGGTATAGACGTGCTCGCTGGGCCGACGGAGTTGGTCATCTTGGCCGACGCCGACGCGCGCCCCGAGTGGATCGCAGCCGATCTGATCGCTCAGGCCGAACATGCCCCAGGGGCCTGCGTACTACTGACCTGGTCGGAAAAGCTCTGGCAGCATATGCCTCGATGCCTGGAGGAACAGCTCGGGTATTTGCCGCACAGCGAATTGGCCCGGGACAGTCTGGAACGTTTCGGAGCCTTGGTGCTGGTCTCCGACGCAGACCGAGCGGTGGATCTGGCCAACGAGATAGCTGCCGAACATGTGCAGATCAGTGCGGCCGATGCTGCCCGCTTGGCGCAAGCGGTGCACCATGCCGGTGCCATTTTTCTCGGCTACGATACTCCCGTGGCGGTCGGTGATTATGTAGCAGGTCCCTCGCATGTATTGCCTACAGGCGGAACTGCGCGCTTTGCCAGCGGTCTATCGGCCAACGATTTCTTGCGCCGCTCCACGCTGGTGCGCTTTACGCGCGACGAACTGGCGCGCCGGGCCCCCTGGATCCGTACGCTCGCTGACCTCGAAGGACTGCCAGGCCATGCCCGCAGCGTGGACATACGCTTGGGCTGAAAAAAGACCGACCTTCCCATGTTGCTCCAGCCGATACTGTTGAGTCCTTATCGTTTGCCGGGCCGTTATCCCCTCATGTTCGGCGAGGAGGATGTAGCCATCTTTCTCAACGGCTATTTGTCTCTGTGGCATCCTGCGGTGCTGGAGCGAAGCGCTAGCTTGCCGCGTGTGGACCCACCCTATGACCACGACAATCCAGCGGCCGGCGCATTGTTCGGCCTGCCGGAACATCCGCCGTTGTTCTTGCCGGACGACTGGCACGATCGTGCGATCCAGGCGGGGGCGCGCTGGTTCGCAGTCACTGCAGATTTCGCGACCACATTGCGCAATCTGTTCGAGGCGCTCGGCTGGGACAAAGCCGATGCCGCCCGGCAGGCAGCGCACTTGGACCCGGAGCTGTACGACTGGTTGGGCTTGGGCCTGGGGTATCTGGTTTTGTCCGCCCTTTTCGAGGCCATGGATCATTCCCTGCAGTTCGACGCGGATGCTTTCTGGCAGGCCATCCGACAGGCGCTCCAAGCGTCTCAGCGCTCGGAACAAGAGGAGTATTTGCGTGCAGCGGCGCGCCTTATGCACCAGGCACGCGACATCGTTTATCCCGCCACCGTGTACTTGGTGGAGTTGGCCTATCTGGAGGATTATCCCGAAGGCCAACTGCCTGCATCTTTGGCGCAGGGGCTGCCGACCACCTTGGTGGCCGAGGGCATGTGGTTGAGCCAGCGTCTGCAGACCGATCGCAGCACGGTCGAGCGCATCCGCGAAGCCTGGCAACGCCGCCAGGCCGATTTGGTTTGTGCCGGATGGCTTTCACGGCACGATGCCCTTTTGCCGGTCGAGTCGTTCCTGTGGAACCTCTCCAAAGGGGTGACCTATTTTGCATCCCTGTGGGGACAGGCGCCGGAGATATTCGGTCGAGCGATTTTCCCGGCCCACCCACGGCTGCCAGTCCTGCTGGAGTCGGCGGGCCTGACGCGCGCCCTCGTCGTCACACGCGACGGATCCTTGCTGCCCGCTTTCAAGCAGGTGTGCCTGGGCTGGAGTGGTGCCGAGGGCAAACGCATCGTGGCACTGGTGCGCAAACCCCTGCCGACGACCGCCGTCACTGCTTTCCACCTGGCTCACCATCTTTCCCAAACCATGCTCAAGGATATGACGGCGGCTCTGGTGTTCGATCCCGGGGGACGGGACAGCATCTATTATCGCGCCTGGCTGGCTCTGCATCGGCTCGACGAAGTGTATGGCCGTCCGGTGACGGTGAGCGAATTGTTCACCGAGACGCCTGTGGAGGACTATGCCCCTGCGCCGGAATCGGACGAGTTCCATACCGAGGCACTCGAGCTCCTCACCGAGGCAGGTTGTGCCGATCCGGTGAGCCGCTTCGCGCGTCACGCGCGTGTCCGCCGATGGCTGGAAACCGCCTGGACTGTTTGGGCACTGGCACAGGCGGTCAAAGGACCGGAGCCAGCGATCCGAGATGCCGAAAGTCGTTTGCAGGAGCTCGAGGATACCTGCGAGTCGGACATCTGCGCCTGTGCCGAAAACGAATTGGCCGATTTGTCGCGCGCCGGGGCGCAATGTTTGGCCGGCGCCATACCGCAGTGTCCCGACAGCCGTGGATGGCTCGTTGTCAACACGTGTAGTTTTGCACGTACAGTGGTGGTCCGAGTGGCGGGTGTGTCCACGCCGTTGCCGGCACCTGCACGGGCCGTGCACGTGGACGGGTCGGCAGCCGATGTCGTGGTCGGCGTACCCGCGCTCGGCTTTGTCTGGCTGCCGTGCGAGGCGGCGACGGGCCAGCCGGTTGTCGTCCCCCATGGCAAATTGTTGCAAGAGCATACCTTGCGCAACGAGTTCCTGGAGGCCGAAGTGGATGTGCGGACCGGAGGCCTAGCCAGCCTGCGCAGTCCGCGGCGTCGGCGCAACTTGCTCGCCCAGCAGCTTGTTTATGTCCCGGGCAGTCGCATGGTCGTGGAAAGCCTGGAGTCGCGAGACAATCCAGCCTGGGCCGAAATCGTGACGCAGGGCATATTGTGCGACACTTTCGATCGCGTGCAGGCACGTTTTTGGCAAACCCTGCGCGTCTATCGCGGACGTCCCTACGTGCATCTGACGCTGCGCCTGGATGACGTGCCGGCATGCACTGGGTACGCCTGGTATGCGGCGTTTGCCAGTCGCTTTGCTTGGCGCGATGGCAGCACACCCATGCGGCGTGGCCTGATGCTGCAAGCTGTGCCGACGCGCCACACGCGCCCGGAAAGCGGCGAATTCATCGAGTTGCTCGACGCCGAGCCCGTCTTGATCCTGCCAGGCGGCCTGCCTTTCCATCAGAAACAAGGCTCGCGTATGCTCGATGTCCTCCTGGTCACTCCCCGAGAAACCGAGCATACCTTCCATCTGACACTCGGTCTGGGCGTGCTCCATCCAGGACGCGCAGTGCTCGATGTGGGCACCCCGGCGCTGGCCATTCCCTGTCCCAAGCCGCAGTCCGAGACGCAAGCGTGGTTGTTCCATCTCGATGCCGAAAATGTGATCCTCCTGGGCATGCGTCCGCTCGCGCATCGTGACAGTTTGCTCATGCGGCTGGTGGAGACCGACGGCGTGGGCACTGACTTCGTGCTCCGCTGCCCGCGGCTTCCTCGGCAAGCGTGGGTCGTCAACGAACTGGGGTGCGAAAAGGAGCCCCTGCGGGTCGAGAAGGACTCGATCTCGGGCTATATCGCCGGTGGCGCCTTGCTGCTCGTACGAGCGGATTTTTGATGGGTCCACAAAAACGACTCGGTTGCGTTCCCTGTTCGCGCCGGCGCGCTTTTGCTGGGATTGCCAATGACAGGAGCCGGCTCGCTCCTCTATAATCATTTTCGTATACGACTGGCGCGGCGAGCACCGTCGGCTTTGGGACTGTCTTGCAAGTGCATGGGTACATGGCCAGGCAAGCAGGGAGGCGGCGCCACTCGACGAGGCAGCGCTCGCCGTTTTCGCAAAGAGTGCGTGGATGGTGAGCCGGTAGCCGGTGGGGGATTGCTAGTGAGCTTTCCGGATTCCCAATCGTCCTCTGAGGAATTCCAAGGGCGCGAGTATCAGGACCCGCATTATCACGACGAAGAGGTGTTGCCTTCGGAAGAGGAAAAGAAGGAGCGTATCGTCCGCAAGCAGGATGCCCGACGGGAGATCCGGCGACTCCTCAAACGCCGGCGGCATATGGACGACTGATAACGCCCGGACTGTGCGTCTGCTCGGGATCGGCAAGGTGCGCCGCAGGCGGCTGCCTGTAACTTGCGGCAACGAGGGAGACCATGCGCGTCAATACCGTCAAGCGCGATTTGCGCCAGGGCAAGGCATCGGTCGGTACCTGGCTGTCGTTGGGTAGTATCGTAGCCAGTCGTTTTTTGGCTCGTGCCGGCTTCGCCTGGCTGACCGTGGACATCGAACATACGCTGGTCAGCTGGGAAACGGCATGCCATATGTTCGCGGCCATTGCTGATGCCGGGTGCGTTCCTCTGGCCAGGGTGCCGGCCAATCGCCACGACCACATCAAACGTGCCCTCGACAACGGTGCCTGGGGCATCGTCGTCCCCATGGTCAACAGTCGCGAAGAAGCCGAGGCAGCGGTACGCGCTGCCCTGTATCCTCCCCGCGGCACGCGCAGTGTCGGGGGTAATGTCCACGCCCTCAATTTCGGCGCTTCCCCTCAAGAGTATTACGCGCGCGCCGACGAAGAAATCCTCATCATCCTTCAGTGTGAACATATCCAGGCGGTGCGCGATGCCGACCGGATCTTTTCCGTGCCCGGTATAGATGCCATTTTCGTGGGACCAAACGATCTGGCAGCCAGCATGCGCACAGACGATGGCAAGCCGCCGGCTCCGGAAGCTTTCGAGGACACGTTGCAGAACGTCTTGCAAGCGTGTAAACGACACCAGGTGGCGGCGGGGCTTCATTGTATGTCGGTCGAAGAGGCTTCTTTGCGTCTGGCCCAGGGGTGGCAATTCGTTGCACTGGCCAGCGAGTTGCGTTTGATGATGGACGGCGTGCGGCACGCTTTGAGCGCGCTCCGGATGGATACAGGCGGCTCCTGGGCCCGCTACTGATAGGTCGGCCGCAAGCCTAGATGCAGCTATCACCCCAGTTGAACGCCGCCGCTCAGCCGAGGCACACGGGCGGCCTGTGGGCGTCGTTTATGGGCTTTCCTGGACAGGGTAGAGCGCCACGATAATAGCCACGGGCGGCCCGTCTTTGGTTTTCTTGGCCAGCACCACCGTGGCCCAACGGCGCGGCTGGATGTCGCCGACATCTCCTTTCACTCCGCCCAGTTTGGCGTCCGGGTCGTTCGGATCGGGCTTGCTCTTTTTCGGTGCCTTGATACGTCCTTTTTCGTCCTTTTCTATAGGCGGAGGGATGCGAATCTTGGCGTCTTCGGCGAGCATGATCGGATCGGTGTCGTAGTGGGTCTTCTTTTGCTGGGCTGTAAGCCTCGGCAGCCGATACAAGCTCCGACTGTACGGATCCCCTGGCTGATAGCGCGGCTCGACGGTGGTGCCATAAATGCGCAACCGGAAGTTCTTGGCGTCGGCATCGGCCTCGATGATCTCGCCGGTGACTGTGACGGTGCCGTAGTATTTTTCCCGCTTGGGCTTTTCGGTTTTTTTCTGATCTTTGTCGGCGTCAGGTTTGGGCTTGTCCGTTTTCGCGTTGTCCTGCTTTTTGGAGTCCTTATTCTCGACTTCCCGTTGGTCACCTAGTTTCGGGGCAGCTTGGGCCCAAGTCGCCTCGCTGCCCGTCACGACAAGACCCGCCAGGAGTGCACAAATGCCCACGTAAGTCACAAGCCTCTCGTTCATCGTTGCCTCGCTCCTCGAAAGCATTCAATGGATCCTCGAGCGCCTCCAGCCACAGGGACACCGGCTCTGTAGTATGGCGCCACTGTTCAAAATCGGCGCTGGCGTCTCGCTACCCTACTTTTTGCCCCTCCTAACATATTAAACCGCAAGGGTAACCTGCGGGCAAGTACAAAGCCTGGGCGACACAGTGAGCCCGAAGGTGTCGCTCGCTGCTGTGGCAGGACCTGGCGCAAGCTGAAGCCGGTCCCTTAGGGCAGCGGTGACTCGCTCCTTGTGTCGCAGGGTTTTTCGGTTAAAATCGTGTGCGACGACCGGAAGTCTGAGGTGTGCGGCCGGCATCATGTTGCTTTTGCCCTCCAGTTGGGAGCTAGCAGTCATGAAAGACCGCGGGGCGCCTCATTCAGGCGAGCGTCGCTTGCGCATCGCGATCGGGTGTGTGCTGTGTATTCAAGCAACCGTGGTTCTGACATTTGCTCTATGGTGGCATAACCGTTGGCAGAGCATCAACCAGGCCTGGGAACAGGCGGTGGCCGAAGCGGCACAGGATACACCTAGATGGCGTTTACACGATCTCGATGCCGACCGCGGCGCTATTCCTGATGAAAGCAACGCCGCCAAGTTGATCTTGCAAGTGCATGAGGAATTCCCTGGTCAATGTACTGGGTTTTGGACATCCGTATTCGAAAATGTGTTGATTCGGCTCGAGCCGCCTTATCGTCTCGACGACGAAAAGGTCGCCGGCTTGCGCCAACTGCTCGGCTATTTCAGCAGCAAGATAACTGCCGTACGCGAGCTGCGACATCGGCCTTGCGGCTTGTATCCTCTTATGAGTCTTGAGGCGTACCATCTTGAGTTCGAGCATTTCAATGCCTGTTCGGACATCGGTGAGTTCCTAGCGAACGACGCCTTGTGCCTGGCGCAAGAAGGAAAAATTGACCAGGCGCTGCAATCCTGTCATGCGTTGTTTCACGTGGCACGGTCCTGGGAAAGGCACCCCACTGTGCTTGCGCTCCTGCATCGTGTTCGATGGGAAGTTGTCGCCGCCTTGATGTGCGAGTATGTGCTTTCGCAAGGAGAAGCTGCCAGTGAAACACTACAGGCTTTCCAGGAAAGCGCTCAGGATAACGAAGTCGAGGCGCATTTTTTGCGGGCTGCCCGCGGCGAACGGGCGAGGGTCAATCACATCGTCGAACAGCTACGCAGAGGGCAAGGTTCGCAGATTTTCCGCAGCCTGTACGGTTTGGATAAAAGGCCGCGCAATCTAGCAGATGCGGCGGAGCTATGGACCCGAAGCGGCTTGTTCGCACTGGAACTGCACATGCTCATGAAGGAGTATCCGCAGCTTTTGCGCCTGCACAACGAAATCGTGCAATGTGCCCACCAGCCATCCCATGTACGGCACCCAGCCCTAGCGGTGGCCGATAAAAAAAGGGCCAGTCTGCGCTTTCCTTATTAGGGGATTAGGCAGTACGATCATAACGACCACTGTTCCGGACTCGCCTACCGGCGTTGCCTAACCTTGGCACTGGCGTGTGAGCGCTACCGTATGCGTTACAAAAAGTGGCCGCAGCACCTGCACGAGTTGGTGGGCCGAGGTTTCAGCCCGGCTGTTCCGCTGGATCCTGTAACTGGCCAGCCGTTGCGATCGCGGCATACGCAAGACGGTATGGTCATATACTCCGTCGGCTGGGACCGCTCCGACGATGGTGGGCAATTCGGCCTGGAACTGATAGAGGCCTTGAGGAGCTTGAAGCGCCCGGGGATGGACATGGGCGTGCGCCTGTGGGATCCGCAACATCGCCGTAAGACCCCTGTGCCTGACCCAAGGTATTGACGCAGCAGGTATGAGCAGATCCTATAGAGGAGGGTTGGCTATCCGGCATCGCCCTTGTGCAATCGTTTATAGAATCATTGAGGAACTACGTCGCGGGGATAGGGAAAACGGGTACCTGACGCATGTGCATTGGCGCCAACCTAGCGACTGAATTGTCGCACTGCAATAAAACGTTCGCTCGATGCTGCTTCGGCAAAACAGCCGACGTATATCAGGGTAGCTGAGGGCAATTTACAGAGCAACGCCGAGGGACGCTATGGCAAGTGGCACGTCCGAACATGTAGGTAAGGTGCGGTTCTGGGAAAAACGAGGCTTCAAGATTGCCGTGGGTCTTGTTACATTGTTGGCAGCCAGTGTTGTCGGCTATTGGAAATACCGCCAATGGGTACGTGACGCGGCCTGGCAGGCGGCCATGGCAGAAGCAGCTCGGGATGTACCTCGTTGGCGCATCCTGGAACTGCACGAGGATATCCCGGAGGTGCCCGCAGAACAGAATTCAGCTTTGGTCATTGCCCAGACCGTGATAACCGGCAGATACGATCGTCAATATTACGACTATCTCGAAGATTTGGTCAGTCCTCCTTACCGGCTCCATAAAAAGCAGGCTGAAATAGTGAACAAACACCTGGAGCAGGTCGCGCCGAACTTGCCACGCTTGCGCGACCTGAAGCATATGCCGTATGGGAAATATCCGATCATCGAAGCCCAGTTGCCTGCATTTATTTTGGACAGTCAAGCAAATGCTCGTGTGGTCGCTTCGTGGTTGCTGGACGATGCAATTCGGTTGACCTATGAAGGCCGTATCGGCGAGGCGCTCGATGCTTGCCACGGCATGCTCCACGTGTCGCGCTCCCTGGACAGGGATCTGTTCTTAATCTCGGTGTCGGTCCGCAGTAGTCTCGACGAGTCCACGCGGCAGACGTTAGAATACATCCTCTCCCAGGGGGAAGCGCGCGAAGATGCTTTAGCCGATCTGCAGAATAGCCTCCTTGATAAGACTGTCGAGGGTCACTTTTTACTGGCACTCCGCGGCGACCGGGCTATCTTCCATTATGCCGTAGACGAACTTCGTGCAGGTAGAAACGTTGACAAGATCCTTTCCATTTACTTTCCGGATGTGCCCCGAGGCAGGAGATATAGTATCCAAATCATAGATGATCTGTACAATTATATCAACTATTCGCTGACGCCACTGCGTGTGTCTAGTTTGCTGGATGCTTATCCAGAAGCAATGCACTTATACAATCAGCTAGTTGATATTGCCAAACTGCCGACCCATGAGCGCAACGTGCGCGTGAAGCAAGTGATGTCCGGCAAAGACTCCACATGGCCTGGACCAGTTATACCGATCAGGTGTGATGCTATAAGTGCGTGGGACTGCGTGGGATTGGCGAGTCGCCGCTGCAGCGCGGCAGCCTTAGCTTGTGAACGCTATCGGTTGCGCTATGGTCAATGGCCGGACTCGCTGCGCACCCTGGTGGCGGAAGGATTGCTTCCTGATGTGCCCTTGGATCCGTTCGACGGCCAGGAATTGCGCATGAGAAGGACAGAGTACGGCGTGGTCATTTACTCGGTCGGGGAAAACTTAGTGGACGATGGAGGCCAGCCGGACAGCGTCGGGCCTTATGTGGGGCGCCAGAGAGGGAAAGCCCCGGTAGATGTCGGTATCCGGCTATGGGATCGCGAAAAGAGACGGCAGCCGCCGAAACCGCTGATGGACCCATATACCGGCGAGGTGATTCTGGACAACGCGCCACCAGGAAGCACAGCGCCGACAGGTGCGCAAGACCCAGTCAATCAGAATAGCGGAAAAAGTACAGCTCCGAACAAGTGAGGGCCGACCGCCCAGTAGAACGCCATCGTCGGCGCTGTATTGGGCCTGGACAAGAAGAGTATAGGTTTCAAAGTTCGGCCGAGGCAATGGGCTGGAGCTAGTCAGCGGCGCGGGCGCCAGTTGTGCCATCATCCAGTGAAGCAGCGAGGTCGTAAATGGCCTCTGCGTCGAGGACGAGGTTGTTGGCCTGGAAAAGTCTTGCGATGCAGGCCTTGTGGATTTTCATTTTGGTGCTGCCGACACCGATGGCGCCGTAGGTGATTTTGCCCATGCGTTGTCGAGCGGTATCTACCGGCTCGATCCCTTCGATGCCCGTAGGTGGCACGGCGTTGAGGTCCACGAGGACGGCTAGATCGGGAGCCGACTGCCACAGGTCAGCGGTCAGTATGCGGACGCCGGCGGCGCCTGCGCTGATGACGACCTGGGCGCCGGCCAAAGCGCTGTGGAGGTACGGGGGTGCGCAGACCGGCAGCAAATCTGCCTGGGGGAAGCGTGCACGGATACGCTCGCAGGCCTGGGCTGCGCGCTCGGGACTGCGCGAAGCCAATCGGACGCGCGCCTGTAAGCGGGCGAGAAGCAACGCCGCGCGCTGCCCGACCGGGCCTGTGCCTCCCAATACCAGAGCCGTTTTACCGCGCAGATCCACATGGCGCGCCACGACGTGTACTGCCGCCGCCGCCGTCGTATTGCACCCGTTGGCATCCAGCATCACCGAAACGGTCAAGCCGAACTGGGGCAGGAAGTGCCGCTGCACTTCCTCCAGTAGCTGCTCGCCGGCAGCGACGTCGCTACCCCCAACGAAGATAGCCGTGTGCGTCAGATCCTTAGGACCGCGGGTGAAAATGGCACCGTGCACCAACGCCTGGACCTGTTCGCGGCGCACCCGTCCGTGGGCCAGCACCAGATCGGCGCCGGCATCCAGAGCCACGATGCGGTCGAATACGCTCGGCTGTTCGTCGGGATCCAGTTGGATCAAAATACGGCGCTTGTCCGACATGGCGGCGGCCATCGGTTCGCCCCACGCACCAGGCCCCACTCACAAAAAGCCCGTTAGGCGGGCATACCGAAAGTGGCGCACGCAGCCAGTCTGATGCCCGCACTTCGCAGGCCTTTAGCTTTCGAAAATCGGGTGCTTTTCTTTGTCCTTGCGGGCCAGGATCTCGTCCACCTTCGGCTCGCCACGCACTGCGCGGGCCAAGGCGAGCTTGGTGGCTTCGTAGTTGTACTGGAATATCTTTTGATCGTCTTTGGCGTCCCAATGGATAAAGACGCCGCAAACGCAAACCCAGTCTTCGACCTTGTCGCGGGGGATGATCCCTTCGGCGACTGCATCGGCAACGGCCTTGGCGACGGCCTTTTGTGCCGGTCCGAACATTTGATTGGCCTGCTTTTCTCCTTTGATGGTCACTTTGGTGATGATTACTGTGGCTGGTTTGCAAATGAGATTCGGCGTGATGACGGCGAGCAAGTTACTGTGTCCTTGTTTTTGATCGGCCAAGGCTTGGGCAAAAGCGTAGCCGACCGGTCCGTCCTTGGGACCGATAACCAGGTCAATGTGGGCGATTTCAGCACCGCTGCCTACTAGCGCTTCGCCGATGTACATGGCCATGTTGCACCTCCTGTCAAAGGGTCCTGGATTGTCTCGTCCACGTGTTCGGGGAGTGCGGCACAAGCGCACAGCATGTCCGCCTCCGGCACTTCGCTTGCTTGAGACTATACCCATCTCGATGCGTCGAGGCAAACATTTTTTGGCGAGCTTTTTGCCGATGAGCCGCCGCAAGCCGGCGAGATCCCGAGACGACTTGCCGACGATATGCAACCTGTGACTGGCTGGAAATTGGCTCGGGCGGACCGACGCAGGGGTCGGCCAACGGTCCGATAGGGTCAGGTGCGGGTTAGCGTTCTCGAGGTTGGGCATCGTCGCCTAGGGACTTGCACGGCAAAAACACGAATCGCCGGTTATTCTCCCTCGAGCTGATTGCGACGCAAAAACTCGTCCCGCCAGTGATAATGATCGAGCAGTCCCGCCGTGGGGCGCCCGAGGATGCGATAGGCCAGGAAAAGGGCCTCGACGGTGGCCAGCCCCTCCGGAGGATCGGAGTAGAGCCGCGATACGCGCGGATAGGCGGTGTAGTAGCCGCGCAAGGAGCGCGGTGGGATATGGATGAACTGACGCGTCATGACGCGCGCCCAGCGCCAGCTGCCGTCCAGCAAAAGCAGTCCGCACTCTCGATCCGCTGGGGTCAGGGGCTCTCCCTCGGGGTCCAGCCGAACATATCCGGACATATCGGGCATGTGGCGAATTGGGTAAGCCAGGAAAACCAGGTCGGGTCGCCCACGCAGGGGCAGGATCGAGCAGCGCTGTGGCCGTTCGCGCGGGTGCCGAACGATCAGCGTCGGCGGCCAAGGAAGTTTCGCGCCGGCCTGTTGTGCGGTGATCCGTCTTTGCGCCGGCGGCTGTTGCTCGTCTCCAGGAGTCATCGTATGATTGTCATGGGTTCACAGCGCCCAGGCGCGAGCCTACGGTGCTAGGGTCGGGCTCAAAACGGGCTGCTGGCGTGCAGCCCTACGAGTAATGGTATGGGAGAGGCAGCGATGAAGATCAAGTTGACCTATTGCGCGGTCTGAAATTACGAGCCGCGTGCCCTCAGTTTGGCGGGCAAGATTTTGCCGGAATTCAAACAGAAAATCCAGGAGCTGGTATTGGTTCCTGGGACCGGCGGGTGCTTCGAGTTGGAAGTAGACGGCCAGCTCCTTTATTCCAAGTTGAAAACGGGTCAGTTTCCCGATGAAGACTGGGTAGTGAACAGCCTGCGTAAGAAATTGTGATGCCTCTGGGCGCGGGCCCCTCGATGGTCTGCGCAGGAAAGGCCCCGCCTGGAGGTCGAGGGGAACGCGTCGTGGACATATCGGGAAAGCAAAAGCGGCTGACCGATTACGCTTCGTGCGCGGGTTGAGCCGGCAAGATATCCCCCCAGGGGATCGCGCAGGTCCTGCGCGCGCTGCCGCCGACCAGTGACCGGCGTCTGCTGGTAGGCACGGAGACCGGCGACGATGCCGGCGTCTTCCAGCTCACCGATGAGCTAGCCTTGGTGCAGACCGTGGATTTTTTTCCGCCTCTGGTGGACGATCCCTTTGTGTACGGGCAAATAGCGGCGGCCAATGCGCTAAGCGATGTCTACGCCATGGGCGGCGACCCGCTCACGGCACTCAATCTGGTCTGTTTTCCGGACGATCAACTTCCTCTGGATGTGCTGGGGGACATCCTGCGAGGCGGTGCCGAGCGTGCCGCTGCCGCCGGCTGTGTCATTGTCGGCGGGCACACGGTGCGCGATACGGAGATCAAATACGGTATGGCTGTGACCGGGCTGGTCCATCCGCAGAGGATTTTCACCAATGCCGGAGCCCGCCCAGGGGATGTTTTGATTCTTACCAAACCTCTGGGTACGGGATTCGTGACCACGGCCCATAAGCGGCAAGATTGCTCCCAGGAGGTCTTGCAGCAGGCGTGCGCGAGTATGATCCAGCTCAATCGCGGCGCCAGCTTGGCCATGCGCGAAATAGGTGCCCATGCCTGTACCGACATCACCGGCTTCGGCCTGGCCGGACACGCTCTGGAAATGGCCCTGGCGAGCAAGGTCACCCTGGCCATAGATGTGCCGCGTCTACCCCTTCTGCCAGGGGTAGAAGAGTTCGTGGCCAAGCGCTATTTCACGCGAGCGCGCAAGACCAACAGCGCCTTTGTCGCCGACCATCTGCTCGTCCAGGGCGTGCCAGACCCGGTGCGCTTGGAGGTCTTTTACGATGCGCAGACTTCCGGCGGTCTGCTCATCGCCGCGCCGCAAGCTACCGGCGAAGCATTGGTGCGTCGCGCACGAGCTTTGGGAGCGTCGGCTGCGTGCGTTGTCGGCGAGGTGTTGCCCGCCGGGGACAAGGCCTTGATCTTACGCTGCTAAAACACTAGATCCCTGGTGCGCGACCGGAATGCGGCGCGTCGCGCTTGCGGGACGGGCACATAACCGTGCCTTTTGCCCCTTCTAGCATCCGGCCGCTGTCGTACAATGTCGTCGGTAGCCTAGACCGAGGAATTATGGGTATGCTGTTGCGCTGGTATTTGGCAGCCAAAATACACGGAATCCGTTTGACCGACAAAAGCGTCCAGTACGAAGGCTCGATCACGCTGGGCCGCGAGTTTATGGACGCCGCGGGTATTGCGCCTTACGAAGCCGTCCAGGTGGTCAACCTGAACACCGGCGATCGTCTGCTCACCTATGCCATCCCCTGCGAGCGGCCTGGGGCATGTATCCTCAATGGAGCCGCCGCACGCAAGGGAGAAGTAGGCGATCCCTTGATCGTCATGGTGTTCGCCCAAAGCGACACGCCCCTGGAGCCGCGCATTGTCGTAGTGGACGAGAACAATCGCATCGCCCGCATCGAAAGAGGACCAGCGAGCCGGCGCCAGATATGACCGGCTAAGCTCGACGGCAAACGTCGCCGGAGATGGGTTGGCGCGTGGTCCGGCGTGTCCCAGTCGAGGCAGGGAGAAGGCCGGTACCGTGCGCGAGCAACGGCACGAGTAGTCGGGTGTCCTCGGCGCATGTAAAACCTAGGTGCCATGGTATCAGCCTGGTCCATCGGCCGATCGTTGCGCTCGCGTCGGATGCTGGAGCAAATACAGCTGTGTCGGCTAAATGCGCTGTTGGCGTGTGTAGTCGCCGGCAATGCTTTCTATCGCCGCAAGCTCGATGGTCGGCCAGTGTTTTTGCAGCGCATCGAGCAACTGGCCGAGCTGCCGCTGACCAGGAAGGAGGAATTGCAGGCAGACCAGGCGGCTTTTGCCCCTTATGGGAGCAACTGGACGCAAGGCTTGGGCCAGCCGGTGCGCGTGCACCAAACATCGGGCTCGCGTGGCCAACCGTTGTACTGGCGCGACGACTCCGGAAGCTGGCAAGCACTTTTGGACAACTGGCAAGCCATTTTCGAAGCAGCGGGGGTCAGCGCCCATGACCGGCTTTTTTTCCCGTTCCACTTCGGCCCTTTTTTGGGTTTTTGGACGGCGTTCGAGGCGGGGGTCCGCAGCGGGTGTCTGAGTATTGCCGGCGGCGGTTTGTCCACGGTAGCACGGCTACACATGGTGGCGGCACAGCAGGCGACGGTGGTTTTCTGCACGCCGACCTATGCGCTGCGCATGGCCGAGGTCGCCGCACAAGAGGGGATACAGCTGGGAGAGCTACCGGTACGTCTGCTGCTCGTTGCCGGCGAGCCAGGCGGTAGTGTTGCGGCCACGCGCCGGCGCATCGAAAGCGCCTGGCAGGCGCGCGTGTACGATCATTACGGTATGACCGAAATCGGTCCTGCGGGCATTGAATGCGCGGAGAACCCAGGCGGTTTGCATATTCTGGAAAGCGAGTACATTGCCGAGGTCCTCGATCCACATACCCTGCAGCCGGTCGGACCAGGCCAGGAAGGCGAATTGGTGGTCACGACCTTGAGCCGCTGGTTCAGCCCGGTGATCCGTTATCGCACCGGGGACCGCGTGCGTTTCGATCCAGCTCCTTGTGTGTGTGGCAGCCTGTTCCGACGCTTTCCAGGCGGCATCCTAGGACGGACCGATGACCTGATTTTCGTGCGCGGTAACAACGTTTATCCCAGCGTATTGGAGGATATTGTCCATAGTTTTCCGGCGGTCAGGGAATTTTGCATCGAAGTTGCCGAGGATGCCACGGGAACCGTGGTACGATTGCGCATCGAGAGCGAAGACGGCAGCCTCCGCGAGCGAGTTGTAGAAGCAGTGCGCAACCGGCTGTATTTCCGGCCCGAGGTGGAGGTGGTGGCGCCCGGCACTCTGCCGCGCGCGGAGATGAAAGCAAGACGTCTGGTCCGTACAATGTCACCGCAACGACCCACAGATTGACCACTGGTTGCCTCAGGCTCGACCTACCGTGCTCGGCCAGAGCGAACGCGTTTTCGATGTCGTGGACTATGGATGCGCCTCGACCGGGGCAAGGAGGGCGGGTAGGACATCCCTGGCACTCGGTCAGCCGAACAAATAGGGAGAGACGGGCATGGTGCGAATGGCCTTATGCTTAGCGGCATGTGCGACAGCGGCGGGTGTATGGGCTGCCGACTGGACCCATTGGAGGGGACCGGAGCAAAACGGCGTCTCGCGCGATACCGGCGTGCCGGAGCGCTGGTCGCCACAGGGGGATAATCTGGTCTGGAAACAGCCTTACGGCAGCCGTTCTACTCCGGTAATCTGCCGCGGACGTGTGTACATCATCAACGGCGCCGAGCCTGGCACGATCCGCGAGCAAGAGCGAGTCATGTGCTTCGATGCGGCGACAGGCAAGCTCCTGTGGGAGCATCGTTTCAACATTTTCCACACCGATATCGTCAGCAACCGCGTCGGCTGGGCCAACTTGGCCGCCGACGCCGAGACCGGCTATGTCTATGCTCACGGCATCCAGGGCCTTTTGTTCTGTTTTTCTCCGGACGGTCGCGTGGTTTGGTCCCGTTCCCTGACCGAAGAGTATGGGCGCATCAGCGGCTACGGTGGCCGCGTCACCACGCCGATCGTGGACGAAGACAAAGTTATCCTTCATTTTCTTAACGCTAGCTGGGGGGAGCAGGCGCGCGGCGGCCATCGCTTCTTGGCCCTCGATAAAAAGTCGGGAGAAGTGCTGTGGTGGTCCGAGCCGGGTGGCCAGCCGCTGGATACCATCTATTCGGTGCCTGTGGTGGCTGTCCTAGCCGGTCAGCGTCTGCTCGTCTGCGGGGGAGCCGACGGAGCGATCCACGCTTTGCAGGTACGTACCGGCAAGAAAGTTTGGTCTTATCCTTTGTCCAAGCGGGGCCTCAACGCTTCCCCAGTGGTGCAAGGGGACCGTGTCTACATCACCCATAGCGAGGAAAACCTTGACACCAACGAAATGGGCGGCGTCTATTGCTTCGATGCCTCGCACATAGAAAACGGCCAGCCACGACTGCTGTGGCGGCGCTTGGGTATACAGGCAGGATACGCTTCGCCGCTCCTGGTGGGTGGCCGGCTGTACGTACCTGATAATGCCGCCAAGCTGCACTGTCTCGATGCAACTACGGGGCAAACGCTGTGGGAACACAAATACGGTACAGTGGCCAAGGGATCGGCTGTCTGGGCAGAAGGCAAGATTTATGTCAACGAAGTGACTTCCCGCAGCTACATCCTTTTGCCCAACGAGCGCGAATGTCGTACCATCCACACGGTCGAGACACCTCCGGGGCCGCACGGCGAAGTGATCGAGAACAACGGCAGTCCGGCAGTGGCCGACGGACGGATCTATTGGCCGACAGGGGACGCGTTGTATTGCCTGGGCACGTCCCAGAGCAAGGCGGGCGCGATCCCCGAGCCCATCGCTGAACCGCCGGCCAGTCCCGACGACCCGCCTGCATGGTTGCAGATCGTACCTGCCGATGTCGTGCTCAAACCAGGGGCCCATGTTCGCTTTCGCACACGCGTGTACTCGGCTGCCGGCCGCTTGTTGCGGCAGGTGACGGCACAGGACTGGCACCTGGAGCCTCCGGCAGTGGCGGCCAAGACGCCGGAAGGCAAGGAGGTGCCCAAGCCGCCACCCTTGCGCGGCACACTGGCCGACGGCGTCTTTACAGCAGATCCTTCGGTGCCTGCTCAGACCGGATACATAGTGGCTCGTCTCGGCGCGTTGGAGGCACGTGCCCGGGTGCGCGTCGCCCCAGTTCTGCCCATCGTCCAGGACTTCGACAAAGTGCCAGAAAATGGCTTGCCTCCTGGATGGATCAATGTCGCGGGTAAATACGTTGTCGCCCGCGATAGCGATGGCAATCGTTATTTGAAAAAGCTCGCCAACAATCCCAATCCGCTCCTCGCGCGTGCCCTGGCGTTCATCAGCACTCCGGACTTGTCCGACTACACGATCGAGGCCGATGCGCGTGCCATTATGCGCCGGCGTAATTTGCCCGATATGGGCGTGGTCAATTGCCGCTATAGCCTGACTTTGGACGGCAACAAGCAGCGTTTGCTGCTGCGCACCTGGGAGGCACGCAAGGAGGAAAACGCCGAAATCCCGGGACGTATCCATAAAAAGCTCGACTTTCCCTGGAAACCGGATGTGTGGTATCGCTTCAAGCTGAAAGTGACGATCGTGGATGGGAAAGCTCTGTGCCAGGGCAAAGTCTGGCCCCGGGACCAGCCCGAACCGGCGCAATGGATGATCGAGGCCGAGGACCCCGTCCCCAACGTACAGGGCAGTCCTGCACTGTATGCCTACGCGATGGGTATCACCGAGCGCTCATTGGGTGCCGAGGCCCATTTCGACAATGTGCGTGTCTATCCGAATACATCCGGCGCTCGCTAGAATACGCCTCGACCGCAGGCGGCTGCGAGTCGGACGGCCCCGCCGGCCAAAGACGGTGTCCTGGCACACGACGCCCTGCAGCAACTTGGGGAGACAGACGATGCGAGTCAGTCAGCGAATCATGGCGGCCCTCTGCGCGGGTGCGCTCCTGGTGGGTGCAGCTTATGTGGCGAGTTGTTCCCGTTCCCCGGCGGGTCAGGCCAAAGACCCTAAGCACGAGCAACCCGATACGGCGCGGCCCGGCAACCCAGGGAGTCCGGCAACTGGCTTAGCCTTGGTGCAGCCCGACCGAGCAGCGCCGACGGCGCAATCGCGTGCGGAAATAATAGCCCGCGCCTGGCCCATGTTCGGCGGCCGACCCGAACGCAACATGGTCAACACCGTCGAGCGTAATCTGCCCGCCGAGTGGGACATCCGCACCGGCAAGAACGTCAAGTGGTCTGCCAAACTCGGTTCCCAGGCATACGGCAACCCGGTCGTGCTCGGGGGCCGTATTTTCCTCGGCACCAACAACGGCGGCCTCTACAATCCGCGCGACGCGCGCAAACCAACCCGCCCTGGAGAACCGCCGGTGCCGGAAGACAAGGGTATCTTGCTGTGCTTGCGCGAAGCGGATGGCAAATTTCTGTGGCAAGCGGTCCACGACAAACTTCCCTCCGGCCGTGTCAACGATTGGCCGGAACAAGGTATTTGCTCCTCACCGTGCGTCGAGGGCAATCGCGTGTACTACGTGAGCAATCGCTGTGAATTGGTTTGCGCCGATGCCGAAGGTTTCGCCGACGGCAATCAGGGGGCGCAGGACGAAAAGTACAAGGATGCTACCGACGCCGATTTCATCTGGCGTCTCGATATGATGGAAGAACTCGGCGTCTTCCCACACAATCTGGCCGTATGTTCCCCGCTGGTCGTCGGCGACATCGTCTTCGTTGTCACAGGCAATGGCCACGACGAGTCGCACGAAAACATACCTGCGCCGCAGGCCCCGAGCTTTCTGGCTGTGGACAAACACACCGGCAAAGTCTTGTGGGAGAGCAACTTGCCCGGGGAACGCATCTTGCACGGACAGTGGTCGAACCCGGCGTACGCCGAAATCAACGGCCAGCCCCAGGTCATTTTCCCCGGCGGCGACGGGTGGCTGTATGCCTTCGAGCCCAAGTCGGGCAAACTCTTGTGGAAGTTCGATTGCAATCCGAAGAATTCCAAATACATCCTGGGCGGGCGCGGCACGAAAAACGAGATCATCGCCACACCGGTGGTATACGAAGGACGGGTGTATATCCAGGTCGGTCAAGATCCCGAGCACGGCGAAGGTGTCGGCCACCTGTGGTGCATTGATCCTAGCAAGGCACGGCCGGACCATGTGGACCTGACGCCCGTCAACGATAACTTCGACCCTAAAGCTCCTGAGAACAAAAACTCGGGCCTCGTCTGGCATGTGGGCGGCCAGAGCAAAGACGGCAAACTGCTCTGGCGCCGCGGGCTGTCCACCTGCGCTGTCCACGATGGCTTGTGCTATGTGGCCAACCTGAGTGGCTTCGTGGCCTGCTTCGATGCCCGCACCGGCGAAAAATACTGGGAGCACGACACCCTCGCCGCTATCTGGGGCTCTCCCTATTGGGTAGACGGCAAAGTCTACATCGGTACCGATAGCGGGGAGGTCTATGTCTTCCAACACGGCAAAGACAAGAAACTCCTGGCCAAAAACGACATGGAAGCACCGGTCCTCAGCACACCCATTGCTGTCAATGGGGTGCTCTATGTCATGACGAACTCGCGCTTGTATGCCATCGCCTACAAATAGCGGGGCAGACATACCGGCCGACGACCTCGGCTCGTGCGTGGCGATTGTCCCAGGGCTTGGTTAGGACGTAGGTCGCTAGAAGACGCCGCCGCGATCCGTTGACCATCGGTTGAAACCATCGGGATTGCGAGGCAAACGCTATGGCTGGCAACACGGGACCACTTGCCGAACGCATACAGGCGGCGCGGCGCGCCCTCGATGCTCATGTGCGGGAGATCGTCGCCTGGCATTTCGATCCGGCTACGGGCACTCCCTTCTGGCTCGACGCGGTTGCGGGGACCAACCCGCATGTCCAGCTCGATTTCGATCCGCGGCAAGAGATCCGCGGTTTCGACGATCTGGCCAAGTTCGGCTTTTTCCAGGACGAATGGTTGCGCGGCGGACCTGTTCGCCGGTGGGTTCCGCGGGCTTACCAGGATCGGCCCATTTACGTTTTCGAAACAGGCGGCACCACCGGCATCCCCAAAACACGCATCAATATCGAGGATTTTCGCATAGATTACGAGCAGTTCAGCGAGACGCTGCCCGAGCGCTACTTTCCGCGCGGCGCCAACTGGCTCATGTTGGGTCCTTCCGGTCCGCGTCGCTTGCGCTTGGCCGTCGAGCATCTATGCCAATATCGCGGCGGCATCTGCTTTTGCATAGATCTGGATCCTCGCTGGGTCGTCAAATGCCTCAAGCGCGGCTGGCTCGATCAGGCGCGCGCGTATATGGACCATTGCATCGAGCAGGCCTTGACCATCCTCGAGGCGGGCCATGATATTCGCTGCCTGTTCGCCACCCCGAAGTTGCTAGAAGCCCTGTGCCTGGCGCTGGACCAGCGCGGCACATCCCTGAAGCAGATGGGTATTACCGGCGTTTTCTGCGGCGGCACCGAGATGACCTCTCAATGGATACGCTTCACCATCGAGGAGTTGCTCGCGCCCGATGTGTACATAGCCCCCACCTACGGCAATACCCTCATGGGTCTGGCGGTGGCAGCTATGCCCCGGCCGGAAGAGCAATACAAGATTACCTATTACGCTCCCCAGCCGCGCGCGGTCATCCAAGTGGTGGATTTCGACGATTACAATCGCGTGGTTGAATATGGCCGCGAAGGACGGGCCCTGCTCACCACGTTGACCAAAGAATTCTTTATGCCTCGGTTTGCCGAGCGAGACGAGGGCGTGCGCGAGGCCCCTTGCGATCGCTTCCCTTGGGACGGGATCAGTGGGGTCAAGCCGTTCCGTGGCTTCGCCGCCACCACCACCGTCGGCGTATACTAAAGCGACAAGCGACCGGCATGATGGCCTCCCACCACGGCACAAGGAGACCGCGATGATCCACATACCGATTTCCCGTTGGGGCGAGCCTTATCAGAGTGTCGAACTGGACCGTGTGGTCCATTTTGAAAGCGGCGAGGTACTGGCGGAAGTCAGTCGTGCCAACGCCGCCATGGTCGGACGCGATTTGCGTTTCGCACGCCGGGCTCGCGACGTGTTGCGCGAAATCCCCGTTCGCGAATTGCTGGCCATGCTCAAAAAGGCTGCCGATCTTTACACGAGTGCCGACCTGCCCTTGGGCGATAGCTCTCAGTCTCCCGAGCAATTCGTGCGCATGCAATCCGCTACCACCGGTATGCCCGAACACATGTGTCGCTTCAATATGCAGAAAAACCACTTTGTCCTCACCCACATGGACAAAATCCTCGACAGCCTTACGCGCGGGCTGGACCTGGATATCCTGACCCGCGGCTACGGCGTCGAGCACCGCGGTGTGCCCGTCAGTTATCAATGCTTGACCCCGGTGTTGGGCATGGTGTTGCCCAGCAATTCGCCGGGAGTACACACGCTCTGGTTGCCGATCGTCCCCTTGCAAGTAGGATTGGTTCTCAAGCCTGGACCCCAGGAGCCGTGGACGCCGTATCGCATGACCCAGGCGTTCATCGAGGCGGGTGTTCCGCGGCAGGCCATCGCCATTTATCCCGGGCTCGGCGACGTCGGTGCCGCCGTGCTCGACGCCTGCCCCCGCTCGCTGATCTTCGGCAGTTCCCAGACGGTCGAACAATACAAAGGCAACCCGCGTGTGCAGGTCCATGGCCCGGGTTTCAGCAAGATCCTCTTCGGCGACGACCAGGTGGACCACTGGGAGAAATACCTGGATCTCATGGTGGAAAGCGTCTTGGTCAATAGCGGCCGAGGGTGCATCAATTGTTCGGGCATTTGGGTGTCCCGTCACGGGCGCCGGATTGCCCAGGCGCTGGCCGAGCGCATGGGACCGATTCAGCCTTTGCCCCCCGACCATCCGCAGGCCTTGCTCGCCGCCTTTACCGTTCCGGGGCAGGCCGATGCCATCAACGCCGACATCGAGCGCGATGTGACCTTTCCAGGAGTGCACGATATGACGGCCCCGTTCGGTCCGCGGCTAGTCAAGAAAGAGCGGTGCGACTACCTGCGCCCCACGGTGATCTATTGCGAGTCCCCAGACGCCCCCATCGCCAAGAAGGAGTATATGTTCCCCTTCGTGACCGTCGTCGAATGTCCTCAAGATCGCATGGTGGACAAAATCGGCCCGACGCTCGTCTGCACGGCGATCACGAGGGATGCCCAATTCCAGCGGCAGCTTGCCGATGCCGTCCATATAGATCGTCTCAACATCGGCGCCATACCGACTACGAAACTCAATTGGCTCCAGCCGCACGAGGGCAGCATCGTGGACTTCCTTTTCCGCGCCCGTGCTTTTCAATTCGACCAAGACATGATCGCCATCTGACAAAAACGGGCTGGTTCGCAAAAAAGAGAGCTCCGCGCTGTGCAGGAGGGTCCGGGGCACGGGCAGCGCGGAGCTGTGAATAGGCCAGCCCATTCAATCACGAAATATATCATGGCAAGCGGTGCAGGCGTTGTCCATCCTCTTGAAAGCGGTTTTGTAGGCAGCCAGGTCCTTTTTGCGCGCTGCCGTCGCCATGTCCGCAGCTGCTTTTTTGACATCCTCGGCTGACTCGACCCAAACTTTCTTGGGTTTTTCTTTTTGATCCTCCTGCGGCGCGTGCCGGAGAACTTCTTTCATGAGGGCGGCCATCTTTTCGGCCTCCTTGGCGACCTGCTCGCCGCGTCCCGGCTCGTCGAATTGCGCTTTGGTCATGCGGTTGAACTTGATCAAAGCCTTGTTGACTTGCTGGACTTCCTCCATGATTTCGTCCAGGGGCTTTGGGGGATCAGCCGAAACGAACGCGGCGACACCTACCAGGACCAGTCCCAGACTCCAGCTCATAACCATCTTACGCAGCCCACGATACACGCGCCATCCTCCGTAAAACCAGGTTCACGATACCCCGAGACGCAGACACCCAGCACCCGGCCAGGTCAGCGGCTCGGCTATGCAACGACATACCGGTCGCCGGTTTGTTGGGATTCCCATAAGGCGGGAAAGCACCGCGGGGACGACGGCCATCAGGCCGCCGGTCACATTACGGCGGGACCAGCTACTCTCCATCTTTAACTAAGTATAGGCACAGCCGCCAGGACTGTCCAGTGGCAGCGGGAGCCTCCTTGCCGCATAAATACTCCTGGCAAGGCAGGCACCTGGAGACCGGTGCAATCCCGGCTGGCAAAATGCCGCAGGCGAGTTAAAATATGGTTTGAGAAAGGGTTGGTGCATAGGTCATAGCTCTGCGACACAGTCGCTGGTCGCAGCGTGTCGGGGCGCCAGCGCGCTGAAATTGTTTGCAGAAAAGCTTGGCGACGTCTAATTGCGTGGTATCTCGATCGCCCGTCAAGGGTTGCTGGCATGACCCTCAATCTGAGAATCGGCAAGTACACGGATGTCGGGCATTATCGCGAGAACAACGAGGACAAAGTCGAAGTCAAGCAGCTGCTGACCGCACAAGGCGATCCTTTTACCGTCTGCATCGTCGCAGACGGAATGGGTGGCCAGGCAGCAGGCGAGACGGCCAGCCGAATCGCCACCGAGACTATCCCGCGCGAGTTGCAGAACAGTCTGGCAGGAGTGCAATCGGAAGAAGACATCTACGAGGCCTTGCGCAGTGCGGCCATGACCGCCAATCGAGAAATCATCAGCATGGGCGACCTGGATCGTGACTTTCGCAACATGGGTACCACGATCGTCGTCAGTCTGTGGATGCGGTCATTGCGCGAGGACCATTTGTATTTGGCCAGCCTGGGTGACAGTCGGGCTTATCGGCTGCGTGGCGGGGAGCTCGAACAGCTGACTACAGATCACTCCATCGCGCAAGCACTGGTGGAAGCCAAGACAATTTCGGCAAGCGAAGCACGCAGCCATCGTTTCCGCAATATCTTGTGGAAGTTTTTGGGCAGCCGTGAGATGGGTGAAAATGGCCCCGACGTGCGCACGGTGGACCTCCAGCCTGGGGACGTCTTCTTGCTGTGCACCGATGGCGTCAGCGGCGTGCTGAGCGACGAAGACATGAAGCACATTCTCGCCAGCGAGCCGGACCCGGACCTATGCGCCCAGCGCTTATGCCAACAGGCTCTGGAAGCCGGTTCGCGCGACAACGTCACCAGCTTGGTCATCGCTGTCGAGCAAAGTTGACGACGGGTGGCCTCCGCGGCTGCCTTGCAGCGGTCCGGTACAAAGGTCTTACCCCCAAGTCCGCGGCGGCTCGCCGTGCAATCACTCGCGATCGGACTGCTGGCTCCCTCAAAGTTGGCTCAGGACCAAAAAGGCAATAAGAGCGGTAGTCAAAGCGACCGCCGCCACTAGAGCCCAGGTCCACCACTCGATGGGTTCTTCGCCCACAGGCGGGCGCGTATCCGTGGGGAGGGTGATGGTCGGCGGGGGCTGCCTGGTGGGTTTACGGGCCGGTCCGTCTGGTGCAGACTGGGCCGCTGATGCATCACTTGCAGCGCTGCTCGCCGAGCGGCAATCGCCGACAACGGCAGCCGTGAGCCGGTCGAGCGAAATCACCAGGTCGCGGAATTCGGCGAAGTCCCGCAACGGTTCGAATGGACCCGATTTGGATCGGGCAGCACGGATGTTGCTTGCGTCTCCCAGCAGGCCCTCGCGCAGAGAGCGTCGCACGGCAGCGGTGGACCCTTTGACCACATGAGGCTTGCCTTGGTCGTCGGTGTAGGTCAAGTACCACACGTCTTGTGGCGGCGTCGAGTCAGTCGGCTGGTGGA
>Ga0209989_100033_pt1 | contig 25177 bp, 22 predicted proteins | sample Antgeofumaro1A2B_FD_188083 | JGI IMG/M metagenome (GOLD analysis project Ga0209989, IMG submission 188083) | Geothermal fumarole subsurface microbial communities from Mt. Erebus, Antarctica - 1A2B (SPAdes) (version 2) | ecosystem: Environmental > Terrestrial > Volcanic > Fumaroles | place: Mt....
GGTGATGGAAATCCGAGCGGGCACGGGCGGTGAGGAAGCCGCCCTCTTCGCTTTTGACCTGTGCCGCATGTATTTGCGCTACGCCGAACGGAAAGGTTGGAAGGCAGAAATCGTTTACGAAAGCCCTTCGGCATTGGGTGGCTACAAAGAAGTCATCTTGCACATCAGTGGTAAGGATGCGTGGAAATTGCTCCGCTACGAGAGCGGTGTCCATCGCGTCCAACGCATTCCCGTCACCGAGTCATCAGGACGCATCCATACCAGTGCCGCAACGGTCGCCGTTTTGCCAGAAGCCGAAGAGGCATCCGTGGATATCCGAGAGGAGGACTTGGAGATTGAGACCTTCCGCTCTTCTGGACCGGGCGGGCAGCACATGCAGAAGAACGAAACCGCTGTCCGCATCCGCCACAAGCCAACGGGCATCGTGGTGGAGTGTCAAGATGAGCGAAGCCAATACCAGAACAAGATGAAAGCCTTGCGGATTCTCCGAACGAGGTTGCTGGAAAGGAAGCGGCGCGAGCAAGAGGCGGAACTTAAGCGGCAGCGCCGCGAGCAAATCAAATCGGGTGATCGCAGCGATAAAGACCGCACCTACAACTTCATCCAAAACCGCGTCACCGACCACCGCTATGATGTCACCCTTTACAAACTCAAGGACATTCTGGATGGCGACTTGGATGAGTTGCTTAAAGCCATCCGCCGAACGGAAATCCAACGCTGGCTCTCCGCTTTACCGCAAGATGCGGTCGCCGAAAAGGTGAGGGCAGGGTAATGCCCTAACGGCTGGTGGCTGGAACATTGTGCATGGCTCGTTCGTCCAATCATTGGGCTGCCGCTTCGGCATCCCGTCACGCCCTGCTGGAAGGAGGCGACCGACGGTGCGGTTACGGGTTGGTTTTCCCTTCGCTGCTGGCATTTTAGCGACGCTGGCAACAGTGTTTGGGCTGCAAATTTCTCGCAGCTCGCCATCCACCCCACCATCCCCCTACCTTCCGCCCCCGCTGGACACGCAAGTGTTCGGGCAAACCCGTTGGTTAGCAGGAAGCCCCGTTGCGCTCAAGATTGTCACCCTTGACCGAATTCGCCAACAGCCCATCCGTTCCCAAGTGTGCGTCGCTCTCTCCGATGAACGCGGCGGGCAAACGGTTTTCAAAGGCTTGACAAATGCCCAGGGTGTCGCCGATGCTCGCTTTAAAGCGCCTGACCAGTCAGGCAGTTACAAATTGACCATCACCGTCAACTCTCCCATCGGCGACGACCAGATTGAGCAAACCATCGTTGTGGAAGAGGCGGTGCAAATTTTGTTGACGACAGACAAGCCCATCTACCAACCGAACCAAACCGTCCACCTTCGTGCCCTTTGTTTGCGCAAACCTGATTTGCGACCTGTTGCGGATTCTTCATGCGTTTTTGAGGTTCGCGACCCGAAGGGCAACCTTGTTTACCGCACCACCGAGAAAACTTCCCGCTTCGGCATCGCTGCCACTGAATTCCCCATCGCCGATGAAGTGACGCTGGGCGAGTATCGCCTCACCGCCTCCTTGCTCCCCGCAAAACCCGCCAGTGCCCAGTCCCCAGCCCCTAACGCTGTTGCCGAACGGACGGTTTGCGTGGAGCGCTATGTGTTGCCGAAGTTCAAAGTGACCATTGAGACGGACAAGCGGTTTTACTTGCCCGCCGAAGTGTTGCGCGGGACAGTGACAGCGGCTTATTTCTTCGGCAAGCCAGTCAGCAACGGCGAAGTGAGCGTGCGGTTGAGCACTTTCGCCGCCGGTTGGCACGACCTTGCCGAACTCAAAGGGACGCTCAACGAGCAAGGCGTTTGGCAATTTGAAACGCGCTTGCCCGAAAAATTTGTCGGGTTGCCATTGGAAGGCGGCAATGCTTTGTTGCGGGTGGAAGCGACCGTTACCGACAGAGCCCAGCATTCAGAACGCACCGCCATCACATTACCCGTCAGCAGCGACCCCATCAAAATCGCCCTTGTGCCTGAAAGCACAACCCTTAAGCCCAGTTTGCCTATGCGCCTGTTCGTCGTGACCACTTACCCCGACGGCACGCCCGCCAAATGTCGGTTTGTTGTCAAGGGGCAAGGGACATGGGACACGGGACAGGGAACTTCCCAAGCCTCTTTTGAAGCGAGTGGCGAAACGGATGCGACAGGAATTGGCGAAGTGACGGTCGTGCTAAAAGCCCTGCCGTTGCCGAAAGTTGGCAAGATGCCTGGTGGTTTCGCCCCCTTCCTTCGCCGCCCCATCGCCTTTGAGCGAGGGAGCGTTGAAAGCGAAGAGCCGTCCGTCCCGCTCATGGTCACGATGACCGCTGTGGACGAGAAGGGGAACCGTGCCAAAATGCAGCGATCGTTGCTGTTAAGTGCTACCGATGAAGCCGTCCTGCTTCGGGTAAATAAAGCCATTGCGAAAGTAGGCGAACTTTTGCGCCTTGACATCCTTGCGGTGTCGCCCACTCCCCACTCTTTGTCCACTGCTTTCGTGGATGCGATTGTCAATCGGCAGACGGTGCTGACGAAGACGGTGGACTTGAAAGGCGGGCGGGGTTCGTTGACCCTCTCCCTGACGCCCGAATTAGCGGGAACGCTTGTCCTGCACGCTTACCGCATCACGACAGGCGGCGACATCGTGCGTGACACGAAAGTCGTGGTCGTTGAGCCTGCTAACGAGTTGCGGTTGCGCATCGTCACCGATAAGGACACCTATCGCCCCGGCGAGACAGCGAGTGTGCGTTTTGCTGTGACCGACCGCACGGGTAATCCGACCGTTGCGGCGCTGGGCTTGACAGTTGTGGACGAAAGCCTTTTCGCATTGGCAGAGATGCAACCAGGCTTGGAGCGCCTCTACTTCGCATTGGAGCAGGAACTTTTGACCCCCCGCTACGAAGTGCATGGTTGGAAGTTGCAGCCGCTGTTGTTGAGACGGGACGAGGGGCAAGGGAGACAGGACACGGGTTTAACGGCAAGGCAACGGATGGCGCAAGTTTTGTTGGCAGCAGCATCCCCACCGCCATTGCACACTTTGCGGGTCAGCACCTTTGAGCGTAAGAAACAAGCAGTGCAAGAACGATGGCTCAAATTCGTAGAAGAGACGGCAACCAAAATCCGAAAAGCGTTGGAAGCCTACCGACAGGCGAAAGGACGCTATCCATTGCCCGATGGGGCATTGCGAGAATTGGTGGCAGAGCGCTTTTTGGCAGAGCGGGATGTCCGCGACCCTTTGGGCAACCTGTATCGGCTGCAACCGTTGGGCGACTTTCGCAACGGTTTCCTCCTCCTTTGCGCTGGGCTTGACGGCAAATTTGACACCGACGATGACATTATCGCCCAAGCCCATGGGCGTGGGGTACAAGGGCGTGCTTTTGTTCTTGGCGGCATGGAGTTCGGTCCCGCAATGATGGGAGTTGAGAGGGCAATAGCAATACCAGCGTCAATAGCAAAACCAGCGTCCAGTCCCCAACCCCAAGTCCCCACTGAGGAAGTTCGCGTCCGCCAATTCTTCCCGGAAACGCTGTTTGTGCAGCCACAAGTCATCACGGACGAGAAAGGCGAAGCAACGGTTCAAATTCCCCTTGCCGACAGCATCACCTCTTGGCGGTTGACCACTTTGGCGAACTCCTTGCAGGGTGAGTTGGGCTCAGCAACGCTGCCCATCCGAGTCTTTCAGGACTTTTTCGCTGACATTGACTTGCCTGTCGCTTTCACCCAAGGTGACGAAGTTTCTGTGCCCGTTTCCCTTTACAACTACCTTGCCAAACCGCAAAGGGTGCGGCTGCGCATAGAGGTGGGCGGCGGGTTTGAGGTGCTGGATGAACGGGAAAAGACGGTGCAATTGCAACCCAATGAGGTGACTGCCGTTCGGTTCCGCATCCGCGCTGTAAGATTGGGCAGCCACGCTATCACCGTTTACGCTTACGGCGATGCGATGAGTGACGCCATCAAGCGCACCGTAACCGTCTTGCCCGACGGTAAGGAATTCTGGCAGACGGTCAGCGACCAACTGACGCAGAGGGCAGAGGGCGAAGGGAAATTGCGGAGGGTTGTCACGGTGGCGATTCCGAGGGAAGCCATTGATGGGGCGAGCAAGTTGATTGTCAAGGTCTATGCGGGAGCATTCACACAGGTGTTGGACGGTTTGGAGAACTTGCTGCGGATGCCTTTTGGCTGCTTTGAGCAAACTTCCAGCATCACCTACCCGAATGTGCTGGTGCTGCGCTACTTGAAGCGGACAGGGAAAGCGCAACCCGAAACGGAAATGAAGGCGCGCCACTTCATCACCATCGGCTACCAGCGGCTTCTGACCTTTGAGGTGAAAGGTGGCGGCTTCAGTTGGTTCGGCGACCCACCCGCCCACAAAGTCTTGACGGCTTACGGCTTGTTGGAGTTTGCCGATATGAGCCAAGTTCACGAAGTTGACCCTGCCCTTATCACCCGAACTGTTAACTGGCTTATCGCCCAACAGAATGCCGATGGCTCCTTTGAACCGGACCGACACGGCATTCAGGAAGGTGCAATCACTCGGCAAACGGATGTGCTTCGGACAACCGCTTACATCGCTTGGGCAATCGGAGAGGCAGGGCAGGTGACACGGGACGCAGGACAAGTGAAAACGGCTCTCCAACGAGCGGTAGGCTACCTAACCGAGCACATGCAAGAAGCCGATGAGGCTTATGCGATGGCGCTGGTGCTCAATGCACTGTTGGCAGCACGAAAGGCGGGCGTGGCATCTGCCCCCCCTGACATCATTGACCGAGCTGCTCCCCGATTGGCAAGCATGGCGAAAGAGAGCGAGGATGTGGCATTCTGGGAGAGCAAACAACCGACACCTTTCTTCGGGCGAGGGCAAAGCGGCGATTTGGAGACGACCGCATTGGCGACTTACGCGCTCATCCAACACGGCGGATTTGCACCCTTGGCGAGCAAGGCGCTGACTTACCTTGTGCGACACAAAGATGCCTTCGGCACATGGCAAACAACACAAGCAACCATTTGGGCGCTCAAAGCCTTCCTTGCCGCCAGTGAGCGCGGAGCAGGTATTGCGGAAGGCAAGTTGAGTGTGTTCGTGAACGGAAAGCAAGTCGCTGAATGGGACATCACGCCCGACAATGCCGACATCGTTCGGATGGTGGATGCCAGCGAGGTGTTGCGCGAGGGCAGCAACGAAGTGGCATTGAATTTTGACGGCAAGGGAAGCCTGCTCTATCAAGTAAGCGCTCGCTTCTATCTGCCTTGGGAATTGGTGCCGCCTGTCCCTGCAGAGCCCCTGCAAGTGCGGGTGGATTACGACCGAACCGAGTTGCAAACGAACGAAACTGTTACTTGCTGCGTGCAAGTGACGAACCGCCGCCCGGTGACGGCTCAGATGGTCATCGTGGACATTGGCATTCCACCCGGTTTTGAAGTAATCACCGACGACTTGACAACTTGGGTGGAACGGAAAGTGCTGCAAAAGTTTGACCTCACGCCACGCCAAGTCATCTGTTACTTGGAGCGGGTGGAAGGCAACGGGACGGTTGAGTGGCGGTTCCGTTTGCGCGCCAGAATGCCCGTCCGCGCTAAAACAGGGCAAACGACGGCTTACGAATACTACGCCCCGCAGGAAATTAGCATCGCCGCCCCCATCCGGTTAACAGCACGGTAGCGGCAAATTGACAGACGGTCAGTTGCTGCAAAATTGGTAAGGCTCGTTATCCCGCCTTGCAAATTGAGGGGCGTGAAGTTCCAACGCGAGGGATAGGCGGTTATGGACAGTCAAGTGGGTGTGAGAACAGTAAGCGGGAGTTTGTGGCGGGCACTGTCAGCATTGGCAGTGCCCGCTTTGCTAATGCAAGTTGTCCAGACCATTGGGTTTCTGGGCGAAGTGTATTTTGTGAGCCGATTAGGCAAGGTGGCGACGGCAGCCGTCGGGTTGGTAGGCGAACTTTCGTGGCTGCTGTCCACCTTGACGACACTCGTCACTGTCAGCACTACCACTCTTATGGCACAACGGTGGGGGGCAGGTGATGTTTCAGGTGCTCGTACTGTGATGCGCGCGGCAATCGCCCAGTCCGTTCTCTTCGGTGCCCTTGCCTTTTTGGTGTGGTTTGTACGCCACTTTGTGTGGCAAAGTTTGGGTGCCGATGTGACGGTTCGCCGAACAGCGGAAGTCTACTTGCTCGTTGCCCTTCTCACTTTCCCGCTCATGAACCTTGCTTCAGGTTACGGGGCGATCGCTCGCGGTCTCGGCGACATGCGGACGCCGTTGTTCATCTCCGCCGCTGCGACGGGAATGCAGTTGGGGCTGAACGCCTTCTTGACACCCTTGTGGGGAATTGCTGGGGCGGCAATGGCATTAGCGGCAAGCCGCCTTGTGGCAGTGGCGCTTTTTGTATGGCACTTTTTACGCCATCCGTTGACCTCCGACACCCCTGAAGTTACCATTCGGCAAAGTGACTCCCACCGCGATTTATTACGCTTAGGCATTCCAGCAGGGGCGCAAACGCTCCTTTGGGCGTTGGCGTCCTTTGCCTTCTTTGCTATGTTGAACCGCATGGAAGAGGGCACCGCAGCGGTTGCGGCGTTTACCATCGGTCTCCGCATTGAATCGGCAGCCTTCATGATTGCCCTCGCCTTCGCTATGGCGACGCAAACGCTGGTCGGTCAAAATGTTGGAGCGGGGCAGTGGCACCGGGCATGGAAAGGCACTTGGCAAGCAACCCTTTGGTGTCTCGTCGTCATGATTCCCGTTTGCGTGGTGCTCTTCTTCGGGGCGGAAAGACTGTCGGCTCATTTCGCCACTGACCCAACGACCCATCGTTATGCTGCTGCTTACTTGCGTGTGGCGGCTTTGGCGGAGCCTTTTTGGGCACTAAGTATGACGACGGGAGCGGCTTTGCAAGGGGCTGGAGATACCCGAACTCCTGCCTTTATCGCCATCCTCACCCAATGGCTTTTCGTCCTTCCGCTCACCTACGCCTTCTGCCTTGTTAAGGGGCATAGCCCCCTTACGGCGTGGTGGCTCGTCGGCGCATCGGGCTTTCTGACAGGCGTGATTACCGCCGTCGCTTTCGTGGCTTTTGGGGAACGGCATGGTAGGCGGCTTTTTGCTTAAGTTCCGACAAGTTCGGCGCTTCGGAGGAGTTGGTGCATCTCGTCCACAGTGGTGGTGGCGACTCCCACTTTGCGGACAACAGCGGCAGCAGCGATGGTAGCAATTTTTGCGGCATCCATGAATGGACAACCCGCCACCAGCCCGAGGGTTAACGCGGCAAGGAAAGTATCCCCCGCCCCCGCCACATCGTAAACTTGAACCCGAAGGGAAGGCAGGTGGGCAATTTGTTCTCCCTTCACAAACAATGCGCAACCGTCTCCGCCTAAAGTGATGACTAAGCCTTGCACTTCCAACTGCTGTGACAATCGCTTCCCCGCATCCATGAAGGAATCGGCGCCGTTCACCGATGCCATCGCTTCGCTTCGGTTCAAACTCAGGTAGTCAAAGCCGGTGAAGTGGATGATGTTGACAGGCTTGGGACCAGCCAGAAGGAGAGTGGTGCCTTTTAACTCCCGCAAACCTGCCAGCAGCCCCGCGGTGACGACCCCTTTGGCGTAGTCGGAGACGACAACCGCATCGCATTCTCGTCCCAACTCGCGAACGATGCCGCGCAAAGAAATTTCCAAACTACCGTTGAGGGGGGCTCGGCTTTCCACATCCACGCGGGCAACCTGCTGCGTTTGAGCGACGATGCGGGTCTTGACAGTTGTTGGGCGATTGGAATCAAGGAGCACTCCTGTGATGTCCATCCCAGACTCGCTGAGCAACTGTCGTAGTTTCTTGCCTGCCCAATCATTTCCGACAAGCCCACACACCAACACTTCCGCTCCCAGGGCTTTCAGGTTGAAGGCAGTGTTGGCAGCGCCGCCTGCGCCATAAGTGCGCTGCTCACAAAGGATGACCGGAACGGGCGCTTCCGGGGAAATCCGTTCCGCTGTCCCGAGGATGTATTCGTCCAACATCAAGTCACCCACTACCAACACTCGCTTCCCTTGCCACGCTTTAGCCCAGTGTTGCAATTGCTCCACCGTCAGCATGTCTTTTCCCCCCGCACTTTTCGGACTGCTGCCGCCAGCGTCTCCAACTTTCGCTTGGCGAAAGCGCGCGGCAGGAATTCCAGCCCGCAGTTAGGGTGGACATGCAAGCGGTCATCGCCCACTAAGTTGGCTCCCCACTCAATTTGCCGAGCCAGTTCATCTATCGGTTCGGGTTTAATGTTGCGGGCATCCACGATGCCAAACCCCAACACTTTTTCGGCAGGGAAATTGCTCCTCACCAACTCAGCATTACGGTTCTCTTCCCCGCTACAAAAGTCAAGCCCAACAACTTTGACGGGCAGCCCCATCAATTCGTCCCACACTTTTCTGGCGTCGGCGAAGAAAGTGAAGAGGGCAAAATCGGCAGGCACCCCATCTACTACGCGGCGGATGGCTTCCGACCAGAGGGGCGCGTCTTCGGGATGGAAGAGGATGGCAGGTTCGCTCAGTTGGATGAGGTTTGCGCCCACTGCTGCAAGGTCTTTCGCTTCTTCGTTCCAAATGGCAGCGACATCAAAGAGCAAATCGTCAAAGCGGGCATAGTGCTCGTTGAGGCAGAACTTGGCGAAAGTGTAAGGTCCGGTGAGCACGGGCTTGACAGGAATATTGCCCGCCCATTGCTGCGCCTTTTGCCAATCAGTCACCACCAAAGGTTCTTTGCGCTTCAACTTGCCCATGATGATGGGTTGGCGGAAGTAGAAGTTGTTGTCAAACCAACGGAGCAAGCCGCCCCGTTGCGTGCCGTCCAACTTGCGGGCGGGGTAACTGAGGGCATCGTCCCAACGGATTTGCCCATCGGTGAGCAATTCCACGCCCGCTTCTATCTGCTCTCGGATGACCCCTTGGGTCACCTCATCGTAAACGCGCTCTACCTCCTCGTCGCTCAATTTTCCATCCTCCCATGCGGCAATGGCACGGCGCAACCGCTGGTCTTGCTCAGAGATTTTGGGGTAGTGGTCTACAACGGTCACAACCACAAGGCATCCCTCCGTTCTTTCGGATTGAGCAAGACTTCTCGTCCTACCGACCCCAACGCCTTTCGCATCCTTTCCAGTTCTTCCATTTCAGCGAGAGTTTCCGTCCAGTTCATCCTCGCTCACCTCCCATGGCTTTCTTGCCTTACCAAACGCTTCACCCCTTGGACGATGGCGTTGGCGCTAATGCCGAACATCTCCATCAACTCCTCGGGCTTCCCCGAGCGCGGGATATCGTGGACGGCAAGTTTGTGCACTCGGATGCCCTCTTTGCAAACCGCCGAAGCGACCGCTTCGCCAATTCCGCCTTCGGGGTAGTGGTCTTCCACCGTGATGAGGAGGCGGTTCGTCTCCAAGCCACACCGAACAAGCGTCGCTTCGTCCAGCGGCTTGACGGAGTAAAGGTCAATGACACGGATTTTGATGCCTTGGGTTGCCAACACTTCGTAGGCTTTTAAGGCTTCGTGCACAGTGATGCCAGCCGCCACCACTGTCGCCACATCGTCAGCACTCTGAAAAAGCACTTTGCATCCGCCGACGGGGAATTCTTCCTCGTTGCGGTAAATGACGGTCGTCTTAGGACGGGTCGTGCGCAGGTAAGCAATGCCACGAGACTTCGCCATCTCTGCAACCAATTTCACCGTTGAGACGGCATCGCACGGGTAAAGGACGATGGAACGAGGGATGGCGCGCATTGCCGCTAAATCTTCCAACCCCATCTGCGACGGACCATCTTCCCCAATGGAGACACCTGCATGGGAGCCGCACAGTTTGATGTTGGTGGTGCCGATGCCTGCCATGCGAATGAAGTCATAAGCCCGCATTAGAAAGCAGGCGAAACTGGAAACAAAGGGAATTTTGCCCCGCGTTGCCAATCCAACCGCCACACCCACCATGTTCTGCTCGGCAATAAAACACTCCACGAAGCGTTCCGGGAACGCAGCAAGGAACTTCTCGGAGAAGGTAGAGTTTTTGACATCGCCGTCCAGCGCTACCACAAGGGGATTGACTTTCCCGATTGCCACTAACCCGTCACCGTAGGCTTCCCGGGTGGCGACTTGCTGACCAAGTTCATAGCGAGGGAATTCAATGCGGGTGTGCCAATCGTCAGGAAGGATTGGCAATTCTGGCGCACCATTGGCAGGTGGCTTGACTTTCAACAAACGCGCCAACTCCATCTGTTCGTCGGTGAGCGCCAATTCTGCCAGCGCTTTTTCCGCTAAATCTTTCGGCAACGGGCGTCCATGCCAGCCTTCTTTGTCTTCCAAGAACGAAACCCCTTTCCCCTTCAAAGTGCGGGCAAGAAGGACGGTTGGCTTTCCCTTGACAGTTTTTGCCCTATCAAAGGCGTCCAGAAGTTGCCCAAAATCGTGCCCGTCCACTATGATGGGCTGCCAGCCGAAGGCTTCAAAGCGGCGGGCATAAGTCTCCAAGTTATGCTGGACCATCGTTGGTCCGCTCTGTCCCAAGCGGTTGACATCCACAATGGCTGTCAAATTGTCAAGGCGATAGAAACTGGCGAAGGCAACGGCTTCCCAAACACTACCTTCGGCGACTTCTCCATCGCCCAAGAGAGCGTAAACGCGGGAGGGCAATCCATCCATTTTCGCTGCGAATGCCATGCCAGCGGCGATGGACAATCCCTGTCCCAGCGAACCCGTCGCTACCTCCGCCCATTTGAAGCGAGGGGTTGGGTGTCCTTCCAACTCACTGTCAATGCGGCGCAAAGTCATCAAGTGCTCTACAGGGATTGCCCCTGCCTCCGCCCAAGCAGCGTAAAGGAGGGGGGCAGCATGCCCTTTGGAGAGGACGAAGCGGTCGTTAAGCCGATTTTCCGGGTTAGGGACATCGTAGCGAAAGGCATGGAAGAAAAGGGTAGCCACAATGTCCGCAGCGGACAAACAGGTAGTCGGGTGTCCCGACCCCGCCTGCGTCGTTGCGCGCACCGAATGAATGCGCAATAATTGTGCCTTTGCCTTTAGCGCTTCCACCAACTTTTGCCGCTCCATCGTCGCCATCTCGTAACCCCCTTCATCGTTGATACAAGTAGCCATTTTTGACTTCTCGCCATACGCAAGACAGAATGCCCCCACTTTGCGGTCAACCTCAACTTCAAGGTAAAAAGGTTAGCACACGCCTCCCCTGTTGCGCTGCTATGGTTTCCCCGATTGCTTCAAGGTGCAATAATTGATTGAACCTAAGCCCACAGACCAACTTGCCTGTAAGGAGGTATGATGAATGGAACTGGTGGAACGAGCAGCACATCTTCTCGCTCAACTGGGCTTTATGTTGTTGGTGGCGAAACTGTTCGGGGAATTTTTTGAACGCTACCTGAGACAATCGCCGGTCTTAGGTGAATTGGTTGGCGGGATGATTATCGGTCCCTTTGCGCTTGGACATCTCATTCGGCTTCCGGGGATGCAAGAACCATTGTTTGCTATCCCGCACGGTCACGGAGGCGGCATTCCCCTTTCCCCTGAACTTTGGGGTGTTGCTCAACTGGCTGCTGTCCTACTGCTCTTTGGGGCAGGGCTTGAAACGGATTTTCGGCTTTTCCTTCGCTTCGGTGTTCCCGCTTTCGTGGTTGGTGTTGGCGGAATTCTCCTTCCATTCCTGTTCGGGGTTTTCTTGACGATTATGTTCGGTTATGCTGACAGCGTTATGCATCCGTCAGCGCTTTTCATGGGTGCTGTTATGACCGCTACATCCGTTGGCATTACCGCTCGCGTCCTTTCGGAGTTGGGGAAGTTAAGCACTCCCGAAGGCGTTACCATCTTGGCGGCAGCCGTCATTGATGATGTATTGGGCATCATTGTGCTAGCGATAGTGACGAATATGGTGAGGGTGGGCAGAGTGGATGCGGCGCAATTGGGATGGATAGCCTTGAAAGCCTTTGGCTTTTGGCTTCTGCTCACTGCAGTAGCGGTCACTGTTGCACCAACCCTTGCAAGGTTGATGCAAAAGTTCAAAGGAGAGGGGGCATTTCTTGGTTTGGCATTGGCGTTGTGCTTCCTTGTCGCTTCCTTGACAGAAGTTGTCGGGCACTTAGCAATGATTATTGGTGCCTACGCTCTCGGATTAGCCTTCTCCCGAACGGAAGTCCGTGAGGATTTGGAACACGCCATCCGCCCCCTTATTCACGGCTTAGTTCCCATCTTCTTCGTGGCGATGGGGATGTTGGTGAACTTCTCCGCAATGAGCCACGCCCTTTGGTTCGGCATCGCCATTTCATTGGCGGGTATCGTGGGAAAAATCTTCGGCTGCGGGATTCCTTCCTTTTTGGTTGGTTTCAACACTTTAGGAGCAACGCGTGTCGGGGTCGGGATGATGCCTCGCGGTGAGGTGGCTTTAATTGTAGCGGGGACGGGATTAGCCTACCGAGCCATTAATGAGGCAGAATTTGGTGTCGCTGTCATGATGACTTTTGTGACCACATTCCTTGCACCCATCGCTTTGTTGCCGCTTTTCCGCAACCCGAAAGAAGGTGTGCAACGAAAGGAGGCAGTTGTTGCATGAACCAGCAAACTTTCAGCCTTGTTTTCCCGGCAGGCGTCGCAGAAGCCTTCCTCAAAGCGCTGTGTCGCATTCTTCAGCAGGAAGGCTTCCAAGAGATTTTGGAAGCGGGCGAGGTTGGAGGCATTGAGGTGCGAATCTGGCAACAAGGCAATGCTACGGTGACAATCAGGTTTCACGAAACGGATGCGGAAGAAACCCTTCACATCACGGTGCAAGACACCAATGGCGTTGAATGGCTAATTGCTGCGGTGAAGGAAGTGGTGGCCCAAATTTTGAACGCCGTTTACAAGTCTCTCCCGCCTTCGGAGCACCCACGCCTTCAAGAGGCTATCAGCGAGTTGTGCCGATGAGAGCAGAAGGGTTAAGGACATAAGGCAAAGTGGAGGTAACGCCCGCCGTATGGTTATTGCGGCAGCGGAGGACATCGGCTTGGCAGACCCGATGGCACTGGTCATCGCGGTCGCTGCCGCTCAAGCCGTGGAAATTGTGGGAATGCCTGAAGCCCAAATCCCGCTGGCGGAAGCCGCCATTTACTTGGCAACAGCCCCCAAGTCCAACAGCGCTTACAAGGCCATTAGGAAAGCCATGAGCGAGTTGGAGCAACACGGTCCGCAGCCTGTGCCAATGCACTTGCGGGATGCTTCCTACAAGGGGGCTCAAAAATTGGGACACGGCATCGGCTACCTTTATCCCCACGACTTTCCTGACCACTAGTCCACATCCGCTTATGTTGCAATTATTGCTGTGACCTGACCTCAAACTTTCCTCCTATTCCGCTTCCCACATCCTAACAGCCGCTCTTTCGCCTTGCGGGATTTGCCCGACATCGGTGAGTATCACGGTTTTAAATTTCGTGCTATAACAGCCCGGTGGCGGCCAGGCGGTCGGCGCACGCTGCAGCACGCCGATCTCGGCGTACACGAAGAAAAAGTTTGGTATGGAGGTGCGGGATGATGCGGCGAGCCTTTACATTGATTGAATTGCTAGTGGTCATCGCTATCGTCGCCATTTTGGCGGCGATTCTGTTTCCTGTGTTCAGTGCGGCGCGGGAGAAAGCGCGTTCGGTCGCTTGTCTTTCCAATTGCCGCCAGATGGGCATTGCCATCGCCATGTATGTGCAGGATTGGGACGAAGGTTTCCCGCTGACTGAACCGCATGAGTATGCTGGTAGTCACGCCCCCGTTGGTCCGGGATGGCTCAGAAGTTGTCAACCCTATGTCCGCACCCAACTTCTGCACCGCTGCCCGTCGGATGCCAGTCCTCTATGGGATGATGGCGATCCTACGACACGAGTGGCTTCTTATGGGCTCAACAGTTACTTTACGCCTGACCATCCACCTTATTGGGGCATTCGGCTCAGTCAAGTGCGAAATCCGTCCCAATGCATTATTGTCACCGAGTTAGCCGACCATGTGGAGGACGACCATTTTGTGCCTGCTGCGTGGGGCAATCCCACGAAAGTGCCTGAATTCGGTCCAGGCTCCGACGAGCACGAAGCGGAGTGGGATGATGAACGCTGGGAGCCGAGAAGCCTTGCCATTCGGCGCCATCAAGGCGGGGCGAACTATGTGTTCGTGGACGGGCACGCCAAGTGGCTGTTGTTTTCGCAAACATGGAAGCAAACGCCGGGCTACCCACCCGAAGTAGATTGGTATGACCCGTTGCACCCTTGATGGAGGTGATTTGTTGTGCGGCGACGAGGGTTCGCGCTGATTGAATTGCTGGTGGTCATCGCCATCATCGCCCTTCTGGCAGCAATTCTGTTCCCTGTCTTCAGTGCGGCGCGAGAGAAAGCGCGGGCGACCACTTGTGGCTGTCCCCGCAATCGTGATGGCAGTGGAACAGGTGCGAAAGGGGCGAGGGTTATGGACGAGCAGGACTTGAAAATGGCGGCTGCCTTTCACGGGCATTTGGGTCCTTACTTGGTGTTGGGGTTGCGCTTGGGGCATTATGCCCTGACAACCCTTCGCGCCCGCAAATACTTCGGCATCCGCGTCATCGTTCACTGCCCGCCGCAACCGCCCCCGTCTTGCATGGTGGATGGGTTGCAATTATCAACAGGTGCCACTTACGGCAAGCGCAACATTGAACTCGTCCCGTCCGACGAAATCGTTGTGGAATTCGTCAACACGGACACAAAGGAACGGTTGACCGTTCGGGTTCCCAAAGAGGTTCAGGCGCAAATGGCGGTTTGGTTGAGGGAATGGGGGGAGGAAGAAGCGTCGCGGAAAGTGCTGACAGCGGACGGTCTTTGGACGATTGTCAGCCACGACAGATACGAGGGAGAAAGAGAAAGGTGAGCGAAGATGCACATTCCCGATGGCTTTCTGAGCACGCCCGTTTGGATGGTGACGGATGCGGCAGCAGTGGTAGCGGTCGGGTTCGCTTTAAAGCGCGTGAGCGGCAAGTTGGAGGAACGGCAAGTCCCGCTTATGGGCGTGATGGCAGCCTTCGTCTTCGGTGCGCAAATGCTCAACTTCCCCATCGTTGGCGGCACTTCGGGGCATGTGTTGGGCGGATTGTTGACGGCACTTCTTCTCGGACCGGAAGCATCGGTCATCGTCCTGACCGTTGTGCTTATCGTTCAAGCCTTCCTGTTCGGTGATGGGGGCATCTTGGCATTGGGCGCAAACATCCTGAACATGGCGGTTATCGGCACTTGGCTCAGTTACGGGATTTACCGCTGGTTGGAAAGCCATTGGGAGAGAGGCAGGAGACACGGGACAGGCAACAAGGGAGCAGAAGTGGTGGCGATTGCCCTTGCAGCGTGGCTTTCCGTCGTTTTGAGCGCCGTTGCGTGTGCTTTAGAATTAGCCTTGTCAGGCACCGCACCCTTGACAGCCATTATGCCGCTAATGGCAGGCATCCACGCCATCATCGGTGTCGGCGAAGCCCTTGTCACTGTCGCCGCCGTCAATTTCGTTAAGCGCATGCGCCCAGAGTTGGTGCGAGGGGGAAGAGGATGACAGCCAAGACGGGTTGGTTGTCAGTCAGCATCGTTGTCATCGCCACATTGACACTTCTGCCTTTTGCATCCAAATTGCCCGACGGTTTGGAACGGGTAGCGGAGACACTGAACTTTTCAGAACGCGAGCAACTTCTCCACCGTGCCCCTTTGCACAATTACGCGCTCCCCCAATTGAGTGGTTACGCAGGGGAAGCGCTTGCAGCCTTCCTCGGCATCCTTTTGGTCGCTGGCATTGCTTTTTTGCTCGGCAAAGTCCTTGCAAGAGGGCGTGGTTGAAGGAGGGATGGTCCTCGTTCCTGTGGAATCCAAAAGTTGGTTGAGCCAACGCGATGTGCGGGTGAAGGTTGTGGTGTTCTTCGCCTATGCTGTCACTGTGCTCCTAACCCCACCTAATGCGTGGCGCCAATGGGCGGCGCTGGCTGGATTGTTAGCAGTGCTTCTTCTTGCTTCGTGCGTCTCCCTCCGCACCCTTGCAATGCGCTTCTCTCCGTTGCTGCCCTTCATCGGTTTGAGTGCTTTCGGCTTGCTGTTAGGTGGCTCGCCAGAAATGTTTTGGCAAGTGACAGTCAAGGCATCGTTGTGCGTGGGTATCGGCGCTTGGCTTTCGCTCACAACGCCTTTCCCCGAACTGCTGGCAGCCCTTCGTTGGTTTCGGATGCCGGCGTTGTTGACAACTTCCCTTTCCTTCCTATTCCGCTACCTGTTCATGTTGGTGGAAGAAGCGCAACGGATGGCGCGAGCATATCAAAGTCGCTGTCCCCGAAAACAAAGGCTGCGAGATGCAGGCATTATCGGTCGGTTGGTCGGAGCGCTTTTGTTGCGGGCTTATGACCGCGCTGACCGCATTTACCTTGCTATGCTGGCGCGCGGGTTTGATGGTGAGTTTCGTTCCCTTTCAGCGCCGAAAGGAGGCATTGCTGACCTTGCCACCCTTGTTGGCTTCCTTGTCCTTCTCAGCGCCATTTTCCTCCTTCTTCGCTAACAAGCACCCACTCCATGCTCTTTGCCCCATGCTTTTTTTTGAGGCACATTCTCTACGGAGGCGGATGAGCGTGACGGAAGCCATTCGGGTGGAAAACTTGCACTACCACTACCCTAATGGGACGCATGCCTTGAAAGGGATTTCGCTGCAAATTTGGGAAGGCGATTCGGTGGCGATTGTCGGACCGAACGGTGCAGGCAAAACTACCCTGCTGCTGCACTTCAATGGCTTGCTACGGGGCAATGGCAAAGTTTTCGTGTTCGGTGAGGAAATTGCGCCTCATAACTTGCTTCGGGTACGTCAATTGGTGGGGCTCGTTTTTCAAGACCCCGATGACCAACTCTTCATGCCGACCGTTCTGGAAGATGTCGCCTTTGGTCCGCTCAACTTAGGTCTTCGGCAAGAGGAAGCCGTTGAGCGGGCGTTGAGGGCTTTGGAAGCGGTCGGGATGGGACATGTGGCGCACCGAAGCCCCCACCAACTCAGTTACGGCGAGCGAAAAAAGGTTGCCATCGCCACTGTCTTGGCGATGGAACCGAAAGTGTTGGCGTTGGATGAACCGACGAGCAACTTAGACCCCCGTTCCCGCCGCGAACTCATTGCCCTTCTGAAACGCTTACCTGTCACCAAAATCGTTGTCACTCACGACTTGGATGCTGCCGCTCAACTTTGCGAACGGATTGTTGTGATGAATGCTGGGCGTATCGTGGCGGACGGAAACGCTACCGAAATTCTCTCTGACGCCACTTTGATGGCGGCTTACTTTTGAACGGCGAGAGGGAAGGGCTAAGGAGATTAGGGCACAAAGGGTTAAGATGTCTCTTCGTTGAAGGCTCGCAACATCGCTTCGTGGCGGGGGCAGAGGTCGTATGCCCCGTTAAGTTGGGCGTGGAGCATCTCTTCCTGCCAGTGGGCGTTGTAAAGTCGGCACTCTTTGTCGTCGCAGAAGGCTTCTCCGAAAAGGGCGTAAAAGACGGCTTGAATGGCATAGCCTTTTGCCACTTCCGTCAACCGCTCATCGTTCGGCAACAAGCAACGGTCGCGCAACTCCGCTGCCAAAGCGGGGGACATAGCCTCCAGCCCCAGTGCCCGAAATTGCTCGCGAGCAAAGTAAAACTCGCGAGGCTTTGCTGGCGCTTCCACCAAGCCAGTGGTGGACACAATGGCAGGGAAGCCCAACACCACTGTCCGCAAGTGATAGCGGTGGTCGCTCTCGTCAAAAGTCGCCATCAGTTGGTTGGTGAACACAATGGGCAACCGATGGCGGTTCAACCCTTTTGGGTCAAACAGGGACGCCAACAATTCCTGCATCACAAAACCGTCGTAAACAACCCCTTTCGCTTCTCCGCGAACCGTCAAGCGGCGTCGCTCGTAAGCGATTTCGCCGTAAAGGGGCTCTCGCTCGGCAACGGGTTGGTGCGGGTCATGAACGCGGGCTTTCGCAAAGCCGATTGCCAACCGCTGCAAAACGGTTTCCCGCTCTCTCCCTTCCAAACTTGACAGTTTCTCCCGCACCAATTCGTCGTGGGCGACAATTTGAGCGCGGGACAGTTTTGCCTTCAAGTATTCCGCCACTTCGCTGAGGCGGAAGGTCGGCGTGAAAGGGTCATCGTAAAGGTCGCATTGAAAGGACGCAGACATCCGCCTCACCCCTTTTTCCGTATCTCCGTAGCAAGGCGGCATCCTGCATTTGAGCGAGGAAATGTCAAGGCTTCATTTACCCCAAATTGCCACTCCGATGCCCGCAAGCAGCAGTGCCCATGCAAAGTCATGTTCCACCCGCTTGTATTCCCGTTCCTTCGCCAAAGGCAAGGGCAATTTGGCGGGGCGCTGGGGCAGGAAAACAACGCAAACTTCGTCGCCGCTTCGGATTTGAGCGCCGGAAAGCACCTCCTCCAATGCGACCAAACTGCTTCCCAAATCCACTTCCACCACGCGTCCTTTCGCCATCAATTTGCCCTGTTGGAGGATGACCACTTCCGCTCCGACCGCCAATCCACTCACCATGTCCAAACTGATGCGGAGAGTGCGTGGGTAAAGTTGGTTGCGCTCTTTGTAGTGGGTGGCGGGCAAGATGGCATAGGCAGGTGGAAGCAGCACTTGTCCCCGCAACCTTACGAGGGTGCTCAACTGTTTAGCGATTTCGGAGGCGGTGCTTGCGACCGCTTTCGCGACGGCGCGCCCTTCGGTGGGGTCGTCGCCTTTGCCTTCGGCAAGGGCACGAAAGACAAGGAAAGGCGCCTTAACAGCCACCAAGGAGGCTTCCATTCGGATGGTCACTTGCGGGTCACCCTTCGGCTTTCGGACAACCACTTTCTTGACAAACTTTTTCGGGAAACGCTACCGTCCTTGTCCGACCCCCTGCTCCCGCTGCAACTGCTTGCCTTCCGTGCCGATGATGGGAGCGATGACGATTTGACAGCGATGCATTTCCTTGATGGTGCGGGCGCCGCACATACCCATCCCGTTTCTGAGAGCGCCAACCAAATTCAAAGTCCCGTCGTCCTTCGTGGCAGGTCCAAGCAAGATGACTTTAAGCGGAGCGACTTGTCCGACATAAATTCGGGTGCCGCGCGGTAACCCAGGGTGGGGCGTCGCCATGCCCCAATGGTAGCCACGCCCCGGCGCTTCAAAAGCGGAAGCGATGGGCGAACCCATCATCACCCCGTCAGCCCCGCAAGCGATGGCTTTGCAGATGTCAGCACCCGTGCGCATTCCGCCGTCAGCGATAACTGCCACATACTTGCCCGTCCGTTTGTAGAACTCATCGCGGGCGGCAGCGACATCAGCGATGGCAGTCGCTTGCGGCACCCCCACTCCGACGACTTGACGGGTAGTGCAAGCCGCCCCCGGTCCAACGCCCACCAACACGGCATCTGCCCCCACTTCCATTAACTCCCATGCTGCCTCGTAACTGACGCAGTTGCCGACAATCAACGGCACTTCAATCATTCGGCGAATTCGCTCCCACTTAAGGGCAGGCTTGGTGGAGGAGAAGAAACGAACCGTCGTGACAGTGGATTGAATGACCGCTACATCTGCCCCTTCCTCCAATGCAATGGGCAGAAGTTCCAATGCCTTAACAGGCGTTGCCGCAACGCCCAATCGAGCACCTGTTCGCTTCACCTCCCGAACGCGCTCTCGGATGAGGTCGGTCTTAATCGGCTCCCGATACACCTCTTGCAGTACGCAAACGGCTTCCTCCTTTGAAGCACTGACAATGCGGTCAATGGCGGAAGAAGGCTCTTCATAGCGGACATGAAGCCCTTCCAAGTTCAGCACCGCTAAACCGCCCAAGCGGGACATTTCAATGGCAACCTTCGCGTCAACAGCGGCATCCATTGCCGATGCAAGGACGGGGATTTGAAGAGTCAAGTTGCCAATGCTCAAGCGGATGTCCACATCGTCAGGGTCAACGGCTACTGGTGCAGGCACGAGCGCAATTTCGTCCAACCCGAAAGCGCGTCGGGCTTTCCGCCCGATGCCAATTTCTGTTTCCAAGGCGAATCCCTCCAGCCTTCCCTTTTTGCTGACAATTTTATCACGGGACAAAGGGCAAGGGACATGCTTTTATTTCCCTGTCTCAGGCTTTCATCCCCACGCTCGCAAAACTTCCCCTTGTCGGCGCGCCAGCACCCAGGGGAACAAAAGCCATGCGGGAGCACCCAAAAGCCCACGGAGAAAACCAACGCCTGGACGGCGCGGCAGCCAATGAGTTGTCAAGACGAAAGGCTTCCATTGAGCGCTCCCAATTCGCAGGTTGGCAAACCCCACTTGCTCTAAAAGGCGTTGCAAAGTCTGCGGGGTGAAGTGATGCAAGTGACGGGGCAACTCCCAACTGTCCCACCGCGCTCCAAAAACTTGACATCCCAACGACGCCGCATTGGGGACTTCTATTGCGACCCATCCGCCCGGCTGAAGCACGCGAAAAACTTCTTGCAAAGTGGTGCGGGGTGAAGGTAGGTGTTCCAGAGTGTGCCGAAGCACTACCAGTTGGAAAGTGTTGTCCCGAAAAGGTAGAAACGCTCCATCATGGCAAAGGCTCGTTACACCCCACAGTCGGCAGGTCTGTTGACAAGCCCGAAGGCTAATGTCTACGCCGACAGGACGCCATCCGAAAAAGGCGGCCAGCCCGCACAACCAACCTGTCCCGCAGCCAATCTCCAGCATCCTGCGATTGCCTCCCTCCACCCACACCGGCACGAGGCGACGAAAACGCAAAGCCCCGAAAGGGCGAAAGAGCCATCCGAGAACGCCTTTTATTCGCAGAAGGGCAAGGTCACGATAAGTGTGCCGGACGCGGTGACAGGTAGCATCGTGTGACTCGTATGTTTCGGGATAGTAGGCTGGCAATGCCTCACGAGTAGGTCGTGGATTAGTCTGCAAGTGCCCACAATAACGACAACGGGTCACCCCAAATTCGCCTGGAACGCCGTATCGTCGGTCACGCCCCACAAACAAAGTTTCCCACTCGCTCGCTCCACACAAGTCGCATGAAACCCATTCGGTTGTCAAAGGGGTGCTCATGCTCATCACCTTACTTGTAGGGTTTCTGCCATTCTGTCGGTTGGCGCAAGCCGCGCTGCAATTCCAGCAAGCAGGCTTGCTTGGCAAGGATATAGAAAGCGCGCTCGGCACAAGCGAAAAAGCCTGCCCAACCGTCCAAGAAACCGCCTTTCAGCACGAAGCGTCGGAAAAACTTCCAGAAAGCCCCCAAGACAGCGAAAGGGTTGAATCGTTTCCCGTTCAAAAAATCCCACTCCGCCTCAATGCGGGCTCGGCGCAAATTGCGCAGCCACCACTCGGCGAAGTCTTCAGCGGGGTAATGCCAAAGGGGCGCATCCAACTTGCCCACAGGACCGTCGGGGATGGCTCTTCGGTGCACAGGGCGAGGGTCGTGGCGGACATGTCCCTGCTTGAAGAGCCGAATTTCGTAGTGTGGGTAAAACCCACCGTGCCGCAACCACCGCCCCAATACTCGGTCTACCCGCAACACTTTGTATGCCACAAAGGGCTCGCTTCGCTTGACAACTTCTCGGATAGCGGAAGCCAATGCTGGCGAGACTTCTTCATCTGCATCCACCATTAGCACCCATTCCCCCCTCGCTTGGGCGAGCGCGAAATCGGCTTGTCGCCCTTCGCCCTCCCAAGGATGCACAATCACTCGCGCACCCATCCGCTCAGCAATTTTGCAAGTTTCATCCATGCTCTCTGCATCCACGACGACAATCTCGTCTGCCCACTGGACACTTTTCAAGCATCGGGCAATATTGGCTGCTTCGTTGCGCGTTAACACGACGACGGAGACGGTCATCCCGAAATCCCTCCCAGAACGGCTTTCACTAATTCCCGCACAGTCTCAACGCTCAGGTCTTCCATCCGCTTAGTAGGCGATTTCGCTACCCAAACATGATTGCCCAAAGGTCCTGATCTGTGGGGGTCAGTGGGACCAAAGAGAGCTACTGTTGGCACCCCCAGTGCCGCTGCGAGATGGATTGGACCGCTATCGCCGCCAATAAACCCCGTGCACCATTTTGCGACCGCGATGAACTGGCGCAAACTCAGTTTGCCCGCTGCCGCAACTCCCTTCCCTTCCGCCGCCAACTTTTCCGCTTTCTCCCGCTCCCCCAAACTCCCGAAAACAATGGGAAGCCACCCTAACTCCTTCCGAACCCACTGAAGCAAGATAGCAAAATTTGTCAAGCCCCACTCTTTGGAGGCGACACTAGAGAAAGGGTGGCATCCAAGCAGTGGTGTTGTTTCGTCCCACCCTTGTGCCCGCAACCATTCTCGCCCCCACGCCTCCTCTTCAGGGCGCAAGAAGAGGCGGGGGATGCGGCGTTCTTTCTTTCCGCCCGCTGCCTTTGCTAATGCCAAATAATCGTCTACCACATGACGCTGCGGTTGCATAGGGAGTTTGTCAGTGAAGAAGATGGACACATGGAAGCGAAAGGCGAAACCGAAACGCCTTTTAGCGCCGCTAAGGCGAGTTGCCAACGCCAAGCCCAGCGAAGAAGGCGAGAAACTTACCGCTGCCGTCGCTCGGTGTTGGCGCAACCAACGCAGCAATCGTCCAAAACCTCTCACCGTTCGCACCCGAACCCAAAGTTGGTCAATGGCGGGATGCCCTTTAAGCACCGCCTCCCCTTCCTGAGAGGTCACAACGAGCAAGGGTTTCTCAGGATGCCCTGCTTTCAGCGCTGCGATGGCGGGTTCGGTGAAAAGGACATCGCCGATGTGATGGAGCGTCAAGACCAAGAGAGCGCTCATCGTCTCTTCCGCCTCCGCCAGTTGGGAGCAAAATGCAGCCATAGCAAAAAACCAACCCGCCCCACCCAATAAGGCACCGCAAGGCGAGGAAGTGCCCACAAGGAATTAGCCGAAGTTGCCCACCCTCGTTGGGTTGTGAAGGCTGCCTCATAACCTGCCTCTTGCACTTTTGCCTGCATGGCTTCGGATGTTTCACCGAAGGGGTAAGCGAACCAACGAACCGGTCGCCCCACCAATTGCTCCAACATTCCCTTGCTTTCCGTCACTTCTGCACACAATTCTGCCTCCGTCAAACTTGAAAGTCGGCGATGAGTGAGGGAGTGGGAACCAAGGTCAATGAGCGAAGGCAAATCCCTCAAGGTCTCAGCGGAAAGTAATGGGATGGGAGGAATACCGCAGCGGTTGAGCCAATCCATCTTTTGTCCTAACTTTCCGGCAACGACGAACAAAGTGGCAGGGAGGCACTCGCCAACTAAGGCTGGCAAGGCATTTTCTACGAAGTCCACCGTCCCATCGTCAAAGGTCAAGGCAATGGCTTTGGGAGGCAAACGCCTTGAACGCAACCTCGCCACAAATTCGTCAAGGGGTAGGACAGCAAAGAGCCGTTTCAGCAATGCCATTTGGAAAGCGAAGTGCTCGGGGTGAACGAACAAGGTCGTTTTTGCCGCCTCTTTCGTGGGTGCTTCTGCAATGTGGTGGTAAAGCAAAATGCGTCCCCTCACACTCTCCCCTCCGCCAACAGAAACTCATAAACTTGCATCACTCGGTCAGGCAAATAGCGGATGTCGTGCAAACGCTCTACCCACTCTTGCGCCCGTTGTCCTAACTGTTGCCGTAGTGCTTCATCCTGTTTTAGGCGCTGAATTGCCTTTGCCAGCGATTCTGGGTTATCTGGTGGCACTAACAAGCCCGTTTCGCCCTCTCGCACCACTTCGGGAATTCCGCCCACGCCTGTTGCGATAACAGGCAACCTTGCTGCCATCGCTTCTAAGAGCACCACGCCCAAACCCTCACTTCTGCTTGGGTGAACGAACACGTCAGCTGCCCAAAGCACAATTCGCATATCGGATTGAAATCCCAAGAACCGCACCCATGCATTGAGTTGGCGTTTTTCCACCACTCGTTCCAATTTGGGGCGCTCGGGTCCATCACCTGCCAGCAGCACTAAAGGGCGGTCGTCGGGTGGAAGGAGAGCGATGGCTTCTAACAGCACTTCGTAGGCTTTGATGGGAACCAACCGACCGGCGGCTACTGCCACAAATTCTGTTTCACCGACTTCCATTTGCTCTCGGGCTTTAAGACGGGCATTGGGAGGGGGAGTGAAACGAGCCACATCCACACCGTCCGGGATGACCCACAATCGCCTTTCGTCAACCCCTGCCCGTCGGGCTTGTTGAGCGGCGGCTTGCGAGATAGCGATAACGGCGTCGGCAAAGAAGCGCATGATTTTCGGTATCGGGGCGGCAACCCGCCAGTGCAGAATGGTCGGCAATTTCAATCGGCGACCGATGAACAGCGTCGGGAAAGCACCCCGACGACTGTGGGTGTGAAGGAGCAAGCGGTGTTGAAGGGCAGTCTGGCTCTCTTTGAAAGTGCCCAGCCACTTCGCAAAGCACCGCCATGTCCCTAAGTCATGCTCGCCCCGCAGGTTGAAAGTTTTCAACGGCACCCTTCCCTTCTCCCGTTCCACCAACATTGACCCTGCCTGACAGACAAGGTAGCCACTAACCCCGCACCGCCGCAATCCTTCAACGAGCAAGGAAACTTGCTGGGTGCCTCCCGACCAATGGCGTCCCCACTCGGCGTGAATGACGACGAAATCCCGCTCCATCGCAGAACCCTCCTTAGCGGTTCGCACCAAAATTTTAGCAGCCGTCACTTTGACAACGCTTGGGGGTGAGGACTGTGGTAAGGCTTTTGGGTTGGCTTACTGGGATGTTGCTATTGAGTGCTGTTGCGGTTAGTGCCCAACAACCGATCGGTGTCGCCCTTCTGGGCGTGGCGGACGAAAGCAGCTATGGGGGGGCTGTCTTCAAAGCCCAAGTGGCAGAAGCGGTGATGCAAGCGTTGAATGCCACTTACGTCTTTGCTGTGCGAGATGAGCGGGAAAATGTTCAAGTTCCTGCAACCCCTGAAACCATTGCCCGCGTTGGAACAGAATTGCAAGCGCCCGCTGCCTTGCAAATCATTGTCAAGAGTGTGGTTGTCCGAAAGCCGAAGGGTGACCCGCAAGTGACCATCCGAATGGAAGCCTCCTTGGTGGTTGTTAAGGCGCCTTTCCTTGTCTTTCGTGCCCTTGCCGAAGGCAAAGGCGACGACCCCACCGAAGGGCGCGCCGTCGCGAAAGCGGTCGCAAGCACCGCCTCCGAAATCGCTAAACAGTTGAGCAC
>Ga0209989_100034_pt1 | contig 25113 bp, 19 predicted proteins | sample Antgeofumaro1A2B_FD_188083 | JGI IMG/M metagenome (GOLD analysis project Ga0209989, IMG submission 188083) | Geothermal fumarole subsurface microbial communities from Mt. Erebus, Antarctica - 1A2B (SPAdes) (version 2) | ecosystem: Environmental > Terrestrial > Volcanic > Fumaroles | place: Mt....
GGCGATGGTATGGGAAATCTCGTTGATTTGGTTGATGATGCGCGTGACTTGGGTGATGGCTTCGACCGCGGCTTTGGTGTCCCCCTGGATCGTCTCGATACGGCGCGCAATGTCCTCGGTGGCCTTGCCCGTCTCCTTGGCCAGCTCCTTGACCTCGTTGGCCACTACGGCGAAGCCCTTGCCGGCCTCGCCGGCGCGCGCTGCCTCGATGGTGGCATTGAGCGCCAGCAAATTGGTCTGCTCGGCGATGCTGTTGATGACCTTGACGATATTGCCGATCTCGGCACTCGACTCCCCCAGCTTGCCGATGGTGCCATTGGTTTTTTCGGCAACCGCCACGGCTTCGGAAGCGATGCGCGCCGCCTCGGCTGCATTGCGCGCTATCTCGCGCACGCTGGCCGTCATCTCTTCGGCACTGGAAGCCACCGTCTGGATGTTGCGGCTGACCTGCTCCGTGGCAGCCGAGACCGAGTTGGCCTGGGCCGCACTTTCTTCCGCATTGCTGGATAGCTGGGTGCTCACTGCCGACAATTCCTGGGCCGCTGCCGCTAACTGGTGACAATTCTGAGCGATCACTGCGATGCTCGAGCAGAGCTGATCGAGGAAGCCATTGAAATTACCGCTGAGCTGGCCCAAGGCATCGTCACCGGCAAAGCCTATGGACTTGGTCAGATCGCCGCGGGCCGCCGCCTCGACAACGTGCAGGATTTCGTCCACTTTGTGCTGCAATTCCTCGGCGGCTCGTTTTTCGCGCTCGGCTGCCTCCAGGATTTGCTGCTCTTTGACCACCTGCTGCGTCACGTCTTGCCATACGGCGACGTAGCCGAGCACCTCGCCGCGCTCGTTGCGCACCGCATTGACGTTGGTGTCGAACCGCACGGTGCCGAACTGGAAGCGCGTGGCATTGGGCAGCGCTTGCGGGTTGCGCAAGATCTGCTCCACCCTCTCGGGATTGCGGTGGAAACGATGGATGCTCATCCCCAGCATCTCGTCCACGCGCACGCGAAAGACTCTGTAAATCTCGTCTTCGATGCTTTTGAGGTTTTTGAAGCCGTGCGGATTGACATATACCAGCCGCAAGTCGGGATCGGCGAACATGAGATTGATCGAGGCATTTTCGATCAGGCCGCGCAGTCTTTCGATTTCCTGACGCTGTTGGCCGAAGCGTCGCCACTCCACACGCTGCAAGCCGAAGGCGGCCTGGATCCCCTCGAGAGCCCGCTGGAAACTTTGGCTCATACGGCCTAGCTCGTCGCCTGAACGGACAGAAACGCGCGCGGTCAAGTCACCTTGGGCCAGAGCTTCGGCGGCTTGCGCCAAGCCGACGAGCGGCGTAGCTAGCCGTCGCGCTGTGAAAAAGGCCACTGCTCCCATGACCAGCGCCGCTACCAGACTGGCCAGAAGAATATAGCGGTTCAATTGACGCACATCGGCCAAAGCCTGCTCGAGGTCCTGCCGAACTAGGACGCTCCAGCCGTAGCCTTTGAACCCCAGGGCTCCCTGAGAAGCAGCGTAGCCGACGATCTGATCCACTTGGCGCCGCAAGTGCTTTTCCTGGATGAATCCACTTTGGCCCTGGATCGCTCGTCGCGCTGCTTCCAGACCGTTCTGGGCGAGGTTGAAAGCGCGCACGGCCTTGGGATCGGGATCGTCCAGCAGCACACCGGTTTTGGAAATGACTTGCATCTCCAAGTCCATGCCGCCATGTTTCAGTCTGCTCCGTTCTTCCTCGGCGATGGCCGACACGATCCGCTGCCACGAGGCACGATTGGACCAGACGCGGACCGGTTTACCCTGCTCGTCGAAAATCGGGGCGGAGAAGTTGAGCGCCAGGCCGCGGGTGCGCAACACTTCGGCACAGAGCCGATCTTCGGCCAAGTCGCTGTAGTAACTTTCACCGGGCTTGATCCGCCCGCTGATGCAGGCCTCGAACCATTCCTCGCCGCGCACGCTGCGACCGAGCAGGAAGCCCGTGTCCAGAGGCTTCCCCTCGTAGTTGACGGTATTGACGGCGATGATTTTCCCCTGGGCGTCGGTGACCACCATCAGATCGTAAATGCCATAGGCCCGGGTATAAAAATTGGCAGCCTCGGTGATTTCCTCGGGGGTGCTCCGTGCTTTGGGATTGAACGCAAAGGCCTGGACATCACCATAGCGCTCTAAAAGGTTGCGGTCTATCTTGTCGCAGACATTCTTGGCGAGGGTTTCCAGAAACTCGCCTTTTTCCTCTATGAGGCACGCGGAGCCGTAGTGGGCGACGAGGGTGGCTACCGCCGCCAACGGGACCAGGCCGACGACAAGCATCAGAGCGGTCCATTTCCAGCGCAGGCTCAAATTGGATACCAGGTTTTTCACTTTGCTCAGCATGTTGTCACCTCCAGGCCCGAAGCCCTTTTGCCGCTGACGGGGTTCGATTGAACTACAGGACACAAAATCTTGCGGTGCCGAGGAGCACTAGGTGGCACCGACGCGCTCGGGGAGGGTGACCACACGCTCGACATCCACAAGCAAGACCAGGCGGTCCGGCAATTTGAGGACGCCAGTGAACAGAGGCCGCAGTCCGGCATCCACGGTGTCCGGGACGGGCTCGCACTGTGCTGGATCGCAGTCGAGCACATCGCCGGTCCGATCCACGAGCAGGCTAACCGGGCCGGCGGACGTGTGCACGACCACGTTCATCGGGCACAGTTGTTCCGGCCGCGGGGGCAGGTGCAGCCGCGCCCGCACATCCAAAGCGGTCACGATATGGCCGCGCAAGTTGACCAACCCCGCCACCACGGAAGCGCTGCGCGGCACACGGGTCAGCATCTGCAGACGCAGGATTTCCTGGACGCAGGTTACGGGAACGCCGAAGATATGGCGGTCCAGATAGAAGGTGTAGATCTGCCGCGTTGCCTGCGATGCGCTCATAAGGCCCCCTTCCCTGCCGCCGCCGATCGGGGCACAGCGTGGGCACAAACGGCGCCCAAATCGAGCAATTCGGTGACTCGACCGGCTAGAACCAGCGCACCCGCCGAGGGACGACCGGCGGTCAGATCGGGATGCAACTCGGTCTCCACGAAATCCACGATACGATCCACGATCAGGCCGACGAAGTCGTCGCCCTCGGGCTGCCGGCACACGACCACAGGCAACCGCTGGGACAAGGTTTGGGGCACGCCGAGGAGCGTCCCCAAGCGTACCAGCGGCATGATCCGATCGCGATATTGCAACACCTCCGAGCCGGAGGCCCGTTCCAGACGGCTGGCGGGCACTTCTTCGAGACGATAGACTTGGGCCAGCGGCAGCGCCAGACGCTGCCCCCCGCATTCCACCACCAGAAGCGTCACCCAGTGGCCGCGCTCGGCCAATGCTTGGTGCGTGCGCGTCTCTTCCCTGTATTCACTGCCTGCCAGGTGCACCTCTTGTGCCATGCCCATGACATCGAGAATGAGCGCCACGGTGCCGTCGCCCAGAATGGTGGCCCCGGCGTAAATGGGGATGCCTTTTAGATGACGGGACAGAGGTTTGACCACGATGTCCTCGGTATCGCAGATCTTGTCCACGATCAAACCGAAGCTGCGCTCGTCGGCGTGGAGGACGACCAGAGAGCGCGCCGTGCACGCGTCGGCGCAGGCGGACAACCCGAGCAGTCGCTGCAAACAGACAACGGGGAGCAACCGTCCGTGCAAGCGGAAGGCGGGAGCGCCGTGGACCCACTCCAGGCATTTGTCGCTGTGTCCTTCTGCCAGTTTCACCAATTTGAGCAAGCTGGCTTGGGGGATGGCGTAGCGATCACCGGCACACTCGACGATGAGCGCCGGGACGATGGCCAAGGTGAGCGGGATCTTCAACGTGAGGGTGGTACCACGACCGCTTTCGCTGTAGATGTCCACCAGGCCCCCGATGCGCTCGATGCAGGTGCGCACGACATCCATGCCGACGCCGCGTCCGGACAGCCGCGTGACCTGCTGCGCAGTACTGAAGCCTGGCAGGAAGACCAGTTGGCTCAGGTCGCGTGTGGACATGCGTGCTGCCTGTTCGGCGGTGACCAATCCCGCTGCCAAGGCTTTGGCACGGATGCGTTCCCAATCCAAGCCGCGGCCATCGTCGCTCACCTCGATAGTTACCTGCCCGCCTTCGTGGTAGGCGCGCAAGACAATGGTGCCTTCCTCGGGTTTACCAGCCTGCCTGCGGTCGGCCGGACTTTCGATGCCGTGGTCTATGGCGTTGCGCAAAATATGGGTAAGCGGATCGCGCACAGCCTCGATCAGCGTTTTGTCCAGTTCGGTGTCGGCGCCTTCCATGACCAGGTGCACTTTTTTCCCGCAGGCATATGCCCTATCGCGGACCATACGCGGGAACTTGTTCCACAGGTTGCCGATAGGCTGCATGCGCAGTTTCATGACATTTTCTTGCAACTCGGTGGTGACCAGGTCGAGCCGCTGGATCGCCGCCACCAGCGTATCGTCGAGGCCTGCGTTGCTGCACTGCAGGATCCGATTGCGAGTCAGGACCAACTCGCCGACCAAATTCATGAGTTTATCCAGCACTGCCACATCCACACGCAAGGTGCTGTCGGCGAGGGAAGGGACCGTTTCCGCAACCGGCTTGTCTTCCAGAACAGGGAGCGCCTGCGTGTCCCCAGGCTCCTGGGTCGGCGGCGACTGCTGCTCGGTACCCGGGACGTCGGGCACGGTCCTCGATGCCGGCGCCGATTGCGGATGCTCGTCCGCAGTGGAAGGAGCCGGGGCCTCACGGGCAGTCGCACATGGCTGTCCTGCGACCCACCGGTGCAGCTCAGCCACGATCGGCTCGACGTCTTCATCCGGCTCCGTGCCTGATCGCTCGATGCCCGCCAATAGTCGCCGGATTCGATCTACCATGTGCAAAAGTGTTTGCGCCATGTCGGGGGTCAAGTCCAGCTCTCCATCGCGCAAACGGCCGAGCAGGTTTTCCCCGGCGTGGGCCAGCCGCTCCAAGCGCGAAAAGCCGAAAAAGCCACAGGTCCCTTTGAGCGTGTGGATGGTGCGAAAGATGCTTTGTAGCCGCTGGCGATCTTGCGGATTTTGTTCCAGCACCAGAAAATCTTGGTCCAGCCGCTCTAAATTCTCGTAACTCTCGAGGAGAAACTCGCGCACGAGTTCTTGCTCTTGCGTCATGCGGGCGTCCTTTCGCTAGCCTCGGACGAGTCAGTCGGCGGCACATGCTTCAGTGCGGTGCCGCCGTCAGCCGAAACCAGAACTTCCCCCCGGAATATTCGAAGTGCAATCGGTGCTGCGAGGCGTCGAGGATACCGAAAATCTTGATCCCGCGGCCGCGAGCTACCGTCGGCACCGACAGTTGGCAGCGGATACGCTGCCGGTCCAGCAAAGCGACCACGTTGCCTGCCAGGACATTGGCGATTTCGCCCACCACGTCGCCCATATCCTGACTCTCGTAGGGAATGTCGAAACCGGCGAAGCGGCGTGCCATATCCGTCGCCGTTTCCTTGGGCAAAACCAGAGAGTAGGCCCACTTGATGTCTCCGGTAAAGGCAATGATGGCCAGCAGATCTTCGCCTTCGTGGGGGCAATGGCCGTTGTCCACCGGACCCTGGTCCACGAGAACGACCGGCTCCCCCAGGATTTGTCCCAGCATTTGCACCACCGCCTGCTCCATGACCGGAGCGATCAGCGTGTCGAAAAGTTTCTTTTTTTCACTGTAGGCTGTGACCATAGACCGAGTGCCTCCGTTTTCTAGCTTTCGATCGTGCGATTCCGTTATGCAGTGCGGCCCAGAGGGATTGCCGTGACCCGATCGCGAGCAAGCTGGACTACCCGAACAGCCTGCTGAAAAAACTGCTCTTGTGGGTAGCTTTGCGCGCTCGAATGCCCTCGACGATGTGCGCGAGCTTATAACGCAGTTCTTCGGCCGTAAACGGTTTGCAGATATAAGCCGTGGCTCCCGCCTCGTTGAGCGCCTGCTCCATTTTGCCCATGGTCCTCTCGCTAGTGATCATGACCACGGGGATGGGATCAACGGTAATACTGCGCACCTGACGCACGAACTCCAGGCCGTTCATGTTGGGCATGTTCCAGTCAACGAAGCAAATATCGGTCTCGGCGAGATTGAAGCGGCCCAGGGCCTCCAGCCCGTCGCTGGCCTCGACGAACTCGAATTCGCCCAGGTGTGCCTTGGCCAGCGCCTGCATGATCATGGCACGCATCACCTTGGAATCGTCCACCACCAACGCTTTCAGTTTCATGGGTACTCCCTTTCGCAAAAGGAAGACATACCTCTTCGCATCGCTGGTCGGTTTACCGGACAGCGGCTGAGACACGGTCTCGTGTTCTGCCTTTGTCCGTAGAGGTCCTAGCACGGTAGGAGGTCTGCTCGGTTGCCATCGCCGGCGCGAGTCCGTCAGCCTGGATGGTCGAGCGCAACGCGAGGGGCACTGCAAGTATAAGTCACTTCTACCGGAACGCAAAAAGCGCAAGAGCAATATGCAGGAGACCGGCGTTTTTGACAGGTCCGATGCAGCGAGCTAGATTTGTTGCATCCCGCAGTCAGGTCGTCGGCTCGTGTCGGCGGTTGTGTCCGGTCAATGGGTGCTTGCGGTCATGGTGCGGAGTATTCGCGGCAAACTTCTGGTTTTTGCAGTACTATATACCGCCGTCACGATGGCGGTCATAGGTACGGTATCAGTACTGACGCAAGCGCGGAGCGTGGAGCAGGAAGCGCAGGAGCGCGCCCATCTGGTTGCCAGCTTCGCTCAGGCTTGTCGCGAGTATACCCGCGAAGTACTTTCCCCTGCCGTGGAAGCGCACGTGCCGCAGTTTTTGCCCGAGGCCAATTCGGCGACACGCGTGACCCGAGGCGTGTTCGAGGCATTGGCCAAGCTGACGCCTGCATACCGCTTCCGCGAGACGGCGCTGGACCCGCTCAACCCTGTCAATCGTGCCGATGCCTTCGAGGCAGCCCTCATCAAGCGCTTCCGCGCCGACCGCGAACTTCCGGAAGTGACCGGTTACAGGACGCAGGACGACGGCGAGCATTACTACGTGGCGCGGCCGATCGAGGTCAAGGCCGTATGTCTGCGCTGCCACGGTTCTCCGGATCGAGCGCCCGCGGAACTGGTGGCCCGCTACGGTCGCGATCACGGGTACGGATGGCAAGAGGGGGACATCGTCGCTGCGGTGATGATTACGGTTCCGGTCGCGGATATTCGGCAGGCGCAACGAGCAGCGCTGGGGCCGATCATTGCCAGCGTACTCCTGAGCGGACTGGTAGGAGCGGCGCTGTTGTACGGGGGCTATTACTTCGAATTCGGCCGGCGCTTGCGCCGCGCCATCGCCGTCATGGGCGAAGTGGCACGCCATCCCACCAGTCGCACGCGCATCGCAGACAAGAAGCCCGACGAGCTGGGTCAGATGGCCGGCGTCTTCGATCGCATGGCGGATATGCTGCGCGAACAGATCATCGAACTGGAAGCGCGCGTGGCCCGGCGCACCGCCGACCTGGAGCAAAGCAACCGGGTACTGCAGCACGAACTCCTGGAGCGATCGCGCATCGAGAGCGAGTTGCAAAACAAAACCTCGACGCTGCGCGCACTCTACGAAGCCTTGCCCGATATGCACTATGTGTTGGACCGCGACGGCAAAGTGGTCGAATTTCATGCCGGCGCCGGCCGGACCTGTGCGCACTTGCATTTGATCGGCCAGCCGTTCGCCAGTCTGTGGCCGCAGAAGCACAAAGATTTGATCGGCAAATGCCTGGAGCAGGCCAGCGCCACCGGCGAGACGGTAACCGTGGAAATTGCGGTAGGCGAAGCGAACAAAGAGCGTTATTTCGAGCTACGCTTCAAGCCGGTCGTCAGTCTAGAACAGATGCTGGTCATCGCCCGCGATGTGACTGCACGCAAACAATCCGAGCTGAGCATTTTGCGCTACGCCCAGGAAATCGAGCAGTCGCGCAGGAAGCTCGAAGAACAAACGCGGGCGCTGCTGCAACGCACCCAGGAATTGCAGGAAGCACGCCGACAGGCCGAAGCCGCCAACAAGGCCAAGAGCGAATTCCTCGCCAATATGAGCCACGAAATCCGCACCCCGCTCAATGGCATCCTCGGTATGACCGAACTGGCGCTCGACACCCCTCTGTCTGCCGAACAGCGCGAGTACTTGACCATGGTGCGCAGCTCCGCCGAGACCTTGCTGGAGATCATCAACGATATCCTCGACTTCTCCAAAATCGAGGCGGGCAAATTGGAATTGGACGAAACGGTACTAGCATTGCGCGACTTGATCGGGGATACGCTCAAGGCCCTGGCTTTGCGCGCCCACAGCAAAGGGCTCGAGCTGGCCTGCCAGATCGAGCCGACCGTCCCCGAACACGTTTATGCCGATCCCGTGCGCCTGCGGCAGATCGTCGTCAATTTGGTCGGCAACGCCATCAAATTCACGGAACGAGGTGAAATCGTCGTCACCGTAGCCGTACAGGAAGAAGACGCGGACGCTGTGCTGCTCCACTTCCAGGTGCGCGATACGGGTATCGGCATCCCCAAAGACAAACTGACCAGTATTTTCGAGGCGTTCACGCAAGCCGATGGCTCTACGACACGCAAGTACGGCGGCACCGGTCTGGGTCTGACCATCTGCCAGCGCCTGGTCGGCTTGATGGGCGGACAGATATGGGTAGAAAGCGAAGTAGGCCGGGGCAGTACGTTCCATTTCACGGCGCGCTTGCGCCGGGCCGAGTCAGCCTCGAAGGCAGCCGTCTCGCCGGAGCGTTGGCATGGGCAGCGCGTTTTGGTCGTGGACGACAACGACACCAACCGCCGCATCCTCGAGGGATATTTGCGTTCCTGGCACATGGAGCCAGTGCTAGCCGGCTGCACCGACGAAGCATGTCTGGCGTGGTCCAAGGCCCATGAGCCTTTTGCCCTGGCTCTACTGGACCTGCACATGCCCGAAAAAGACGGTCTGGATTTGGCCGCCTGGTTGCGCCAGCAGGCAGCCGGGAAACATCTGCCGATGATCCTTCTCAGCTCGGCCCTGCGCACCGAAGACAGGCGTCGCGCCGAGTCGCTCGGTATCCACACCGTCCTGCTCAAGCCGGTCAAGCCGTCGGAATTGCTCGAAGCCATCGTGGCGCTCGAAGTAGGCGATCGCAACGGTCAGACAACGGGCACACCGTCGGCGTCCGAAGCGCCGCGCGCGCCAGCTCCTGCCTTGCCGACGTTGCGCATTCTTTTGGCCGAAGACAATCCGGTCAACCAGCGGTTAGCTGTACGACTGCTGGAAAAGCACGGGCACACCGTCACCATCGCCAACAACGGCAAAGAAGCCGTGGAACTGGCAGCTTCGCAGCCTTTCGATCTTATCTTGATGGATGTGCAAATGCCCGAAGTATGCGGTCTGGACGCAACCAAACAAATCCGCGAGCGAGAACGGCAAACAGGTGGACACATCCCGATCATCGCCCTGACGGCGCATGTGCTCAAAGGAGACCGCGAACGCTGCCTGGAAGCAGGATGCGATGGCTACGTCTCCAAACCGATTCGCAGCGAAGAACTCTTCCGCGAAATGGCGCTGGTGCTGGGCCAGCATGCACCACCCAGCGACCCTCAGGAGGTTAAGCAGCCGCAGGGAACCATGCCTTTCGACCTAGCGGCCGCTCTGCACCGTCTGGAGGGAGATCAGGAACTGTTCAAGGAATTGGTCGGACTGTTTCTGGAAAACACGCCTGCACTCTTGGCCGAGCTGGAAGAAGCGCTGCGACAAGGCGACGCGGCACGAGCGCTACGCGCTGCTCATTCTTTGAAAGGGTCGGCAGGCAATTTCGCCGCTCAGGACGTGTTCGAGCTGGCGCGGGAAATCGAACAAGCAGCCAAAAACGACGACTTGGCATACGTGCACAGCAAGGTCACCAGTCTGCGCGAGCAGGTCGAAAGACTCATGGATGCCCTGCGCACATGCCGAGAGGAGAGTGCGTTATGTCGGAAGTAATGTCTGCGACTCGGCCCACGACTGTTCCAGGCACAAAGTGTGTCCTGGTGGTAGATGACAACCCTGTGGATGCCCGGCTCGCCGGTCGGCTCTTGGAAAAAAGCGGCATGGAGGTCGTATATGCCGCCGACGGCTTCAAGGCTCTGGACCTCCTCCAGAGCAAAAACGTAGATGTGGTTCTCACCGATATGCTCATGCCCGATATGGACGGCCTGGAGCTGGTAGACGCCCTGCGCAGCGACTATCCCGGCATTCCAGCTATCCTGATGACCGGTCAGGGGAGCGAAGAGCTGGCGGTACAGGCTTTGCAGCGCGGCGCCGCCGGGTATGTCCCCAAAAAGAAACTGCCCCACCAGCTGGTGGACATCGTCGAGCAATTATTTGCCCGGCTGCAAGTGGATCGTTCGCAGATGCGACTGCAAAACTGCCTGGTAGAGTGCACGACACTTTTTCAATTGGACAACGACGTATCGCTGGTCCCGCCTTTGGTATCTCGCATGCAAGAGACGGCAGCCGGCATGGGGCTGTGCGATATGACCGGCAATATCCGTCTAGGTGTCGCTCTGGAAGAAGCCCTGCTCAACGCCATTTATCATGGCAATCTAGAAATCAGCAGCGAACTCAAGCAAGACGCCACGGATGCGTTTTACAAGACCGTAGCGGAGCGACGGCGACTGGCTCTTTATCGCGAGCGCCGCGTGCATTTCCAGGCGCGCTTCGATCGCAGTGCGGCGTGTTTCATCGTCCGCGACGAAGGGCCTGGCTTCGACATCAGCAAAATCCCGGATCCGCTCGATCCAGCCAATCTGGAAAGGGCTAGCGGTCGTGGCCTGCTCCTCATTCGTGCCTTTATGGACGAGGTCCACCACAACACCACCGGTAACGAAATCACCATGATCAAACGACGCGAAGTCAGACCTGTAGATAGCAAAGACAAGCGCCGCAAAAGTAACGGCACGGACAAGAAATGACGTGCGCATCCGAGGTCCAAACGCGTACATACAGGCCCATACAGACAGGCCATACACTCGGATGTCGGACCCACGCGGTGTACAAGGCTAAAAGCGGACGCCAGCCACCAACAACACCTGGATCTCGGTCAATTGGTCGTCGTGGTCGGTGATTTCCATCCAATCGTGCTGCAGCTCGCCGCGGGCCCCGAGGAGCAATTCGGCCCGGCGGCAAGGCACCACGAATCCCATGTCCACGCCGGTATAGAGTCCCCAAGTGATGTCGGTGATTTTGCGCGGCGGCCCGCCAACGACTTGATCCCCAGGTTGCAGGCCCCTGATATTGGTCGTCAGAAGACGCAAACTGGCGTGTACATGGCCCAGTCGGCCTCCCCCGTCTGCCTGCAGCCAGAAGTGAGCGCCCCTGGGAAATGAAACGGGCCAAGTCCAACACCGGCCGGCGCCGCCGTATACCGCCACGTGATGAAACTCGCTCACAGCGAACGTGCTGTCTGTCGGTAAATTGACCGTGCTGGGAGTGAAGAGCCCGCGCGTCACCGTAGTCTGATGGCTCCGGCTGAGCGCTTGGGTATCGTTATCGGCATCGTGAAACGTATAACGTAGGCCTCCTGATAACGTCCAGGCTGCCTCCGCAGAGGGCCACAGCCAAGCCGGCGAGCTGTGGCAATAGGTCCGCGCTCCCAAATCTACCGTATAGCCGGGGTCGAGTACACGCTCCAACTCGCCGTTATGCTTGACGATAGCTGGGCCGGTGCGCACAGAGACGTCGAAAGGACAAGGCGCCAAAAAGCCTACCAGATCGGTGCCCAACTCGGAGGCCGATACGGCCGCCGGCAGCAAACCGGGACGCTCGGCAAACGGGTCATCTGGAGACGTCTGTGCCCGAGCCCATGCCGGCCCGACCAGTAGCGCCACCATGATATAGGCCCACGCGATAGCTGCCCGTCTGAGCAGGCGCGCACAGCGACTTCGGCTTTTACCTGAATAAATCATCGCCGCTCCACTCAACCGACCGAGCGATCCAGGAAAGAGGTTTGACTCGAGGCAGCGGCTCGAACGGGCTAACTGCGTCGGCGGTGCCGACCGGGTAGCCAGAGCCCACAGCCGGTTGTTAGTAAGTTCGACGACTGCTTGTGGACAAGTTCAATCAAATTAGCGATGCTGCCGTCTGCATAAGTTAGCAAAGGCTGGCAAGAGAAATAGGCACATCAAGCAGGAAAGTCGCCGGATGCCAAGAGCCGTTCGAGGGCACGCAATGCCGGACGTGGTTGCTGACGGCCATCGAGCAGTCCGCAGTGAGGCAAACGATGCGCGAAAGCATCGCACCAGTGCTCCACGAAGACGGCGCGCACATAAGGTTTTACCCAGGCGACCAGCCCGGTATTGACGAGCCAGTGGCTCTGCAATTCTTGGCTGGCTCCCTGCCAGGCATCGGCCTGCAAATCGTCATCGGCCAAAGGGTCGGGTCCGCTGGCTGCAGGTGCTGCCACAGTAACGTAAATCGGCAGCCCGAGGAGAGCGTACAAGTCGAGCAAGCGCGACAGCCGGACCGAGTCCCGACGATAACTGCTGCGCGGCTCGATGCCCACCGCCAATTCCAGGTGGATAGCGGACACAGGGACCTCGTAACGCAACAAACTGTCCACCAGCACCAATGGACTCAAGATCCTGCCGCCACGGGACAAGTACTCTCCGCCGGGCTGAGTAATGCCAAGGACCGGCTCCAGCGCCCCGTGCACTCGGCGTACTATAGCCACCAACTGGGCCGCGAGCGTCAACGCATCGGCATCGCTCAGATCGAACCCCTGCGGCCAATTCAAACCGCGCGTCACCTCCCAGACCCGGATGCGATCGGCATAGCGTCGGACCACAGTCTCGACGAACTCGAGTAAACAGGTGCGCCGCTGATCGTATTCCAGAGTCCAGAACCAAGGCGGCCAGTGACGCGAGGTACAATCCACCAGGGGACCAGCCACGATCAGGCCGTCCGGGCCCGTACGTCGGGTCGCCCAAGAAACCAGGGCATCGGTTAGCTCCCAGTCGTAAGTTCCCGGTGCCGGGCAGATGCGTGCCCAATCGAAAGCGATCTGCAACGCATGGAAAAACCGCGGTACTTCCTCGCTCGGTGTGGCCGGCGGATGCCACACGACTACCCCCCATCGCTCCGCGAGCGCCTCGAGGTCCCTTGAATCGGCTTGTGCAGACGCCTTCCATTTGGCCCAGCAAAAGCGTTCTACCAGTGCGTCGCCTAGTGCAAGCCCGCGTTCGAGCAACGCCGACAACCGATCGGGCTGCGCCTCGCGCGCCACGAGCCGAGCGAACTGCCGGGTCAACTCTTGTAAAGCCTCGTGTTGCTCTGCCGGGAAAACCCATTCGCTGCTCTCGTACTCCTGTGCCTGGCTGCGCAAATAGTGGATGTGACCGCGAAGCACCTCGACGAGTAAATGATATGGTTCGTTTTTCTCGACCAAGGTAGCGCTGGTCAGCCACGTGGGCCAGGTAGACACCTTCCAGAGCACGCCCAAGGCCCCACTTTCATTGGTCGTTCTGCGGATGATCAACTCGTCGCCGAGCACCTGGGCGTGCGATGGCCAGGGCATGAAATCCGGCCCACCCTGGATGCAACTGCGCTCCAGAGCTCGGTCCTGCTCGCTCGACCGTCCAGGAGGCAATGCAAAGCGCATCACACCCACGGACCGCCTCCGTCCGCTGACGGGTATCGTACCAGAACTATGCAGTTCCCCACGGGGAGTTTACGCTCTGGCCTGTCGGACTGGCTACGTTCCCTCTTTGCGTAAACCTTCTCCACTGGTCCCCAAGGCCCGCAGGAAATTATAAACTAAATAGCTGGGCATAGCACTCGGCACACGACGAGAACCGCCGGATTGCCTCTCAGCACCGGCGGCCCATTGAGTACTTTGTCAGGCAGAGTACCTGCCAGCATTCGGCACAGCAATACAGTTAGAATCGTTAGCTACGTAGATCGAACAGATAGCCTGTCTTGTCGTTCAGTGTCTCGGGCCGGATTAAAGAGACAATCGAGATGTTCCATTGGTTCGCAAGCTGAATGGTCTCGGCCTGGTCTACGATAATAGTCTTGTAAGCTTCGATGGCGATGACCCGCCCGCCGGCATGATGCATAGAGCGCACGGTCTGGGGCCCGATGGTGGGTACATCGAAGCGCATATCTTGATGGGGTTTGGATACTTTGATCAGGGAAAATCCCCCTGCGGGGCACAGCTCGCCGGCACGCAGGATACACCGGTCGGTTCCCTCGATGGCTTCGACTGCCAAAACGGCACGCTCCTTGACGACGACACTCTGCCCAATGTCCAATCGGCCCAGTTCTTTGGCCATAGTCCAGCCGAAGCGGATGTCCTCCCATTGCGAGGCGGTCGGCGCACGCAGGCTGAGCAAACCGGGAGAGGCCAAAAGCTCCGGGCAAACCTCCAGCGCCGAGGCAAATACCATGCCTTCGCTGGCGAATTCCTCGATCACATCCAAGAGCAACGAGTCGTCGCGATTATCGCGACGGCGGCGTCTCAGCCAAAAGCGCACGCCGCGCCAATCGGGAAGCAAGGTCAGCACACGCCAAGGCGTGAACATGACGGTTTTAGCGATTTTGCCGGCCATGACGATCTTTGTGACCCCTTCTCTGCGAAAACAGCGCACGATGCGCCCCAGGCGAGTCACTCCCGCCCAATAAAAACGCCAACAGTATCGTTGCAAACACGGGTCGGCGTGATGGCGGATGCCCACACAGACGATCGGGATGCCGAGCAGGCGTGCCTTGTCGGCAAAGAGCACAGGGAAACGACCGCTGCCTGCCAGCAACCCCACCGGCTCGGGGCTCTTGGGCGTGATACTCAAGGTCGGGCAAGCTGCCTCAAGCGGCATCTCTCTGGTCCAATCCCAGCCGGGCGCGGATCAACCGCATGTCCCTGCGTATCTGCGGCAATTTTTCCAAACTCATAACCATGGCTTTCACTTCCCGCTCGGGACGCGCAGGCGAGCCGAGCACGCAGGCCCCTGCAGGAACGTCTTTGGTCACTCCGGCCTGTGCTCCCACGACAGCCCGGTCGCCTATATGCACATGGTCCACCACGCCGGCTTGACCGGCAATGACTACGTAGTCCCCAGTACTCGACGAGCCGGCGATGCCTACCTGACTGACCAAAAGATTGTGACGGCCGATCCGGCAGTTGTGCCCGATTTGCACCAGATTGTCTATCTTCGTCCCCTGTCCGATGGTCGTCGGCTCGAATGTCCCCCGGTCAATAGTGGTGCAGGCGCCGATTTCCACGTCGTCGCCGATCTCTACCGTCCCCAGCTGTGCGACCTTGACATGTTGGCCCTGGACAAGACGATAGCCGAACCCATCCGCTCCGATGACGCTGTGGGCATGGATAACCACTCGATGCCCGATGCGGCAGCCTTCGTAGACCACCACATGCGGGTAGAGGATGACGTCGTCACCGAGCTGGCACTGTCGGCCGATATACACCCCGGCATGCAAGCGGCACCGGTCCCCGATGACTGCTCCCTCGCCTATGTACACGAAGGCTTCGATCCGCACATCGCGGCCGATACGAGCACTGGGATGGATCGCCGCCCGACTGTCTATCCCCGGAGCCGGCGGCTGCAAGCTGCCGTACATTTCTTGGTAAATGCGCACGAACGCCAGCATTGGATCGGCTACTTCGATCACTGTCCGACCTGGGATTTCCAGCCCCCTGGGGACGAGAAGTACCTGCGCCGAACAAGTGGCTAGATCCTTCAGCCGCCGTGGATCTTCGATAAAGGAAATGTCTTCGGGGCCGGCGTGCGACAGCGGTCGGGCGCCGGTGATGACTCGATCCTCTGCGCCCAAGACCCGGCCCTGGACCAAAGCGGCTACTTCCCCTGCAGTTAGCCTTTTTCCCATGTTTGCACCGTATGCCCGTCACGCTCCTACCCAGGCGTATATCGGCTCAACGGTCCTTTATGCACGGCGACGACGCAACTACCCAGACAACAAGCAGACAATGTACCCACTCAGCCGGTTCACACAAGGCGAATTATCCCTTCTCCTGACCGGACGACCCCTACGGCCAGGACCTCGGCGACATGGCACCTGGGACGGCATAAGGCAATAGGGCCTCCCTAGTGGCCGCCTCCCCACAGGAAGCAGAGCGAACATAGTGGCCGGTTTCCGGTAAAAGCCGCCAACCTATTAAAAAGCGAAATTTGGAGAAAATGCTTGCAAAGTGCTCGGCAGGCGTGTACTCTAAGTAGCCAGTTCTTTTGAGAGAACAACGCAAGGGCACTGCCAAGGCAAGTGCATGGCAGACATTGTAGATCACGGCGTCGGCTCCGCAGCTTGGGCGAGTCGCATCGCTCGACGCCGCAAAATGCGATGGCTGAGCAATATAGGAAAAAGGCGTTCCAATAGGGCCGGCAATGGCAGCGGCGGGCGATGCCCCGCGAGCAAGGCTTCGAGAGCCGTCTGGAAATAAACTCCGGTGCCTTGCTGACGCCTGAAACAACAGGGTAGGGACATCATGAGTGTGAAGGTAGCGTTGACAGTGCTGGGTGGCGTCCATGACGGGCGGTGTATCCCGCTGCACAGTACGGAGTTCGTCATAGGGCGCGAAGAAGGATGTCATTTGCGACCGGTGAGCATGGAGGTCAGCCGGCGGCATTGTGCCATCATCCAGCGCGCTGGAAAGGTCTATTTGCGCGACTTCGGCAGCCGCAACGGCACCATACTCAACGGGCGCGTACCTGTGCGCGGCGAAGTCGAGCTGGTAGACGGCGACTGTTTACAGGTGGGTCCGTTAGCCTTCCGCGTGCGCATAGATCAAGCCGGAGCGGCAGGCGTGCCGCCCAGTCCGCAGGCCGGCAGGACTATGGTACCGGTATTGTCTAGTCCGGTGGACTGCGAATTTGTCGCCAACGAGTCCGCCCGTGCCGACTCCCCAGAAGATACGGTCCTGGTGAGTTCTGCGAGCGAATTGCTGGTCAAGCCTATGCCGCCCGGCGACGCAGCGGAAATGCTGTGTAGTGACGAAAACTGACAGCAGGAGTTGCGCTGCGGCTGACATGCCCAGAGCCGAATCGCACCCGGTTGCCGACCTTCAGGGTAATTGCGGCTCTTCCAAATACGTGTATCCTTCGAGACCAGCTTCGTAAAAGCGCAGAAGCAAGCGTGCTTCTTCCAGGGAGATTTTGCCCTGACGCACTGCCCGCTCGACATCTTTGCGCATGCGGCTCATAAGCTCGTCGGCGTTGTATTGCACATAGTTGAGCACTTCGCGGACAGTGTCCCCTTTGATGACGGCATCCACGTTCACTTCGCCGCTCTCCTCGACACTGATGTGTACGGCGTTGGTGTCCCCGAAAAGATTGTGCAAGTCGCCGAGGATTTCCTGATAAGCACCCAGCAAAAAGGCAGCCAGATAATACGGCTCGCCTGTGAAAGGATGCAGTTCCAAGACGCCTTTGACATCGCGCAGGTCAATGAACTGATCTATCTTGCCGTCGGAGTCGCAGGTGATATCGCCCAGAGTGCCGCGCCGCGTCGGCGGTTCGTCAAGCCGATGGATGGGCATGATCGGAAACAGTTGCTTGATGGCCCAGGCGTCGGGCAGGGACTGAAAGACCGAGAAGTTGCAAAAATAAATGTCCGCCAGCAAAGCCTCGAGCCCTTGTAATTCCTCGGGTACGTAATTTAGATCGCGCACCAGTTTGAGCAGGCGGCCGCAAAAAGCAAAATAGAGCCTTTCGGTCAAACTGCGCATTTCCAGCGACAGATAGCCCAGCTTGAATAAATTGAGCGCTTCTTCCACGTATTGTTGGGCGTCGTGGTAGCTCTCCAGGTAATTCTTCTTGGACAGGTCGTGATAGACGCTCCATAAATCGGCGACTGGCTGCGGAACATCTGCAGGCAGCTCGCGCGGCAACTCGAATTGATCGAAGCCGGATACACCGAGCACATCGAAAACCAACACACTGTGATAAGCTACGATCCCGCGGCCGGACTCGGAGATGATCGTGGGATGCGGCACGCGGGCATCGTCGCAAACACTTTTGATGCGAAAAACGACATCGTTGGCGTATTCTTGCAGGGTGTAATTGACTGACGACTCGAAATCGGTTTGCGAGCCGTCGTAATCAATGCCGAGGCCCCCGCCGACATCGAGGTACCCCATGGGAGCGCCCAGGCGCACCAGTTCGACGTAAATACGCGCGGCCTCGCTCAGTGCCTCTTTGATATTGCGGATGTTGGTGATCTGACTGCCTAAGTGGAAGTGCAGCACCTGGAGGCAATCCTGAAGCTCTTGCCTTTTGAGGTACTCCCAGGCGGCTAGGATTTCGGTGACCGTCAGGCCGAATTTGGAGCGATAACCTGCCGAAGCCTTCCAGCGACCGGCACCCCGTGCTGCCAATTTGGCACGCACCCCGATCACGGGCCTCACTTTCAGTTCCCGTGCGTAGCGCCCGATGAGTTCCAGCTCGGTGAACTTCTCCACCACCGGGATGACACGCTTGCCCAGCTTGCTGGCCAGGATCGTCATTTTGATGAACTCGTCGTCCTTGAAGCCGTTGCAGATGATAGGCGTGTCTGCCTGGCCATTGGTGAGGGCCAACACAGCGAGCAGCTCGGGTTTCGAGCCCGCCTCCAGACCAAAACCATAGTTCTTGCCGAAATCGAGGATTTCTTCGACCACGTGCCGCTGCTGATTGACCTTGATGGGATAGACGCAGACATAGCGACCGGTATAACCGGCGTCCTGGATGGCGTGTTCGAAAGCCTGCTGGATTTCGCTGATACGATGCCGCAAAATGTCCGTAAAGCGCAGCAAGATGGGTAGCTGGATGCCGCGCGCTTGCAACTGATCTACCAGTACCTTCAAGTCTACAGCCGGGCGTTCGCTCTTGGTCGGGTGGACCGTCACGTGTCCTTGGTCATTGACCGAAAAGTACCCTTTGCCCCAATGATGGATGCCATAGGTTTCTATGGCATCCTGGCTTCGCCATTGTTCCAGTAGTTCCATGGGAAGTTCGGCGCCCCTCCACTCCCTGTGCCGTGCCTGCTCCGGCTGCACAGCCTGGGCAACCAGTCCCTCGACCCTATCGGCATCAGGTTCCGACGCTAGAAAGTCATCCGGCAATCTGCAACGTCGCTTTCGCAAGCAGCGCTGCGAAAAGCAGTTTCTAACTCTGTACGTTCGACGGGATCATTAGTCAAGGACCGCCGGCGGACTTCGACATATCCGTCAATTCGGGGCCGCTCTGTCCTATGTTTTCCCTTAGGAAGCCGGACTCACTTCCTGAGAAAGACCCACACACTGCCATCGCATTTGGTTTCGGGCAAGAAACGCTGCCTCGCCTGGCTCAGTTTGTTTAGCTCGTCGAGCAATTGAGGGTTGTTTTTCTGGAACTTCTGAAGGGCTTCGTTCAATTGCTTTTGGCGCTCCTTTTTGGCCTCTGCACTTTCGTCGGCAGGTGTTACGAAATACTTTTGCAAGCCCGCTTCTCGGAAGCGCTTGGTGTACTCTTCGAAAACTTCGCGGTAGCGTTTTTCGATTCGGTCCTTTTCGGCGCGTTCCTGGTCGGTCAGCTGCCGCGGTTTACCTTGAACGAGCCGGAAATCGCCTAGCAAGAGGTCGAGCTTGCCATCGCCATTCCAATCGGCGACGCAGATCTTGCTGCGCATCCCCCACGGGTACTCGGACTGATTTCCAGTATTCTCGGTATCTGGTGCCCTGAACATGGACGAGGTGGGGACCAAGATCTGGCGTCGAGACAATTTGGGGGCTTGCTTACTGCCGATATTGCGATACAAAGAGACGCTCCCACCGCCGTCACCGACGAGCACATCGAGCAGGCCATCGCCGTCCCAGTCAGCCGCCACCGGGTGGGAGTCGTGGCCAACGTGAATTGGTTTGCCGTCCCCTATCAACTTGTGGGGACAGCCAAATTTGAACTCTCTGGCAGTGCCTTCGTTGACGATCAAATATACTTCGCCTTCGATATTGCCGCACAGCAGATCGAGGAGCCCGTCACCGTTCCAATCCACGGCGAAAACTGTAGAGGCGGCTCCGACCCTGATGGGATTGCCGGCGACGTCTTTGAGGATTTCGCCAGCCAAAAACGAACCGTCTGCAGAGCGCCGGAACCAGTACAGATCGCCCGGGGACTACGATCCGGTGAGCAAATCGGTGCGGCCATCGCCATCCAGATCCACTAACTGTGGAGTAGCTCCGATGCATCACCCGGCGGGAACGGAAATGTCTTTGCCGCCTGCTTGCAGGTAGACGAACTTGTCGAACCGCGGCGCCTTGTTGCTGCTGAGGTTGCGATAAAAGCGGATGCGTCCTCCCTGGAATTCGCCGACCAACAGATCGCGCACGCCATCACCATCCACGTCGCCGACGAAAGGCGCCGCGTGGCCGATGTTGCCGATGTCCAGCGGCTTGCCAGCCACCGTCACTTTGATGGGCAGGTGCAACTCCTCGGCAAGCCGGGCCGACTGCTGCGGTGCCCCCAATCCCCAACCGATCGCCAGCCAGGCCACTACTGGCCAATACATAGGTTCTGTCCCGCTTTCTGCTACAGGCCCCATAGTACAGGCGAAGTCTGCCACTCATTACACGACCGCCCATGCAATGCTAAACGAGCCGAAGGCCCGTTGTCAAACAATTTACACCGAGAACTGCCACGGCACCTGCCTACGCAGCGATAGCGGAATGTTCACGATGTGTCCCAGCTATGCCAGAGTGCCTGGATCTGCTGCGGCTGAGTGGCCTGTGCCCATGCGCTCGACGCCGGCACCGACAAGATAGGGAAGCTTTACCGCTGACACCGCCAAAGCGCAGTGCAGCAAGTAGAACATGCTGCCCCTCTGGACAAAGAGCCGGTCCAAAGCACAAAATGTATGGTAGACTAGCTGCGGGGAAGGACAGGGGCCACAGCACAAAGGATGGGTTTATGCGTCAGGGAATGCTTGTGGCTCTGCTCCTGCTGGCGGGATGCCAGTCCATCGTCAAGCCATTCGAGCCCCGCAGCAAGGAACGCGCCGACGATCCGTTGTTCACGGCGACGGAGCAGCAAAGGCGCGCACGGTACCTGCACCCGTTTCCGGATGCGGAATTGGGCCCACGGTCGCGCGTGGAGCCTCCGGAATTGAGTCCGCATGGCCGATAGCCGGGGCCTCCGCGCGCACGGTTAGCGCTGCGGAGGAGCTCCATGCAGACCTATGAGCTCGGCCCCCCGACACGCCGATCGAGTCTCAGCACGCACCGCTGCTTTGTGATCGCTGTGCTCCTGGTCGCCTGCCTACATGGTCCTGGATGCCAATCGCCCGAGCCGGCAGCGCTGCAGCCCCTACCGGACGAAAAAACGCCCTTGACCTATGCCGAGTTGTTCCAGCGTGCCAAAAGCCAAGTGGGCGCGGCACAGGAGTTTTTCTTCGCCGATCGCTGGGACGAGGTCGAGCAAGTCGGAGACGCTTTGCAAAAAACGGCCGCCAGGATGAAAACCCTTCCTGCGGAGGCTATCCCGGCGAACAAACGCGACCGCTTCGCTGGTGACCTCGAAGCATTGCAGGCAGGGGCCGCGGAACTCAAGAAGGCCGGTCAGGCCAGAGATGCTACACGGGTCAACGCTGCCTTACAGCAGCTCAACTTGAAAATCCGCGACCTGCGCCCTCAATAATGGATCCGTCGCGGACTTCTCTCTGCAACCTAAAGAGGTGGAAAGCCGATGCAGGTGCCAACGGACGGACTGACCTGGATCCCTCACTGGGTCAAGCAGCGGCAAATCCAACTCGTACCCAGCGGCGACCATAGTGTCGCCTTGCAGGGCCCTTTGTTACCCCAGTGCCAGCTGAAAGTCGAGCCCCTGCAGTCCGGCAAATGGCGTATCGAGCTTAGGTGCGAAGAGCTTGCGCCTTTGTCTGCCGAGATCGAGGCAGAAGATGCGCAGACTGCTTGGCTGGCTGCCCTGGAACGCTACCGGCACTGGGTGCTCTTGTAACCCACGCACTGCCACAGCCTGCCTGCTCCCCTCTTGTTTCGCACCTTTCGAGCAAGCATAATCAAACAGTGTCGAGCGCACAGGCGCTAGGGTATCTATTGCCGCACATGGGCCTAGGCGTGCCCATGGACGCATCCACACCGCCGTGCCGGACGGGCTGCAGGAAGGAGGCAACATGGACCGACTGTTACCGGCTGCAATCGCTGAAGCGACGGGCACTTTTTTCTTTTGCTTTATCGGTGCTGCCTCTATTGTCACGGGCCATATCGTCGGCCAAGACAACTTGCTCGCCGTGGCTGTGGCCCATGGACTGGCCTTGTCCATAGTAGTGACGGCCACGATGAACATCTCCGGCGGGCACATCAACCCGGCGGTGTCGGTAATGTTTTGGATGTTCGAGCGCATGACCACGACCGAGTTCTTGGCCTATGTAGGCTCGCAACTTCTGGGTGCAACCGTAGCCGGTGGCGTGTTGTTGCTGCTTTTCGGCTCCAGTGCCGAACCAGCAGCCTTGGGCACGCCGCATATCAATACGACACTATTGCAGGCGTCCAATCCGGAGAGCCTGTGGGGAAGATACCAGGTCCCGGCGACCGCCGTCGGCATCGAGTTGGTGCTCACAGCGTTCCTGGTATTTGCCATTCTTTTGACGGCGGTTGACGAGCGAGCGCCGCGGATCGGTGGTTTCGGCATTGGCCTGGCAGTCGCAGCGGATATCCTGGTGGGCGGCCCCCTGACCGGCGCCAGCATGAATCCGGCGCGCACCTTCGGCCCGGGCATCTGGGAAGCCGGTGCTTTCGGATGGGACAAGTTCCGCGACCATGCTGTCTATTGGATCGGCCCTATTCTGGGAGCGCTGATCGCAGGGGGGATCTATTTTAAGCTGCTGGCGCCGCGAGCAAGCTCGGCCAAATAAGCCAGGCGGCATCGCTTCTCAGTCGGTCGGGATCGGGCCCCGATGCAGGCCAGCTTGGTATGCAAACCGCGGACAAGAAGCAAACGTACATAGACTTAGACGAGCAAGTAGTGGCCGGAGCACGGAGGCGCAAGCCATGGACAGGCGCGTGCACATCACGGATACGATCGCCATAGGCGCCGGTTTACCTTTGGTGTGGATCGCTGGGCCTTGCGTCATCGAGTCACGGGAAACAACCTTGCAGATTGCTGAATACCTGGCCAACGTGGCCGACCGCCTGCAGCTGCCGTTGGTGTTCAAAGCATCCTTCGACAAAGCGAATCGCAGCTCCGGACGGAGTTTTCGCGGACCCGGACTGGAAAAGGGCCTGCAGATCCTGGCGGAGGTCAAGCGTCTGACGGGGTTACCGTTGACGACGGACATCCACGAAAGCCATCAGGCGCAGCCAGTGGCCGAGGTATGCGACCTGGTGCAAATCCCAGCGTTTTTAGCTCGGCAGACCGACTTGATTCAGGCGGCTGGCCGTACCGGCCGGGCAATCAACGTCAAAAAAGGTCAGTTTATGGCGCCCTGGGACATGAAAGCGGTGGTCGAAAAGCTGCGCGAAGTGGGCAACGAACGGGTCCTTTTGACCGAGCGGGGAGCCTGTTTCGGCTACAATACGTTGGTCAGTGACATGCGATCCATCCCGTGGATGCAAGACCTAGGCTGCCCGGTGGTCTACGATGCGACCCATAGCGTGCAGCGGCCTGCCGCCGCGGGCGACCGCAGCGGGGGCGATCGTCGCATGATCCCTTACCTGGCCCGGGCAGCCACCGCGTGTGGGTGCGACGGCCTGTTTTTGGAAGTCCATCCCGACCCTGACCGTGCCCTCAGCGACGGTCCCAATAGCTGGCCCCTGCACGAGTTCCCTGCTTTGGTCCAGAGTTGCTTGCGCATCCGGGCCGCTTTGACTCCAGAGTCCCAGGCCAGGTGATCGGTTGGTTACGGTAACTGTGCGGATACTGAACTAAACTGGATTATATGGCTCTCCCCGCCTACGGGCAGCGGCTCGGGGGGCACCAAAATTCGTAGGCCGCGCCGCTTGAAAAAGGTACTCCGATCGGCTGGGTCCAGAGACTATGGGACGACATCCGATGGACCAGATACATAGGCTCGCAGTTGTGTTGACCACAGGCCTTGTGGCGCTTGCCGGATGCGAACGGCCGCCGACGATCTCAGGCGCCGAGGCGGCGGGTGGCAGTCAACTGTTGCACAGTGCCCTCAAAGCCCTCGAAGAGGTCCAGCCCCGGCTCAGTACTTACAAAGAAGCCATCCTGCAGCTCAACCAGTACCTGGCGCAGCATCGCAACGAAAGCGACTTGGGCAAACTCGATGCCGACGAGCGGATCCTGATCGAAAAGGAAATCCTCGGGCCACTGCTGCGCGAAGATCGAGAACGCCATCTGAGCGAGCTGGAACGGGAACGATTTACTCTGCTGGATGCATATCATCTGGACGGGTGCTATTTGTTCCGCGATGCTTCGCAATCCCTGGTACGCATGGCAGGCGGTGCGATCGGCCGCTCCAGGCCTGCAGTCGAGCAACAAGCCCAGGCGCTGGAGCTAGCCCGGTTGGCTTTCGATTGGGCAATGCGCCAAGTGGCACTGGCTCCTGACCCTCCGGGTACCGATCCGTGGCCTGCAGTGGAAGTCTTGCGCCGTGGCACCGGCAGTGCACCCGATCGGGCGCGTGTCTTCGTTGCCTTGCTCGAACAATTGCATATTCCCGCCTGCCTCGTAGGCCAGGAAGCACCCGGCCAGCATGTAGATACCGAGCGCTTGGCACTGGTAGGCACACTCATAGGCGACGACATCTATCTGTTCGACTGTGCTTCGACTCGGCCCGCGCAGGACGCCCGCGGCCAACTTCGAACGCTACGCCAGTCCAGCACGGGCCAGGACCAGGGCACCCGGACGGTTCTTTATTTGCCTTGCACTCTCGCCGCTCTTGCCCCGCGGATGAAATGGCTCGAGGGACAGCTTGCCGAAGACAGCCGCCCGCGTTTGTATGTGTCGCTGAAAGCATTGAAACAGCAGTTCGAGCGACACGGCGTTGTGCGCATACAAACCTCGCGCCGAGGCTATCCCGCCACCATTTTGGCCCGTTATGTCGAAAATCCGCTGCGGCAGCTGCGCTGGGAAGACAACCCCCAGATTATCCCACTGCGCGCCATCCCCGATTGGGCCAAAGCCTATATCAG
>Ga0209989_100035_pt1 | contig 24549 bp, 14 predicted proteins | sample Antgeofumaro1A2B_FD_188083 | JGI IMG/M metagenome (GOLD analysis project Ga0209989, IMG submission 188083) | Geothermal fumarole subsurface microbial communities from Mt. Erebus, Antarctica - 1A2B (SPAdes) (version 2) | ecosystem: Environmental > Terrestrial > Volcanic > Fumaroles | place: Mt....
GAGTTTTCGCTGGTTTCCCTCGTCGCCGTCATCGGCATAGTGGCCGGTAGCAGCCTATCCGGCGTACTGTGGTTGCGCCTTCTTTCAGCATACCCAGTGCCCCCGAGCGTGCCCACGGCAAGTTACAACGACGACGTAGACACTTTCGCCACGCTGGTGCGCCAGGCTGTACTAGCCTGTGAGGCCACGAACAAGTTGAGCTCGGGCTCTTTTCCAACAGCAAGTGCTACGGATTGGGACGGCACCCGCCGGTCGCTGCAAGCGTTCGCAGAGGCACTCCAAGGTCTGCGTCAGGCTTTGCATAACTGGCCTGCAACGCAGCGAGACATAGCCATACCGGGAGGCGCTACCCCGCTCAGTCGTCACTCTTTGCACCGGTATGTCGCCGAGCAAACGGTAGCGCTAGCCCGTCACTATGCGCACCAGGGACTGTACCGGCAAGCGAGTGATTTGTTTGCCCAGGCACAGGAAGATTTCGCGCACCTCGCGCAGGCCGAGCCAGATACACAGTACACACTTTGGGCAGCCCACTGTGCCCACGACCGAGCAGCGTGTCTTCTGGCCGAAGCAGACCCGGCAGGGGAAAAGGCACTGCAGCAAGCACTCGCCCTCTATCGGCGCGCCGGAGGCAATCTCCTAGAAGCCCGGATCGGACAAGCCTGTACCCAGCGTTTGCAAGCGCTCTTGCTAGCACAGCAAGACAGATTGCACGAGGCCCTGGAACTTCTCGGCGAATTAATAGACAGCATTCAAAGTCAGATTCAGATACGATCGGTAGATGCCCTCTCTAGGCCTGGCGCTCTAGCCCACGAGCCGAACTATAGCTCCACTAAGCTGCAGGAGCAGCTGGCGCTCACCCGCCTGGCCCGAGCGCTAGTCCTGGCCAACCATCCTGCGCGTCTCGCGGAAAGCCGCAGGCATGCCGATATGGCTCTGGCAATATTCGAAAGATATGGCCAGCAATTCAGTACCAGCGCCCTGATCGGCTGGGCACAGACACATGAAGTACTCGGCTGGCTCGCAACCGACTCGCAATCGCATCCAACTTCTATGGACAGAGCCGACAAACATTTCTTGCAGGCCCAAAAACTTCTCGCACAAGCAAAAGACAAGAAATTGTCAGGGGCTGATCTGGCTCTCTGCGATTTGCAAATCTCGTATGCAACTTGGCTGTTGCGGCATGGCCACTCGGACCAAGCCTGGCAACAAGCGCAAGCAGCTTTGAGCCTTTTACCCGCCTCGGCAGCATCCAGTCAAGCCTGGCGCCTCCGTCGGAGTGCCATCTTGAACCTTCTCGGGCAGGCCACTGTGACACCTCCTGCACCGGTACGCGGCGACCGGTAACAGCTTGGGGTACTGTCGTGATCACCTTCGGCAACCGGAACACTTCCGTTACCAGAGTCCGGTAATCTTCCACCAGCATGGGCCGACCGTAAGCCACACGGCAACATTGAAAAGGGAAAGAGCAAAGCCAGTGCGCCACCACAGCGCTTGTGAGACGTAGCCGGTAGCGAAAACGATCGGTCCCGGCGTGGTACCGTAGTGGGTCAGGCCTGCCGAAAAATTGGCGAAAAAGGCCAGAGATGCTACGGTCAGCCCCGGTGGGGCACCGCCCGCAATGAGCACCGCCGCAAATGCAGGATACATGCTCACCATATGCGTCGTGATACTGGCAAAACCATAGTGGGCGTAAAAGTAAATGATCGTCAAAGCGACCCACGTCACGGGCCAGCTCCACCCCACGAAAAGGCCGCCGCTCCATTCAGCGAACAGCCGCACAATTCCGGCAGCATGCAGCTCTTTGCCCAACTGGACCAGTCCACCGTACCAGATGAACACGTCCCAGCCGGATCGTTCTTCCAATGCATCGTGCCAGCGCAAAACACCGGTCAAAAACAGAGCGACTACGCCGCCCAGCGCTACGAGGGTTACGTAATCTTTGCCCAAAACGATCCACAAGCCGCATACCGTGACGAACACTGCTCCCAGCACTTTCTCGGGCGGCCGTAATGAGCCGAGCCGCTCCAGTTCCTGGCGGGCGAACGCAGGCGCCTCGGGGGTATGTCGTATTTCCGGTCCATGCCATCGGTAGATCCACCATGGAATCACTGCGAGACACAGGAGTGCAGGAACCGAAGCGTGCCATAGCCACTCCCGATAGGACAAGACCACCGGACCGCTTGCCGACTCGGCTGTCAGCTGGTACGCCTGCTGTGCTGCCAAGGGATTGCTTGCCTGACCTGTAAAGAACAGAGCGCAGGCCATCACATCGCCCTGGTAAAGGGTCAGCATCAGATAGGTGCCCAGCAGCGCGGCGCTCGGTCCAGGCTGCGAGCGATACAACTCGGCTAAATTGCGCACGATAGGCAACAGCACGCCGCCGACACGTGCAGCATTGGATGGAATCATGCCCGCCAGGACTACGTCGGAAGCCACGATCGCATAGCCCAGACCTAGCGATCGGCGACCGAGCAGTCTGACGAAATACAACGCAAGCCGGCGCGCGAGCCCCGTCTGGATTAGCGCCCGTGACAAAAAATAGGCCGCTAACACCAGCCACACCGTTGGATCGGCATATCCCTTGAGCGCTTGCTCCATGGTCAAGGCGCCGCAGGCCACCGCTACCAGCAAACCGGTCAAAACGATGGCGCCACCAGGTAGTGGCTGAAGCAGCAATCCGGCTATGGTGCTGGAAAACACAGCCAGCAGTCGCCAACCCTGGGGCAGCTCGCTGACGGAAACGCCCAACGCATAAGCGGCACCGAGCCACACGAGCGCTCCCAAACCGACAATGATCGCCCAGGATCGTTTCATACTCTCTCGCGATACGCCGACGTCGTTTGCGGCTGGCCGCCGGAGTTTTTTGACTTTAGGGGATTTATGATGCACTATTCCACATGGGAAGGGAAGGGCTTTGACGATTTTCACGGCCTGCACGACCTGACAAGGAAGCAGGTGCGAGGAGTGCGTCATGATTCAGACCGAACTGGGTGCTTGCGAATGGTTTGTATGGGATTTACGGCGTAGCAATTTGCTGGAGCTGGGTCAGTTAGAACAGGCGGTTGGGGAATTCCTCGGTCGCCATCCTCGTGCCGAGCCAGCGCAGCTGGCTGAATACTTGGTGCAGCGCGGACTTTTGACCCGTTTCCAGGCCGAGCGCCTGCTCAATGGCAAAAGCGAAGGGTTCGTCCTCGGACCATACGTCCTTGTGGACGCACTGGGGACGGGGAGCATGGGAACGGTCTACAAGGCACGCTCCCGCACACAGCAAGGCTGGTTCGCCCTCAAGGTCCTGCCGCGCAGAAGCATGTGGAATATGCGCGTGGCCAGACGCAGGGTCCGCGAATTCGAGCAAGTGCGTCACCAGGCGGTAGTGGCTTTCATAGACGTAGGCACCGCAGGGGGAGCCCACTATCTAGTCTGGCCTTTCATCGAAGGCACCACCCTGGAAAGTATCGTCAAAGAGAAAGGCCGACTGCGTGCCGAAGATGTCATCCGTATCGGTCTCGATATCGCCGCCGGTCTCGATGCCGCCCACCGGCACAACCTGATCCACGGACTTCTCAAGCCCTCCGACATCATGGTGACGTCCGACCATCAGGTAAAGATCCTCGATTTCGGCATCGGCTGCCTTCTCTTGGAAATGGACCAGGAGTCGGTTGTAGACACGATGTCTTCGGCCAATACTTTGACCAGCGGCTTGGACTGTGCCAGCCCAGAAGCGATCCTGGACCCTTCGAACACCACACCCGCGTCCGACCAGTATAGCTTGGGCTGCGTACTTTATTATTGCCTCACCGGCCAATTTCCATTTCCTACCGGCAACTCGGTGGAAAAAATGATGGCGCACCAAACCAAAAAGCCTTGTCCGATAAGCGAGTTGGCGCCTGGTACACCTGACGCACTCGTCCGCGTCCTGGAACGACTTATGGAAAAGCAGCCAGAAAAGCGCTACCCGGCAACCAGCGACGTCGTCATGGCTTTACAAGCGCTTTTGCCCAGTCGCAATGCACCCGGGGCCTTTCCTGGATCGGCATCCAGCTTGCGCAGTAAATTGGCCCAAACCGCTATCGGCGTTCCCCACGCTCCAGCCACCGACGCCGAAAAAGAAGCACCAACCAGCTTTACCTCTTCGCGCTTTATTTCCACGGCAAGTGTTGGTGCCGGTCCGGAAAAGCCTGCTCCGACGATGAAAAACAGGGCTCTTCCCAAAGAAAGCGAGCAAATGACAGAAGAGATACCCGCTTTGAAGCAGCAAGTTTCCAAGGTGCGTCCTTCGATCGCAGGTGCCGAAACTTGTGCACAGGAGCAGTGCGCACCTGCGCCATGTTCCGGCAGTCGTGGCACTCCGAAGCTGCACGAAAACAGGGCCGACGAAGGGTTCGGTCTGGTAGCAATGCTTCTGGTAGCCGCGCTGTCTGCATTTGCGGCGTGGCTGGTCGCCTGGTACTGGCGATGATCGAGACCGCTCTACTCGAAAGAGTCCTATCCCGTTTTTGAGGGTCCAGGACCTAGCTCAACACCCTGCCCGGACTCACCCTGCATCGTATCATAAAGAGGCACAATGCCGCCCCAGGGCTTCGATCGTAGTGCGCAAGCGGCGTTCGGCAACACAAGCAGGCGCGTCGCGCGCCGGTCGGGATGGCGTTACAGGCACACGAGGAAACCAGTATGCCCAACGAGGGAGTGTACCTGGTTACCGGAGCTACCGGCTTCGTAGGTAGCCATGTCGCCGAAGAGTGCGTGCGTCGTCGTATCCCTGTGCGCACTTTGGCTCGGCCTCGAAGCGACACGCATTTGCTGCAAAAGCTGGGAGTTGAGATAGTGCGCGGCGAGCTCGGCGATCCGGCTGCCCTGACGCAGGCACTAGCCGATGTGCGGGTGGTGATCCATTGCGCTGCCAAGGTGGGAGATTGGGGGCCTGTCGAAGAATATCGCCGGGTCAACGTCGAGGCTCTGCGTCAGCTGCTGGAGGCAGCACGTCAGCGAGCACTGCAGCGTTTCGTACATCTCAGCACGCTCGGCGTCTATGAAGCACGTGACCACTTCGGAACCGACGAATCGGTCGCGCCGCCCGACGTGCATATGGACGGCTATACCCAATCGAAAGTAGAAGCCGAAAAACTGGTGCTCCACTACCACCATTTGCATGGTATGCCGGTGGTGATTCTCCGGCCCGGATTTATCTATGGGCCACGCGATCGCACCGTTTTGCCCAAGCTCTTGGAGAATCTCCGAGCAGGAAAAGTCAAATACTTGGGCAATCCCGAAAAACTCATGAACACGATCGGCATTGACAACCTCGTGCAGGCCATTTTCCTGGCGGTCGAAAAACCGCAAGCCATCGGCCGCATTTACAATCTCACGGATGGCGAGCCAGTCAGTAAACGACGCTTTCTGGAAACGGTGGCACACCTGGCGGGTGTCCAGCCGCCAAGAGGTACGGTCCCGTTGTGGTTGGCTCGGCGGCTAGCAGTTGTCATGGAAACAATAGCCCGCTGGCGCGGTGCCACGTCCGCCCCGCGTCTGACGCGCGCCCGGCTCAAATTCCTCGGCTACAACCTGGATTTCTCCATCGAACGCGCCCGCAACGAGCTCGGCTACTGCCCTCAAGTCCCTTTCGACCAGGGCATCCGTGCTGCAGTTGACTGGTGGGTCAACTGCCGCGCTTCAGCTTGAAAGCAGTTTTTCGATCCGGCCTGTTGCAGCGATCCGCTCGGCTGCTACACTGGACAATGATCGAGGCACAGACAGTGGCTCGTTGCATCAGTGCTCGTAGGTCTCGCCCCACGGAGGTGTGCTCATGGAGCTGAAGGGAATTCGCGCAGCCATCTTGATCGAGCAACAGTATCAGGAACTGGAGGTTTGGTATCCTTATTATCGGCTCAAAGAAGCCGGCGCCCAAGTGACCCTGGTCGGTCCAGAGGCTGGTCGGGAATATCCGAGCAAGTGCGGTTATCCGGCGCGCGCGGAAGCAGGCATCCGCGAAGTGTCAGCCGAGGACTTCGACTTGGTCATCATTCCCGGAGGATTCGCCCCCGATTTTATGCGGCGCACCGAGGCAATGATCCGCTTCGTCAGCGATATGGCGGAGCAGGGCAAAATCGTGGCCGCCATTTGCCACGGACTATGGATGTTGTGCTCCACGCAGGCCCTCAAAGGCAAAAGGGCTACGTGCTTTTTCGCCATCAAGGACGACGTCATCAATGCCGGCGCGCGGTACCTCGATGCCGAAGTCGTGCGCGACGGCAACATCATCAGCAGCCGCAAGCCCGACGATCTGCCCGCGTTTATGCAAACCATCCTCCAGGCTGCCCGCGAGCGCTTGTCGGTGACGGCGGCACGCTAATTGCCCCTGGAGGGGATCTGCGACCGGGGTATGCACCGACACGGTAGCAGCGGTCGTCTGCAAAACGCGAGGTGAACACGACGCGTCTGGCATAGTCCCTAGGGGCTGGCAAGTGAATTAGGTGCCAGCGTGGCGAGGGGTGCCGTGGACGACGGGGTACGGCCCCGAGGGCATCGCAAGGGGAGGAGCGAGCATGAGCGATCGTTATCAGCCCACGCGCGAGGACCGATTCGCATTCGGCATATGGTGCCTTCAAAACCGCGGACGTGACCCATTCGGCGACGTTACGCGTCGCGAGTTGACTGTCGCTGAGTGCCTCCGGGGATTGGCGGAACGCCAGGTGTACGGCTTCGAGTTTCACGACAACGACATCGTGCCTTTCGGAGCCAGCGCGGCAGAACGGGACCGGCTGTTGCGCGAGACCAAAAAGCTCATGCACGACCTGGGCATCCGTGCCACCATGGCTACCACCAATCTCTTTTATCACCCAGTCTTCAAAGACGGCGCCTTCACCAGTACCGATCCAGCTATCCGTGCCTTGGCCACGCAAAAAGTGATGAATTGTCTCGACATAGCCGCAGAACTGGATACGCAGGTTTTTGTTTTCTGGGGCGGTCGCGAGGGTACCGAGGTGGATGCCAGCAAAGATCCGATCATTGCCGCCGCCTGGTTTCGTGAAGCCCTGAACTTCTTGTGCGAATATGTCCTGGACCAGGATTACGACATCAAATTCAGCATCGAGCCCAAGCCCAACGAGCCGCGAGGCGATCTGTACTTGCCGACGGTGGGCAGTGTGCTGGCCTTCATCCAAACTCTGGATCACCCCGAAATGGTCGGCACCAATCCCGAAGTGGCCCATATCAAAATGGCCGGCCTCAATCCCTACCACGAGTTCGCCCAAGCCATAGACGCCGGCAAACTCCTCGATGTCCACCTCAATGACCAAAAACCGTTACGTTTCGACCAGGATCTCAGTTTCGGCAGCGACAATTTGAAAGAGGCCTTCTTTTTGGTCAAACTCTTCACCGAAAGAGAGTACAACGGCACCATCGGCTTCGATGCCCATCCCTACCGTACAGAAGCCGATCCCTGGGACTTCGTCGAGCGCAACATGCGCACGTACAAGATCCTTCGAGAAAAAGTGCAACAGTTCAACGAAAACCGCGAAATACAGGACCTGCTGCGCGAACTGTACAAGAGCCATCCGGAATACGGCGACTTACTGTCCCGCTACAGCAGCGAGCGAGCACAGAAGCTCAAAGGAACCTCCTTCGATGTGGATGGGCTTACCAACCGCCGGCTTCCTTATGAGCGCTTGGATCAACTGGTCACGGAGTTGCTACTGGGCGTCTTGCGTTGATCGGTAGCAGTGCGCTCTAGCGCACTTCGGGTCATGGACCATGGCCACGTTCGGTGATCGTCTGGTCGCTGCAGTACGTGCCAAGAAAACTCCCCTGTGCATCGGCATAGACCCTGCTTGGGCACGTCTGCCCGAAAGCATTCGTTTGCGTTACGGGGACACCGGCTACGGTCGCGCACGCGCCGCGGAAGAATTCGCTTATCGTGTGCTGGACGCAGCCAACGACATGGTACCTGCGGTCAAAGTGCAAGCGGCATTTTTCGAAGCATGCGGCGGCTGGGGTTGGCACTCTCTTCAATGGGTCTTTCGTAAAGCTGCCAGGCTCGGTATGCTGGCCATTCTCGATGCCAAGCGTGGCGACATTGCCTCGACCGCAGATGCCTACGCGGAAATGGCCTTCGACACATTGCACGCCGACGCGGTCACCATCTCGCCGTATTTGGGCAGCGATACGTGGATGCCTTTTGTGGACAAGGCGGTACAAATAGACAGCGGCGTCTTCGTCCTGGTACGCACGTCCAATCCAGGGGCCAGCGAGTTGCAGGGAGTTGCGCTGGCCGATGCCCCTGGACACACCCTCTGGCAGCGAGTGGCCACTGCGGTCGAACGAGTCAACGAGAATCGTCGCGGGCAATCTGGGTTCGGCCCAGTCGGTGCCGTTGTCGCGGGAACCTACGCCGCAGATCTACCATTGGCGAGACGCGCGATGCCCTCGGCATGGCTGCTCATTCCAGGTTACGGAGCACAAGGGGCGCAGGCGCGCGATCTGGCGAGCGCTTTTCGCCACGATGGCTTGGGCGGCCTCATCACGGCTTCGCGTTCTCTTACTGCGATCCAGCAGATGCCTCATCGGACTTTCGAAGATGGGGTGCGCCAAGCCATCGAGCAAGCCATCGCCGAGTTGCGCCGAGAAATACCCGTACTGACACGTTTGTAATAGGCTCCTTCGAGACAATCGAGGCGCTTTTTCGGCCCGACACTGCAAGCCCACTGCCGCTCCACAAGACTGTAGCAAAACGCTACACCGTGTACGCAATTGTTAACATCATGTTAACCGACGTTAACAAAGTTAGAAACCAAAAGCAAAATCCGTATTGACACTATGGTGCCACAAGGGTATGATTAGCAATGAGATATGACTGATCTGTGGACATTGGAGGGCCACAAATTTTGCCGGCACGGCATTTGCTGTGCAAATTACGTAGGTTGACAGGGGGTAATGAAACGAGCCGTCGCCGGCCGATGTAGCATCTAGGGTCAGGCACCTGGAACAGAGGGGAGGCGGCGCATGCATCGTTCAGACTTGCGAGCGCTGGTGGATCGGGGACGCAAGGCAGGCCTGAAAACCGGTGAGCTTTATTTGGCTTTGTCGGGCCGTCCGCTGAGTCGAGCCGATCTTGCTTCAGGCGCCAGAGACGGCAATGGGTTCATTTGCGATTGCGACTCTAGGGGTTACGCTGTCTTTTATCCCGACGAGCGAGCGCGTCATAGATAACACCTGCTTCGGATATCCCCTGGCAGGGCCTTGCGAACATCTCCATCGCTGTCACAGTGGATGCGATCGCTGACGGAGGCAATCCACTGCAGGAGCGGATCTTTTCCAATAAGTGAACTTCGGACCTGTCTTACCGAGCCGGTCTTTTGCCGGGCCGGTTTTTTCTTTTGGCGGCCTTGGGCTAAGAATCATTCGGCTCTACTCCACATTCGGCCTAGTTGCGTCATCGCCTGTCGTATGTCTTGCCGTGGATGCAATACGAAGGAAAACTCCCGGGAGCAGAGAAACTGACGCAGGCGCAGTTTTTCTTCGTTCTGGGCAATGAGGCGATCCATTTCCTCGAAGAAGCCGCCTAAGTATTCGCGGAGGATTCGATTGAGTTCGTGAATATGACGATGCAGAGAAGCCCGTTCGTCACGCCGCGTACTGTGTTCGATTGCCAGGACCAAGTCGCGTCGCTTTTGGACCAGACTTTGCAACGATGCATCGCTGGGGGAAGGCTCGAGGAAAAGATGCGGATTGCAGTAGGCATAGCGCCGACGCTGACGCAATGCATGCACCTGAGCAGGAGGGGCCTCTTGACACAGAGGTAGTCGCCAGGTACCCGAAACCACGACAAAAGCTGGCGGCTCGAAGCCATAATAGCAGCGGATCAGTTCATCCGTGAACCGGTCGTAGAAGGCCCCGCCGATCCCGTGAACGAACAGATCGGCCAAATAAATGCGCAAGAACAAAGTCGCGGTGGTGGCGCGCGGGCGGATGCCGAGGAATCTATCGTCTTCCCAGGCGGTATGTGGAATAGGTTTTTCGCCCGCGCACCGATGGACCAGCTCTGCGATCAAAGCGTCGCCCCGTGGGCTGCGCAAGAAGACATCGCCTCGTTCGGAAACCCACTCGATACACTGCGGCGCTAAACGTAAGAAGAATCTTTGTCTACCGCGCTTTTCCCACAAGGCCCAAAAGGGGGCTTCCAGCGCGTCACCCTGCCGGCTTAAGTCGGGTACCGGGTGCGTCTTGCTGCGCACACGCCATGTCGAGCGAAACTGACGAAGCAGCGAATTGAAGGTTTCGTAGAAACGCGGCAAGTCGTCGAGTATACTAGCCGCGAACCGACAAAATGGCTCGCTGTGTACCAGGACGCTCAGAGGGATTTCCAGGCCGCCGTAGCCCCACTGGCTTTCCAGCATGTGTCGTGCGCAGGCCAGCAGATGCCCGACTACGGCGCCGGGCGAGGCACGATCTACGGCGGCAGGCCAAAAATCCTCTACCACCGGCTGCCAGCTTTTTTCGCCGAGGCATTTGCTCACTCGCTCGGCAAAGGAAACAAAGCAGTCCACATCGTGCAGTCGGCACAGTTCGTGTGGCTGTTCCGGAGCAGGGGCATCGTAGTGGACATAAACTGGCTCCCATCGCCCATCCGCGTAGCGGGGTACAAGCACACTGCGCGACCGCAGTACATCGGTGTCCATGATCACGCTGACCAAAGTGGCTCCGTAACTACGAGCAAAACCAGCGCCGGCAAAGTATTTGGCCCATACACCTGGATGAAACAACTCCGGCTGATGCCCGACTATCAGGATCGGTTTGTCGGCACGTACATGATTCGGCCACGGCAAGCCCCACTGTCGGTGAAACACCTGTGCCAAGGACACCATTTGCCGGCGCATAAGCCCGCGCCAGAGTAAAACCGCGGAGGAAGCCGTACCAGCCGGCACCTGTGCGAATCGCTGCAAGTTGGATGTCAACAGGTGCCGCCAACGCTGCGGAGCTGGATCGCACACGACTGCGCCATGCTCTTCAGGTGCGCGCACATGCGTCAGCCGGCTCATCCCTGGCCCCCGGCACAAAGCGCCTGCATGCGGATGGTTTCTTCCTCGATGATGGCACGATAATAGGCCAGTCGCGTCTGAGGATCGTCGAGATGCCCGCCGAAGCTGCGCCGTGGATCGAGATACAGGCAGGGGATGGCTACCTCGCGAACACGCCACCCGAGAAAGGCTGCCTGCACCCAGAGCTGTAAAGGCATGCCCCAGCCGTTTTCCGTCAGCCGCAGTGCCCCGAGGGCTGGCACCCGATATGCTTTGAATCCGCAGAAGGCATCGGTCAGGCCCAGTCCGAAGCGGCGATTCAATTCTTCGGTGATCAGACGATTGATCCGCCGCCGATCGGCCGGCGGCTGCGAATCACAAGGGAAACGCCGCAAATAGCGGCTGCCTGACACCAGCTCTACGTCGGCACCCAGTGCCTCCAAAAGCACCGGGATGCGGGCCGGCTCGTGCTGCCCGTCACAGTCCATCGTTACCAAAATGTCAAAATCCTGGGCTTGCGCGTAGGCCATCGCCGAACGGATGGCAGCACCGTACCCCCGGTTGTGCCGATGCACAATCAGATGGATGTCTCTTTGCCCATACAAGTACTCCGTAGACCCATCGGTCGAGCCGTCGTTGACCACCAGTATTTCCTGTGCTTGCCGCCGCACCTGCTCCAGGACCCGCGGTAAAGAGTTTAGCTCGTTATAAACCGGAATAGCGACCAACACACGCATGATGTCTCCTTCCGGCTGCAAGAGTTCAGGCAAGCCCTGCCGGCCACCGCGCTATCATTCTACCCTGTTGGGCAAGGAATAATCAGGAATGCGGGCGAGCATAAAATTGCCTGCGCGCTACCCGCGATGCGCCAAACTGTTGCGCCCATATGTGAGACGCGCGTAGCGATGAGTCTCGGTCACTTAGCCAGCGAACCAATATAGGCAACCTGCACAGGGCGTGGCGACCTGTACGAGACGGGGTAACACATGGAGCGCGGGCTCGTTGGAATCCGCCTTGCTTGTCTATGGCAACAATGCTACGCTGCCAGTCTGACCTGACACGACCGAACAGTCGCGATCGCTGCGCGAGCGAAAACCCGCCTTTTATGAGGATCGTTTAGCATGACACAACCGGTATGGGACGAAAACCGTCTAGTGTCCAGGCGCAAACAACTAGCCTTCTGGGCGGTTGCGTTGAGCCTGTTCGTCATTTTCGCTTTTGTCTTCGTTCAATATACGCTCAAGGCCGCCGAAGATAGGTCCGCTTTTATCCGCTGGCGTGGACAAGTCCAGGATCTTATTGCGGGCAAGGATATTTATGAGCTTTACACTTATCCCAACGCGCCCATCATGGCCCTGATCCTTTATCCCCTGACATGGCTGCCAACCTGGCATGTCTTAGGGATAGACCTGGAAACGGGCGCGCTGACATGGTTCTTGCTCAAAACAGTAATGGCGGCGGCTGGTTTTGTCATGACGCTGCGGATGGTGCAAGGCGATCGCACGGCACCCGCCTGGCAGCCCGCTACCTGGGCGTTGGTGCTAGCGCTGAGCTTGCGCCCGATCATCGGCGATTTGAGCCACGGCAACGTCAATATCCTGATTTTCTTTCTGACGATATGCGGGCTCCTCTGTTATCACTATCGCTGGGACTTTTCCGGAGGACTGTTTCTGGCGTTAGCCGCCAGCTGCAAAGTAACCCCAGCTCTTTTTTTCGTTTACTTTCTTTACAAGCGTGCGTGGCGGCTTTTGGCCGGTGCGCTGTGCGGCCTGATGTTTTTCCTTTTTCTAATCCCGGGTGCCGTGCTGGGCCATAACCACAACGCCGCGCTCCTTTTGAAGTGGATGGACAAGATGGTGCTGCCCTACGCGGCGGAGGGGATAGTCACCACCGAGCACAATAACCAATCGCTGCCCGGCTTGATCTATCGGATGACTACAGCCAGTCCGTCTTTTCTCGACGAAAACGACCGGCCGAGCGCCTATCACAACCTAGTGGATTTGGATCCCAGAGTGGCGCGGTTGTTCGTTCTGGCTGCTGGCATCCTCTACCTGGTCCTTCTTTATCGTTGCAGTCGGGTGGACCCCGCGCGGAGGCCTACCGGCATATTGGGCGCTGAGTATGCCGTGGTGGTTTTGGGGATGCTTTTGTTCAGCGAGCGCACGTGGAAACATCACTGCGTCGTTTTGGTGTTGCCCTACGCAGTGATCGCCTACGTGATGATGCACGGGGAGATGCATCGCCGGCTGCGGATGGCGCTCATAGGCTGCTTTATCGCCGCTCTTGCAGTCATGTCCACAACCAGCACCTCTGTATGGGAGGCCTTGGGAAACCGGTTCTATGCCAAACTGGCTCAAGTGTACGGCGCTTATGTGTGGGCGGAGCTGCTGCTGCTGGGAGCGATCGTGACCGTCCTGAAAAAGCCCTGGACCTGGCCTGGCACGGCTATAGAGTATTACCGTTCGGAGCAGGGCCAGGTCGAGGAACGAGCAGCTCTATTACAAGAGAAATGCACATGGCAGAAGATACCGGTACAATGAGCGCCGATGCCACGGACTTGCCTTTTTCTTCCTTTTGGCAAACGGAGCCAGGAACAGGCCATGCACTGCGGAATCTGGCAGCTGCGGCACTTGTGGAGGCGGCGATCCAAAAAGGCGAAGGCATGCTGACTGCTCGGGGTGCGCTGGCCGTGCGCACTGGGAGCAGGACCGGGCGCTCGCCCAAAGACCGATATATCGTTGCCGAGCCGCCTTTAGAGCAAACAATAGACTGGAACAACGTCAACCGACCGCTGTCTGCGCAAGTCTTCGAGCGGCTGACCGCTCAGGCACAAGAGTACCTGACGCGGCGCACCTTGTACATAGCCGACGGGTATGCTGGGGCAGACCCGCGGTATCGGATAAGTGTGCGGGTGGTGACCGAGACGGCCTGGCACAGTTTGTTCGCGCGGACGCTTTTGCGCCGGCCTGAGCCTTCCGAATTGGCGCGCTTTCGGCCCGACTATCTAGTGGTCTGTCTGCCCAATCTCCGGCCGGAGCCTAGTGCCGGACCGCTAGGCGACGTCTGCGTGGCCATCAGTTTCTGCCGCCGAACGGTGTTGATCCTGGGCACAGCATATGCAGGTGAAATCAAGAAGTCCGTCTTTAGCGTCATGAATTTTCTTCTGCCGCGACGGGGCGTACTGAGCATGCATTGTTCGGCCAATGTGGGCAACGACGGGCGCACCGCGCTTTTTTTCGGCCTGTCAGGAACGGGCAAGACCACCCTGTCTGCAGAAGGCAACCGCCGGCTAGTAGGAGACGACGAGCATGGGTGGACCGACGCCGGCATTTTCAATATCGAGGGCGGGTGTTATGCCAAGACATACAAGCTGAGCGCCGAACACGAGCCGCAGATCTACCATGCCATCCGCTTTGGGTCCATTCTCGAAAACGTCATGGTGTCGCCGCTGTCGCGCGAGCCGGATTATTTCGACAAGGCGATCACCGAAAATGGGCGCGCCACGTATCCGCTGGAACACATCGAAAGCAGCATCGTCCAGGGACAAGCTGGGCATCCCAGTCACATCTGCTTTCTGACCTGCGACGCGTTCGGAGTATTGCCCCCCGTCAGCCGATTGAGCCTGCGGCAGTCCCTGGCACATTTCCTAGCAGGATACACGGCCAAGGTGGCCGGTACAGAAAACGGCATAGTGACTCCGCAAGCTACTTTCAGCACGTGTTTCGCTGCCCCGTTTCTCCCGCTGGCACCGATGATCTATGCGCAGCTGCTTTATGAGCGTCTGGCCAAACACCGTCCGGCGGTTTGGCTGATCAATACGGGCTGGGTCGAGGGACCAGCCGGTCAGGCACGGCGCATGCCTCTGGAGTACACGCGCGCTATCGTGCGGGCCGCCCTGTCGGGTCAACTGGACGAAAGCGACTCGGTGCAAGAGCCACTGTTTGGTTTGCGCATACCTTCGTTCTGTCCGGGCGTACCGCAGGCGCTCCTGCGACCGCGCCATGCATGGAGAGATCCGGCGGCATACGATGCACAGGCAACTCTTTTGCGCCGGCAATGGGAAGAAAAGCTGGCCGCTTACCACGATTTCTTGTCGCAGGTACCGGACAACGAGCTTTGTTCGGCTGGCGTCTCCCCTGCTTGAACAAGCGCGGCCGAGCGCATATGATTGTCTCAGCCTGAGACTGCTGGGCAAATACGACGAGTGTGTGGTCCCCCAGCGGGCCGGAGTGGCGGAATTGGCAGACGCGCCAGCTTGAGGGGCTGGTGGGCGATTTTAGCCCGTGCAGGTTCGACCCCTGTCTCCGGCACTGCTAGTCCCGTCCGTGAAAAGCATCCGGATCGTGCCTCACAGATCATACCAGCCGGTTAGCCCACGACTGCATGCCGATGACCTTCATCGCTCGCCGCTGATCCGCTCGGCCTAAGTATAGCCGCGGCACAGGCTGTGCTCACTTGTGGTGTGCCAGACTAACGGGCGATCGGAGCTTACTCGGACTGGCACAAGCAGTTTGCCGAAGCGTCGTCGGGTAGGCGCTTGCGCACATAGGACGCCGATAGATACACTCTTTACCGGGCCGGGTCGGGCAGGTAAACTGCACCTATTGCACGAGCATCGGTGAATCGCTGATGGGGGCTGACAGACTATGCGCACTGTACGAGTAGGTCTAGTCGGATCGCAGTTCGTATCCACGATCCATGCCGAGGCGCTCAAGCGCGTACCGCAGGCTGAGTTGTATGCAGTGGTATCGCCGAGCGCGGGTCATGCGCAGACGTTTGCACAGCGGCACGGTATCCGCTACCACTTCCGCGATTTCGATCGCTTCATCGAGGTGGCGGAACTGGACATGGTCGTGCTCGGCTGCCCGAACGACCTGCATTGTGAATTCACAGTAAAGGCAGCAGCTGCGGGTAAACATGTTGTTTGCGAAAAACCGCTATGCTTGAATCTCGAAGAAGCCGACCGTATGCTGGCCGCCTGTAGGCAAGCAGGCGTCAAGCTCATGTATGCCGAAGAGCTGTGCTTTACCCCGAAATACGTGCGGCTCAAGCAATTACTCGACGAGGGGGCTTTAGGCAAGCCTTATCTGATCAAGCAGTCAGAAAAGCACGATGGTCCACACGCTGCTTGGTTTTGGGACGTGCGCCGATCCGGTGGCGGCGTAACCATGGACATGGGGTGCCATGCCTTCGAATTCTTCCGCTGGATGCTGGGGCGTCCCCGTCATGCGGCGGGTACGGCAGTGCCAGCCGGCTCAGGCGTGCAAACACAGACCCATGAGACGCCGAGCGGTGAACCTCAGCCGCTCGTCAAGCCGCGCGCCCTGTCCGTCTACGCCGATATGGGTACTTTCGTGCACCGCGAGCGAACCCAAGGAGACGACAACGCCGTTATCCTGGTCCGTTTCGACACCGGCGACGGAATCGTCGTCGGCATGGCCGAGGAGAGCTGGGCCAAAAAAGGCGGCATGGACGACGTCGTCGAGGTCTACGGCTCGGCAGGCGTGGCCTATGCCGATTTGCTCCAAGGTAACGCCATTTTGACCTATTCCGATGTCGGCTACTCTTATGCCGTGGAAAAGGCTGGGTACACCAAAGGCTGGACTTTTGCCGTTTTCGAAGAGTTGTGGAATTACGGATTTCCACAAGAATTCGCTCATTTCGTCGCCTGTGTGGCCGAGGACAAAGAACCAATGGAAACAGGCGAGGACGGGCGCGCTGTGCTGGAAATCATTCTAGCCGCGTATGCGTCGGCGCGCGAGGGCCGTCAGATAGACCTGCCCTTCACACCGAAAGTCAACAGACCCGTAGAGCTTTGGAAGCCGGAACTGGCCGATAGTCCGCAGCCGTAGAAAGCGCACACCCTCCGGAGACGACCATGTTCATCTTTGGCCGCTTGCACTGTCCTTACTTTGCAAGTACGCGATCAAGTCAGCCATATCCTGCAAGGTGAGCTCTTTTTCCAAGCCTTCGGGCATCAGCGACTTGCCCGTGGAGCGAAATTGTTCGATATCACGACGCAGGATTTCGTGGATAGCGCCGTTTTGCGAGCGCAAACGGATCGCCTGGGCACTCTGACTGTCCAGCACGCCACTGTAAACCAAGCCGGACACGGTTTCTACCACATACTCCGTGTATTGAGGATCCACATTGCGGTTAGGATCGAGGATCTCCTGGAGGAAGTAGGCAGGTGTCTTGTTGACAGTCGTATCGAGTGGTGGGCCGACCCATTTGCCTTCGCCTCGAAAAACGTGACAGCTGGAGCAAACTCGCTGGTAGACGAGCTTGCCTTTTTCTGGTTTGCCGGCCAGTGCCAGGGCCGCTTGGTATTGTTCGAGCACGCGCGCGCGGTCAGACCGAGGCACATGGCCCCATAGGCGCCGAGCACGCTCGCGAACACGAGCGTCAGGGTGATCGAAGAGCCGCTCGCGCCTCTTGACATCTACAGTCCCAGACGGAACCTGACCTTGTTCCAGCGCCTCGAGCAGAAAGCCCAGCCATACACGATCGGCGCAGATGAGTTCCAGTGCTCTTTGCTGTTCGTCGTACGTGTATCCCGACCAGGCAGCGAAAACAGCATGGGCTGCGCGCTGGTCCGGCATCTTCAGGAGCACTTCGAGGGCTTGCCTGCGCAGTGCCGGCGCGTTCCGTGGACTCAACAAACCACTCAGAACTCGGATATCTTCGGCCCAATCTTCGCGCACAAGCCCCAGCATTCCTGCCGCTTGTTCGGCCACATCGGGTTGTTGTGATCCCAGACTATGGCGTGCCTGTGCGGCGGCCGAACGATACGCCTGGCGCACTGCGTCGGGCAACTGTGCCCAGCGCGCCGGACGAGCGCGCATGCTCCCAGCCCAACCGGACAGCAAAGCGGCAGCCGCTCCAGTCGGCCGGCGCCTGAACGTGTCGCACAAGCGCGGCAAAGAGGCAGTGCTGTATTCCACCGGCATCGCTCCCAAGAGCGCCCCAAAACGGATCGAGAAGGACACCGGCAGGCCATCCCCATCAGCTTTTCCGTACTCCGCAACCACCAACTGTAATGCCTGGCCCACATTGCCGTCGTGTAAACTGCTGAGGGCGGCAGTGGCAAAGTACGGATCCGTCCCATATTGCCGCACCAGTGAAAGCCATTCGGGAATAAAATCCGGACCGGGATACTCGCCGATGCTCAGCACAAACTGGAGTAGCACGTCGGGGTCCTGATCGCTAGCGAGGCGTTTCACCGGCGCAATCCATTCCTTCTTTTTGTCGCGCAAGTGTTTCTCCGCGAGACGCAAAGCATGCCGACGCACTGCCGGGTGCGCATCTTGCAAGGCTTTGCGCAAAAGCTCCGCATCGAGCTGATCTGCGACTGCCAGAGTGCACAGCGCATAGAGCCGCGTCTCTGGTAACGGGGCTTGGGCTGCCAGTTTTTCCAGATGTGCAAGTGCCTCTCGGTCACGGCGCCACAGGATCAACTGCATCACCATGTCACGTACCGGACCGTTGGCGGTGTCCAGCGCTTGCGCCAGTGTTGTGCCCTTCGATTTATCCAGTCTGGGCACAGGGGGCGGCGGCGAACCTGATTTCTTCAACCGATAAATGCGGCCCAGCGTACAACCCGCTCGTACGTCCAATTTGGCCAGGTCCTCCGGTGGAATCCAGCGCGGGTGCTCGATCGCATAACGATACATGTCCACCACATACAGGCAGCCATCGGGGCCAGTGCGTACTTGGACCGGTCGGAACCAAGGATCGGAACTTTGCAAAAATTCTTTTTCTTTCTCGACCTCGAGGCGTATGCCACGCCGCACAAAGCCCTGCCGGACGATATGCATATGATGCACGATGTGGTGAACGGGCTCGCACACGAAGACATCGCTGTTCAGCGCGCTACCTAAGTAGATATCCCGATACACCCCTAATCCGCACGCCGCCGTGGCGCGGCCTGGTGGTCCGGACAAGCGGAAAAGCTGTAGGGGTGACGCCCAATACAGTCGTGCTGCTTCGTCGTCCATGGGCAAATAAACGGTGGTCTCGACACCAGCTAAGTAAGGATTCCTGCGCACATAGTGCTCGGGCAAGACGTATTGACGGCCCAAGACGCTATTGTCGCACCCATACCAATGGTCCCAGTCGTCGCGAACACGCCCCTGTTGACTGCGTCCGGTTGCTGCTTCGATCGCTCCGTCGGCAGGGCGAATGCGAAAATCGCGGTCGCCCAGAGCAAACACCGAGCCCCCTGACGCATAGGAGCGGATGGTGGCACCGCCGAATAAACCGCAGGCGCCATAAATCCACCCGTCCAAACCATATTCCAGGCTGTTGACACGAGCTTGGTAGTTATGCGTGGCAAATCCGGAGTATACCTTTTCGATGCGCTCCGCCCGACCGTCGGCGTCGGCATCTTCGGCATAAAGGATGTCCGGCGCGGCACAGATCAGCACCCCTTGCTGCCACGGCAAAAGACCGGTGGGAAAGGGTAGTCGGTCCGCGAACAGGGTAGCGCGATCCCAGCGGCCGTCACCGTCGGTGTCCTCCAGCAGGCGGATCCGGCCGCCAGGCGCGTATTTGCCGTCTATCCCCTCGGGATAATCGTGCATTTCGCAAACCCATAAGCGCCCATCAGGTCCCCAGTGGATGGCTACGGGATCTACGACCAAAGGCTCGGCTGCAACCAATTCGACTTCGTAGCCTGGCAGAGTTTGCAGCCGCGCTAAAGACTGTTGTGCCGATAACGGCGGCGTCTCGGTAGGGCGCGTGCGGTCCCAAGGAGAGGCAAAGCGCTCGCCCAGTTGCCTATGTACCTCGCGCACAATCAGCTCTTCGACGCCGGGGCGCATTCGCGCCGGCCAGTCGTAATAGACCATGGCCCCGCCGCCTTCGTAGCCGCCTTCCCTGAGAATACGTTCCGAAGCGATATAGCAGGGCACGCCGTTGGCATAAGCCTGGATCCAAACGCGCAGTCGGTCCAGTTCTTTTTTGAGTCGTAACGAATAATCCACGACGACCTCGCCGGGTAGGAAAACAAAAGCCAGGCTCGAACCGAAGCACCAGGACTGAATCGAGTAGGGGATGGCACGGGGCAGCATCTGTCCGCGTTCGAGTCGCTCCAGTTGCACGCGGGCGTGGTAGCCGATCGGATCGTTGCGTTTGGCCCGCTCCTGCCATTCTGCGCGGCTGGGAAGCGGCTCCAGAGGCAACTCCATGTCTCGATAATGGCAAGCCATCTGTCCTTGGACTGGAGCGAGGTACTGTCCCGACAAGCGCTTGACTTCCGCAGCGATTTGGGCTCCGTAGCGCAAGGCCAGATCGGGGCGGTCGCCGCCGAACCGCTCGATCGGATTGGCATCGGCTCCACAGCCGATAGTGACCAGCGCTACGCATCCGTGAAAATCGGTCTCGATCAACTCCTGTGCGTACCCGGGCCAGTCGCCGCTGATCTTGTTGTGCCATAGCGTCGTGGCATGGCAGGCATAGGTGGTCAAGACGGCAATGGTTTTTCCGGACGTATCCCGTGCGAAGAGCACGGGCAAATCATGATCTACCGGGCCGTTTTTGGTGCGCCGGTTGGCTGCGAATCCTACGCTGCCGATGCCCCAGGACAGGTAAGCAGTCCGCCGCCGTTCCAATGCTTGGCCCACGACCTCGACCAGCCGCTTTTCGAGTTCAGCGCTATAGCGGTCTATGCGACGCTGGTGCTCTGGCGGTATCGGCATACCGAAAATGGTCGTCAAGACACCGCGTACCATCGGTGCAGTATGCGTGTGCGTCACTGTCAAAGCGCAGCGCTCGCGAGGTATGCCCCAGGCTTTGTGTATCTCCCGAAAAACGCGCTCTACGAACTCTCGGGAAACTGCGCAATTGTCCACATTGACCAACACCGCGGGGTGTCCGTCGTCAATCACCAAAGCGCGCGCATAAATGCGAGCAGTAACCCCCTCCGACTCGTTGCGACGAAATCCATAGCCATTGAGTCGGACTGGATAGTCCGGGGTGACATCCACGCGGGCTGCACCGACTCGATACCGCTGGGCAGCGATCACCTGCTGAGCGAGCACAAGCTCGGCGTCGCCACCTATGAGATACAGGCAAGTTATCGCGCAAATCAGCGGCAGCCGCACCGGACCGTGCATAGCAATTGCCTCCCGTGCGCATCCATCGGCCAACGATCGAACTGCCTGAACACTTGGCAGCCTATATCTGCGCACGAACATCGGCTAGGAAGTGGTCACTTTCGGTCTGCAAGGTGGGTTTGTGCGCGCAGGCGCGGAACTTTTTAGCGGTGTGGCACAGCACGCTTTACGGCAAAGATGGATGCGAGCCAGGAACGCGCAAACGGGTCACGAAACAGCTTATGCGCCCATCGGTAGCTCGAACGAAGCCCTTGGCCACAACTTCAGAGACCCCTGGCGGCAGGTCGAAAGTGACCATGGACTCACCGCCTGGCAATACCAGCGCCGGATGGGAGTATATCAGATGGCTCCAAGGAAGACTATCCCCGGCAAGACTGCGCCGATAAGCCCACTCTCGCACGACTACGGACGACGGGCGATCCGGAAGAGCCTGACTTTGCGCGGCAGCGCCCGTGCCCCTGTCTGCATTTTCGGACATGGCTGCCGATTTATCGAGCGGGCGCAAGGCTGCGCCAGCCCCGGGTAGCTCGATGACGCGCTTGCCGTTGCGCAACTCCTTTTCCGCGCCGGAGAAAGCACGACGTGCTGGCGCCACGCTGGCAAGACTCCCCCTCGGCTGTGCCCGCACAGCCCAAGGCTGCGGCAGCGCGGCCAAGGCTGATGTCATCGCCTGCGGCCAAGATAGTGCCCAATACCCAGTGCCAGCCTTGTCGCCTAGGACCGACGTACCCCGTCGGGCCGGCTGCACCGCTGTTCCCCGAGCACGTTCGCTTGCCTCGGCCAGCGCCTCTGAAGGCGGCTTAGGAATCGTCAAGGCCACCGGCGGAACAAGATCCACGTGGCTCATGTCGGCAACGTAATCAGGTGTCAAAACCATAAGTGCAAGCGGCCACACACCGCTAGGTTGCTGAAGCGAGCGTGGGCTTTGGTCAGGCGGCGAGCCAAACTCAGGCGACCACCCTCCAGTCCGCCACGCCGCTGCGCTCCTCCACCATTCGTCCGCCACCGACCCCTCCGCAACAGGAGCTAGTGCGAGCGACACAAGAGAGGGAACGGGTCGGCCCTGGTCATCGTGAGAGCGTATCCGCAGCCTCGGGTGTCCCGAGGGAGTCGTCTTGACCCAGTCGAAAGACAGACGCAAGTCGCTGGGTATGTAAATCGGCGCCATGGCCAGCGGCGGTTTGTCGCGCATGTCCCGCGCCTGGCTCGAAGAAAAGACTGCCACGTGAAAGACGCCGGACAAGCCGGCTGGGGGATACAAGGCAACCCGAGCCGGCCGCTGCGGCTCGACTTTTTCCACGGTCGCATCTACCAGTTCTCGACGCCAATAGAGACATACCACGAGCGGTTCGGTAGGCAGCGTGCTTTCAATACGGATTGTCTGCGGCCCCGGTCGAGGGTTGTCCGCCTGCTCCCAGCGCAACGACAGCCCCGAATCTTTCACAGGCGGCAAGTCATGGGTCAGCGGCGGCATCGCATCGAGAATCAATCGGTACTGTTCACCTGCCCTCGGGGTGATATGGAATACGCCTGCCCGCATATGTCCTAGCGGTCCGAGCACGGCATCGGTACTTACGTCACATGTTTTTTGCCCAGAACTGCTGCATATCCGTCCGCCCACTTTGACGCCAGGCGGCCAGTCGGCCTGGACCGTGAAAAAGACCCGATTTTCTATGCCCGCTACCAAAGCGCCGCCTTCGGGCATGAAAGTGACACGCGGTGTCGGGGGCTCCAACGGCACCTCGATCCATCGTACCTCCGGCTGCACGTCGGTTCCCAAGCGCAACCACAAATAGAGCGCACCCGCCGCTTGTGGCACCTTGAACGCAACACTCAGCGATCCATCGTGCGATGTCTTTTTGATTTCGGGCGTCTGCGCAGGCTTGCCACTCAAGTCGAGTACCGCGTCTTGAGTCACCAACAGCAGCTTTAACGCTTGCTCGCGCAAGGGCGTCGCTTCCTCCTGAACCGCTAGTTTGACCCGTACCAATTCGCCAGAGCGATACAGGGGCCGATCCCATTCGACCCGCACCGTATAGGGTGATGGCCCACGGGGAAAGACAGTCAGCGGCAGGGCATCCTCTGCTACGACACCCGTGGGATCGCTGACGGTCAACCGGTACACTCCCGCAGGGAGCGTCTTCGGCAAAGGCAAATGGCCTACGAACAACTCGCGCACCGGACTATTCGATGGCCAGACGACCGGCTGCTGCCGCTCGTTGACGAGCCGATTGCTCAAGGTGGCGCTGGCTTGCACCTGACCCGTCACATCCGAAAGAAGCACCTGCAACCTTGCATCGGGCCAGGCGAACGCTCCTGGGGGAGCCAGGACAGTCGCATAAACTTCCACCGTTTCTCCAGGAGAGTACACGCTACGGTCAGTTGCTAAGACCAGTTCCGGGGTCGTAGTGGACATAGGTAGCTCAGCGCGGGCAACGCGGCGGCCGTCCGCCGCTCGTGCCTCCAACGTGATAGGCGCTTGGCTTGCCGAGACCGAGCGTGGTTCCAAGGTGACTCGTCGTGCACCAGCCGATGCGACTACCTCATTGCGCCACAGCTCATTTCCTGTCCGGTCGAGCAGGCGTAGGGTCAGTCCCATCCGCTCGTCAGGCGATTTTTCGGCGGGATCGCTCCACACGACGATGTTTTGCCTGAGATCGCTGACCAAGACGCCGGGCGCCACATTGAGCACCTGCGCAGACGAATCGTGTGCCGAAACAGATTGCCGGAAGCTCGGCCCCGCATCTTGGCGCGGCTCGTTGGTAAGATTTCTTTCGCTGCCGGCCCGGGTTGATTCAGCAGGGGCCGAGCGCAGCGCGGGTGCTTGCCCTTCCGCTTGCAATTTCGTCGGCGACTCGTTTTCGGGTCCGGCAGCGGGCTGCTCGGGTTTCAGCGCAACGAGAGGTTCTTCGGGCCGGGAAGACAAGGGACCGAGTCGTACCAGCAGGTACGAAACGGACACGACGAGCAGCAGGCTAGCGGCGGTAGCTACAGCCACCATGCGCCAGCGCGGGCGTCTGTGCGCCAACTCCAAGGGTATGCTTTCGCGCGGCGGGACAAAGCGCACGTCCGGAAAACTTCTGCGGGCAGCCTGCGCGATCAGGTGTTGCATATCTAGCGCCCGTTTGCGCGCTTCTTGGCATGCTGGACAAACCTCCAAGTGGCTTTCCAGGGCCTGGGCTTCCTCTGGTTCGAGAAGCCCGTACAGCCACTCCAGCAGGCGCTCGCGGACTTGCGAACAATGCATCATAAGCACACTGACTCCTCGACGAGCGACGGCACAAGCTAGGTCACTTCTGCTCGGTCTGCGTCAATAGGTGACGCAGCTTCGACAATGCGCTGCGCATCTGCGTCTTGACCGTGCCGATCGGGCGCTGCAGCTGCGCGGCGATTTCCTCGTAAGTAAGCTCGCCGTTTTGCCG